>Ga0210407_10000406_pt1 | contig 49904 bp, 42 predicted proteins | sample IncBWC27MmetaG_FD_150860 | JGI IMG/M metagenome (GOLD analysis project Ga0210407, IMG submission 150860) | Forest soil microbial communities from Barre Woods Harvard Forest LTER site, Petersham, Massachusetts, United States - Inc-BW-C-27-M | ecosystem: Environmental > Terrestrial > Soil >...
TTATGTATTATCCTGCGGAGGCCAAGCCATAAATTTGCAGCCGTGAATTTTAGGTGGCGCTATGGAGTGGTCGACAAAAGCTATTGAGGCGGACCGGCCCTTCGGAAGTTGGGCTGAGGATTTAGCCGACGCTTTCGTTCAGCTCGAACCGCGGAAAATCACAGAGCAACCTTTCCAAGGGGTCATCACGCGAACTGACGTCGCGGCGATCAAGATTTCTCGTGTCGAAGCCACAAGGCACGTGGTCCTCCGCTTGCGCTCGCACATCGCCCGAAGCATCAGTGATATGTACTTTGTCAATCTCCAACTCGACGGCGTTGGTCGCTATACTCAGCGTGGCCACGAGCAGATCTGCGGACCCGGCGATCTGGCTATCGTCGACACGACCGAGCCATTCGAAATCGCGAATTGTCGGAATTTCAGCCTGTTTTGCTTTGCGGTGCCGCGACAGCTATTGCCAAGTGCTCTCGCGGAGCGGCCGCGGCTGAGGCTCTCCGCGACTGAGGCCGGCCGCGCGCTATCGCGGACACTCGCGGGACATGCAGAACTGTGTCTTCGTTCGGATCCCAATTCGGGAATCTCTGCCTTCGGCGCTCAACATGTCGTTGACCTGATATCTCACGCGCCTGGTATTTTGGAAGAAAGGCCGGCCGAACGGGCTGGCCGGTCTGTCTTGCTGTCGATGATGCTTGACTATATCGATCGCCACGTGGAAGACCCCGAGCTGGGGGCGGACGCCCTCGCGCTGAAATTCCACTGCTCGCAACGATATGTGCACAAGCTGTTTTCCACTACGGGTCGCTCGGTCGGAGAACACGTCAACGGACTGCGGATTCTTGTCTGTACCCGGAATTTGCTGGATCACGTTCATCAACGCGCAACCGTTGCAGAAATCGCATTTAATGCCGGTTTCCGGGACATTTCGTATTTTAACAGACTATTCAAGCGCAGCACCGGCTTGGCGCCCCGGGAATTTCGACGTGCCCTAGGTCTAAGGGCAGTCGACGGTACACAGTAGGCCAAGAAATTGGTTCACTACCGTCCAAGACTTCCTCTCCCCAGCAAGCTAGTCCTCTGTTGAACGCGGCGACATGCTGCTTAAGATTGAGGAAGCTTCACAGTGATTGATTTCACGCTCACGGCGCAACAACGCTATCTACAGCTTACTTCCCGCAAATTTGCGAAAGAGGTGCTCAACGAGGCCAAAGCGGCCGAGTTGTTGCCGACGCCGGAAGAGCGCTTCCTCGCGACCAAGCCGACCTACGAGGCGATGGTGGCGGCCGGCTATTTGCGCAAATGTATCCCGGCGCCGGCTGGCGGCGACAATGCCGGCATGATCGATATGGCGATCCTGGCAGAAGAATTTTACAGCGTGAACCCCAGCGTGACGCTCACGATGCTCGGGACGGTGCTCGGCCTGTTGCCGATTCTGCTCGGCGGCACTCCGGATCAGTGCAAGCGGCTGCTCGGCCCGTTTCTGAAGACAAACGGCGCTCCCCTTGCCGGCTTCTGCTCCAGCGAACCGGGGGGTAGCGCCAACGCGGCCTCACCTCCGCCCGGCGAGGGCGTCCGCACCACGGCTAGGCGAGAAGGCGACAACTGGGTAATAAACGGCCGAAAGAAGTGGGTGTCGTCGGCCACGGGTTGGAAACGCGAAGGCGCCAATGTTCTCTGTGTTGTATGCCGAACCGATTCATCGGCACCGCCCGATGCCGCGATCTCCATCATTGCAGTAGAGGACCCGGCAAAGGGTCTTGTATTCGAACGTGCGATTGACACGATCGGTCATCGGGCGCATCTCGTTCCCGAATTCGGCTTCCAGAACGTTGCGACACCCCGCCACAACCTGCTCGGACAGGAGGGAGCGGGACTCGGTTTGACGGCTGCGGCATTTACGGCGACCGCTGCGCTTGTTGGGATCTTCGGCGTCGCATTGATGCGCGCCGCGTTCGAGTTTGCGCTTCATTTTGCTCGCACAGAAAAGCGCGGCGGCGTGCACGCGATCATCGAGCATCAGGCGGTTGGATACGCTTTGGCCGATGCAAAGACCACGATCGAAGCGGCCCGCTATCTCAGCTGGCGCGCCTGCCACGGGCTCGACACTCAGTCGCCGTCGGCCGAAGAGCTTGCAGTCCACGCCAAGATTTTCGGCTCCGAGGCCGCGGTCCGCGTGATCACCGATCTCATGCGCGTGGTCGGGATCGAGAGCTATGATCATGAAGCGCCGTTCGGTCGTCTGCTGCAGGATGCACTCGCGCTGCCGATCTTCGACGGCGGCAATATGGGCATTAGACGACGGCAGCTGCACATGATGTTGAAGCGACGCGACTATGATCCACTTGCTGCTAGCGGGGCGGCGTAGCGCCTCAGACTCATGATGTTCGGGTGAGAGAGAAGATCGATGGCCATTGATTTTCGACTTACCGCGCGCCAACGGGAATTGCAGCTTCAATCCCGCAGGTTCGCAAGGGAGGTGCTCTTGCCGGCACTGGATGCCGAGGCTCTGCTCACCCCAGAAGAGCGGTTTGCCGCAACCAAGCCCGCTTACGAAGCCATGATAGCGGCCGGATTTTTGCGGAAATGCATTCCTTTTTCCGCCGGGGGAGAGAGCACTGGTTTGACCGATACCGCGATCATGGCAGAAGAACTCTACGCGGTGAACGCCAGCGTTACGCTCACGTTGATTGGAACCGTCCTTGGACTGTTACCGCTCTTGATCGGCGGCACGGAAGAGCAGCGAGGGCGGCTGCTGCGTCCATTCCTCAATCAAGCCGGGACGCCTTTGGCAGGCTTTTGCGCCACGGAACCGGGCGGCAGCGCCAATGCCGCGTCGCCCCCGCCGGGCGAGGGCGTTCGTACCACGGCTACGCTTCGGGGTGACCGGTGGATCATCGAAGGTCGAAAAAGCTGGGTTTCCTCGGCTACAGGTTGGGATCGCAAGGGCGCAGACATTCTATCGGTCCTTTGCCGAACCGATCGTGATGCCCCTCCCGAACGGGGTATTTCGGTCATGATCGTGGAGCGCCCCGCATCTGGCCTGGTCTTCGAGCGTGCGATCGATTCGGTGGGCCACCGTGCGCACCTCTTGCCCCAGTTCAATCTCAAGGGAGTCAGCGTCTCCAGAGACAATGTTTTAGGCAGCCTCGGCGGTGGTTTGGCCCTGACCGCGGCTTGCTTCACCGGCGCAGCCGCCCTGGTCGGAGTCTTCGCTGTGGCGCTGATGCGGGCAGCGTTTGGGTTCACGCTTGCCTTCGCGCGCACCGAACGGCGGGGCGGGATTCATCCCATCATCGAGCATCAATCAGTCGGATACGCCTTGGCGGACGCAAAGACCGCCATCGAAACGACCCGCTGGCTGTGCTGGCGGGCATGCCAGGCGGTCGATTTGCGGTCGCCCGGTGCGCAGGAGCTGGCGATCGAAGCCAAAGTCCATGGTTCGGAAACGGCCGTGCTGGTGTTGACGGATCTCATGCGGGTCGTTGGGGTAGAGAGCTACGATCACGCTCTCCCGTTAGGGCGGCTGCTGCAGGATGCGCTGGCGCTTCCTCTCTTTGGCGGGGGTAATGTCGGCGTTCGACGTCGACAGCTCCACGCGATCCTGAAACAGCCGGAATACGATCCGTTGATGACCAACGGCGAGGTCGAAGTCTGACCAGAGCGAAGCTTCTTTGTCGAACGGGAGTGAATCATGAGCACAGAGCAGAAAGTAGCCATCGTAACCGGTGCATCTCAGGGAATCGGTGCGGGTATCCTCCAGGCTTTCAGGGACCGTAACTACCGGGTTGTCGCAACATCGCGGTCGATCAAGCCGGTCACCGGTTCGGACGTCGTGACCGTGCGGGGCGACATCGGAGCCGCGGAAACGGCCGAGAGAGTGTTCAAAACGGCTTTCGAGAAGTTCGGTCGTGTAGACACGCTGATTAACAACGCCGGCATGTTCATGGCAAAACCATTCACGCTTTATTCGCCGGATGACTATGCAATCTACATGTCGACAAACGTCACGGGCTTCTTTCACATGACCCAGCGTGCGCTGGAATTCATGAGCAAACAAGGACGTGGCCACGTTGTAACGATTACAACAAGCCTTGTCGACCAGCCGATGAGCAGTGTCCCGGCCGCGTTGGCCTCTCTCACAAAAGGAGCGCTGAGCGCCGCAACGAAAGCCCTTGCAATCGAGTATGCGAAGACCGGAGTTCGCATCAACGCCGTGTCGCCGGGAATAATCAAGACTCCGATGCACCCGCCGCAAGCGCATCAAGCGTTGGCGGCGCTCCATCCAATGGGTCGGATGGGAGAGGTGTCTGACGTTGTGGACGCCGTGCTCTACCTCGATAGCGCGGGATTTGTGACAGGTGAGATTCTTCACGTCGATGGCGGGCAGGCTGCTGGCCACCACATGGTGCAGGGCGCTTAGCGCAAGCGCCGACAAGAATTCCAAAATGAGGGGACCAGCAACTACGCGAGCTGCGCGAACAGTCTGGTGGCACGCCGTTTGCGAAGCCGCCGGTAGTCGCCGCCGGGGCTAGGGGGCCTCCGCCACCCCGCCCGCCGCGCCGCTCTGTCGAGAGCGTGTGATTTAAACCGACTCAACAATCTGGCTCCCCTAAGACGATACTCGCGACCGGCCGTTCCTGGCGCGAAGCGGACATTCGACGAAGCGGTGAGGTCCGAAAAACGCCAAACATCCCGATGTTTTTGCTTGCGCGACGACCGGGACCGGCGAGAGGTGACCTACGCGAAGAACCTGCCGCAACTCGCCGGCAAGCTGATTAGGGGGAATTACGGATAAATCTGAGGCGGCGGATGAGACAAAATAAACAATGCCTACCCCTCGCGCCGGTCCTATTCCAGGAGAAGCGGCAGATTGAGCGGGCCGCGGAAACCGAATCCGTGCCAGCGCACGCTTGCGGGATCAAGCAAGGTCATGTTGGGGAAGCGCTCGAATAGCATTGGCAGCAGGATGGCGCCAACGGTTCGCCGCGACAGGTGCGCGCCCGCGCAATGATGCGGGCCGTTGCCTAAGGCCTGATGAGGATTGGGCTCGCGCAGCCGGTTGTAGTTCTCGCCATCTTCGAAGACCTCCTCGTCTCGATTGGCCGACGCCTGGATCGTCATCACGGTGTCGCCCTTCGGGATCAAGCAGCCGCGAATCTCCGTGTCCTCCATAACGAGCCGTGAGCTCGCCTGGATCGGCGCCACCCACCGCACTCCTTCCTCGAAGGCAGAGCGCCATTTGCCGCCTGCGCGGACGGCGTCAAGCTGATCTGGATTGGTCAACAGGCCGTAGAGGATCGTGAGCAGGGCGCGCGGCTCGTTGATGCCGCCGCCGATCGCGATCTTTACATTGGCGATCATCTGGCTTTCTGGAATCGGATCCTTCGCGTTCACCATGAAGGAGAGCGCTGAGGAATCCGGTTCGGCCCGCACGCGTTCGGCGTTGGCGCGGATACATTTGTCCATCTCCGCATTTGCGATGTCGGTCGCATCGAAAGGCCCCGGCGTCCAGCCAAAATTGCCAGCGCCGTCGATCAGCGTCTGCGACCATCGCTGCATGTCCTCATCGCTCGCGTCCGGAACACCCATCGCATGCGCCAGAATCCGCGCGGCAAGCGGTCCTGCGAGAGCGGGAAAGAGATCGACCACCTCACCGCGCCGCAGCCGGTCAAGATACGTTGCGGCCAGTTTCGCACAGCGGTGCCCAAACGGATTCGATCGTCTTCGGCATCAGGGCCGGCATCATCGCCATGCGTTCGGTCCGGTGCTCGTCGTGATCCTTGCGCATCAGTGTATGAGCGAGAAAGGCGCGCTTCATGGGCGTGTTCGGGTCGTCGGAGCTGAACAACGCCGCATTGTCCTTCACGTATTTGGTGTCGGCCGCCTTAGTGAGGAAGGTGCGGCCCACGGATTTGACCCGTAATACGGGCGCTTCGCGTCTGAGGCGCCTGTAGATCGGATAGGGATCGCGCGTTAGCTTCGCGATCGTGATGGTCTCGTCCAGGGGGGCCAAGCTCGCCGTCAGCATGGGGTGATCCTGTTAGATGCGGGCCAGCGTGTTCCGGGCCGGAGGATAATGGCAGGCGCGAAACAGCGCAATCCTGGCGTCCGCAGCATTGGAAGGGGCGAAGCTGGCACACTGCTCTCCGCACCGGAACCGAATGCGAGAACGACAGGGACAATCGCGCCGGAGCTGGTTTAACTGAGACTCACTTCCACTTTCCCCGCCAGAACTACTCCTCTAGTGTAAATCCAACTCGCAAAGTGACCTGATAATGTCGGACAGACCCTTTTTCGATATGGCCTCTCGTTTGCACGACTTCGAACCATTTCATTTCGCGAATGGTCTTTGATGCGCGGGTGATGGCATTTTGAATGGCATCCTCGATACTTTTTTCGGAAGATCCTACGAGTTCTAGGATCTTGTAAACGTGATCCTTCATTTCGGTGACTGGCATGGCGAACCTCCGCTGGTGAGCCAGGTTTATTCTGAACGAGTTCTGACCTCTCGAGTTCCGCTACTTCTGCCAGAGAAGCCGGGGCGGACCGCGGAGATCGAACTCTCATCTTTGAAATTTCGCAAGTGGTCAAAAGCGCCGTCATTGTACGGGCCGCTTCTGGCGCAAAGCGGTCGTTCGGCGAGCCAACGATCACGTTGGAAGCGAAAGCCCGGTTGAAATCGCTGTCGTGCCGGAAGGCGAAGGAGCTGGGTTATCCCCATGAATTGTGGACCACGCGGCTGCTCGCCCGCCACGCTCGCGAGCACGGTCCCGCCGAAGGGAACCCGTGCCTGGCGAACACGAAAATGGCCGTCGCGCGAGTAGCCGCGCCAGATTGGTCTTGCGCAGGCTCAAGGGGAGTGGGCGCAAATCCGTTCAAACCGCGCGTCCCGCGGCCGCCTCCTGCTGGCGGGTCAGGCCGAGCAGGTTGATGAGGTGCTGGTGAAGTTCAAACCAGACGGTGTGATAGGAGTCGCGGTCCGGCGCGGTCAGATAGCGATGATCGCCGGCCTCAAGCTTGGCAAGCGCGTCTGAAAGACGCCGCCGGTAGCCGCCGATGCGCGAAGCCTGCGCCGCGATGTCGTCGATGAGCGCGACTGCTCTTGCGTGCATGTCCGGCAGGCGGCCCAGCACCGCAGCATCATAGCCTTCGTCCTTGTGGTCGTTGCGCGTCAGTTTGCCCTCGATCGAGCGCATCTGCCAGTCTGTCGCCAAAGCCTTGAAGTCCGCGTTGAGCGGCGTAAAGCGCTCGTATTCCTCCTCGAGCCGCCGATGGTCTATACCCGCGCGCTCCCGCGCGAGCACGTGTTCCGCCGCAGCCTTGCCGCTTGCGGAAAGCCGCGCGCCAACCCGGAACTGCTCCGCCTCTCCGTGCGCGACCAGTTCCGCAACCGCGGCCTCCACGGCTTCTGCGGGTACGCCCAAAGCCTCGGCGAGTGCTTCCGCCTTGCCGAAACCCTTGACGTAAAGGCAGGCGATCAGGTCTTCGCGGGTGACTGTCATGGCACTTTGCCTCCTCATCTCTGCGGACAAAAGATAAACTCACGCGGGGGCAAAGCCGCGCTCGGCGCGCGTGCGGTAGTCCTGACGCAGCCGGTGCTTTTCAAGCTTGCCGTTCGGCAGGCGCGGAAGGTCAGCCTCGAATGCGAGGCGCTTCGGGGCCTTGAAACGGGCGAGCCGCTCCCTGACATGGGTATGTAAAGCCTGCGCAAGCTCTGGCCCGGCGCGTGCGGCGTCCCGCAACTGCACCACGGCCTGAACGCTCTCGCCAAATTCATCGTCCGGCAGCCCGAACACTGCAGCTTCCAGCACCTCGGGATGGTCTTCGAGAACATCCTCGATCTCTCTCGGATAGATGTTCACGCCCCCCGACACGATGACGAAATTCTTGCGGTCGCAAAGGAAGAGATATCCCTCCCCGTTGACGAAACCGATGTCGCCCATCGTCGTCCAGCCTTGGGCGCTATGTGCCTGGCGGGTCTTGGCATCGTCATTATGATAGCGAAGGCCGGCCCGGCCCTCGAAATACACGTCGCCGATCTCGCCGGGCCCGAGCTCGGAGCGCTGCTCCGAGAGAATATGGATCTTGCATCCCCAGGGCTTGCCGACCGTTCCGGGAAATCTCAGCCATTCCTTGCTGGTCGCGTGCGTGAAACCAGCACTCTCTGTTCCAGAATAGTATTCGTGCAAGATTGGGCCCCACCAGTTGATCATTGCACGCTTGACCGAGGCCGTGCACGGCGCTCCCGAGTGGATCGCCTTCCTGTGCCGATGCGCCCGGAACGCTGCGCGCTCATGCTCAGGCAGTTGCAGCAAACGCACGAACATCGTCGGCACCCATTGGCTGTGGGTTGCGCCCCGACGGGCGATGGTGGCAAGCGCAGTGGCAGGATCGAACTTCGAGTCCATGACCAGGGTAGCGCCCATGCGCAAAACCGTCATGGCGAAGCGGAGCGGCGCGGCGTGATAAATGGGCGCCGGCGTATAGAAGACCGTATCCGGTCCCATCTCGAACAGGTCGCGCAGGCGCTCCACGCGGCGCGTATCCGAGCCGAGCGGTCCGAAGTCGAGCGGGCGCTTGACGCCCTTTGGTCGGCCGGTCGTACCTGAAGTGTAGAGAAAATCGCCGCCCTCGACGTCTTCGTTCGCGTCGTCCAGCGCAAGGTCATCGATCGCGGCCATGCCTTCGATCGACCCGCCGAGACCGAAGCAGGCCGGCGCGGTGCCCGCCGGCAGCTCCTGCAACGCGGCAGCGGCGAGCCCGGCAAGGCTGTTGTCGACGAACAGCGCCTTCGCGCCGCTGTCGCCGAGGATATAGGCGATCTCGGCCGGCTTCAGGTGGCGGCCGATCGGCGTGTAATAGAGGCCGGAACGCTGCGCGGCCCAAGCGGCAACGAAGAACGTCGCGGCGTTCGGCGCGAGGATAGCGATGACGTCTCCGCGCTTGAGACCGCGGCGTCGCAGAGACGAGGCCGCCGCGCGCGATCCTAAATCGAGCTCGCGATAGCTCATCAATTCCTCGCCGACGATAATGGCCGGCTTGTCGGGATTGTCTCGAGTCTGGGCGAATGGATTCATCGTGGGTCAGAATTCAAGAAAGGTGGTCTCGTTGACGCTGATGACAGAGAGGCGGTCGAGCGAGTCGCCGTTCAACCGCGAGATCGAGCAATAGTGCGGTACGAAATGTGTGATGCGATGCAATCCCAGGGCATGTGACAGCACCACATTGATCGGCAGGCCGTGCGTGAAGACCGCTACCTTCGCTGCGCCGCCTGTCAGCACCGAATCGAACGCGCCCAGCACCTCGCGCTTGAACGCGACCGGATCAGCCCCCAGAAAGCCGACAGGATCGGCGAGAAACCGGTCCCAAACCGCGGGCTCGCGCCGCAGTTCCTCGATCGAGCGGTAACCAGCCCCGAAGCGATCGGCTTCGGCGAGCCCGTCGATCACGGCGACGTCGAGCCCGAGCGCCTCAGCGGTCGGCGCAGCGGTCTGCAAGGCGCGGCGCAATGGGCTCGAGACCAGGCGCGCGACGCCGGACCGAGCAAGGAAGGCGCAGAGGTCGCGAGCCTGCTTGCGCCCGACGTCGCAGAGATCGGGATCGGAAGCGCCATTCTGTGTTTCTGGCCTGCCGTGACGTATCATCAGGATTTGCATGGATCTCGCATCTCCGTTTGCCGGCGGGGTCACGCAGCGGCGGCTTCGCGCAGTGCCGACAAGCCACCGTCGACGACGATCTCGATTCCGTTCACCCAAGACGCAGCGGGGCTGAGCAGGAACAGGATCGGCGCGGCGACTTCCTCGGGCAATGCGTGCCGACCGACCAGCGACCGCGCTGCCTCGATCCGGTCTTCGCCCATGCTTTGCCGGAAACCGGACAGAAGGGGCGTCTCGACCGGGCCGGGCGTGACGGCGTTGAAGCGGATCCGCCGCGTCGCGCCGGACGAGGCTGCGAGCGGTAGCCAGGCGAGCAGCAGCCGCTTGGCGATCTGATAGGCTTCGCCGCCGTCAAGGTTGGCGACGCCGAGCGCGACGAGCGCTTCGCGCCAATCGTAAAACGCCAATATTTCGCGCAGCCGCGCGGCTCCCCAGACACAGCGGCGCGCCGCGAGGCTCGACACGACCACGACTGAGCCGCCTTCCACGATCTTCGGCGACAGCATCTCGATGAATCTGCGCGCGCCGAGATAGTTCACCTTAAGCACCTGCGCCGCTTCCGCCGTCCCGGCAATTCCAGCAACATGCGCGACGCCGTCGACCGGTCCATCGATCGCCTCAATACAGGCAGCGATCGAGCTTTCGTCGGCGAGGTCGCAAGTCAGGAACTCCTCGTCTGGCAGCGGCTTGCGGTCGATCGCGAGGCAGCGGCGTCCTGCGGCCTTGAGCGCGGCGAGCGTTGCCGCGCCGATGCCGCTTGCTGCGCCGGTGACGACGAACCGTGGCGCGCTCATGGTCGGTTCCACCGCACGGGAAGGCTGGCGTAGCCTGAGAACCAGTAGGAGGAGATCTTTGCTCCCGGCCCCACGAGGTGGATGTCGGATACCCGCTGGAACAGCTCCTCGAAAAAGATGCGCGCCTCGAGCCGAGCAAGATGCGCGCCAAGGCAAAAATGCGGCCCCAGGCCGAAGCCGATATGCGGATTGTCGCCGCGGGTCAGAATGAATTTATCCGCCTCGGCGAATTTGCGTTCGTCGCGATTGGCCGACACGAAATAAACAACAACTTTGTCGCCGGTCTTGAAGACAGTGCCGGCTAGCGCCGTCTCCTGGGTCGCGGTACGCCGCATCATCATCACCGGCGAGACCCAACGCACCATTTCCTCGACAGCGTCCGACAGGATTTCGGGCGCTTGCGCGAGCCTGGCGAGATCGTCTGGCTGGAGGCAGAGCTGCTCGAGACCGCCCGAGATCAGGAACCGCGTGGTTTCGTTGCCGGCGGCCGTCAACACCATGAAATAGGCGTCGAGCTCTTCCTGCGACAGCGGTTCGCCGTCGATGTTCGCTTGTGCAAGGACAGTTGCGAGATCTTCCGCCGGCGCGGCCCGCTTGGTCGCGACGAGCCGGCGGAAATAGTGGAAGAGTTCGCCGCGCGCCTTGGCCTGCGTCGCTTCGCCGGCCGACGTGCTGGTCATGGCGTTGGCCCAGCCGACGGTCAGCGGGCGATCCTCGACCGGTACCCCCAGCATTTCGCCGATGACCATCATCGGTAAGGCGACCGCGACTTTCTCGACGAAGTCGAACGGCTCGCCGCGCGGGCAGGCGTCGATGAGATCGCGCACGATTTGCCGTATCTGCGGCTCGAGGCGGCTGAGAACCTCGCGCCGCATGCCGGGCACTGCGCTGCCGCGCAATTTGGCGTGCCGAGGCGCGTCGAGATTGTGAATGCTCGGCGCGCCGTGGCCTTCGGCGCGCTTGTCCTGGATCTGGGTTCCCTTGCCGTTGCAATAGGCCGCGGGGTTGCGCAGTACCTCGGAAGCGTCGGCGTGCCGGGTGACCGCGTAGAAACCGGCACCGTTCGGCTCGGGATGAAAATAAACGGGATTGGACTCGCGCAATCGCCGGAAGACTTCGTGCTCACGTCGTGCTGTGAACAGCGACGCATCGAGCAAGTTGATCGCTTCAGACATTTCCTCTCCCGATCTCTCAGGCGTTCACGGCGACGTCTATCGTTCGCGTCCGAAAACTCCGCGGTACCAGATACGGGCGCTGTGCGACCCGAGACGCTCGATTTCTGCGTCGCTCGGCTTCTCCGGGGCGAGCCCGAGCTTGACATAGGCGAGCTGCTCGGTGAGCGCGCCCAGCGTCTCGGCGGCGACCTCCGGGTCGATACCGGCGTCAATGGCGCCGGCCGCCCGAAGGCGCATGAGCCAGGCGGTTGTGCGGCGGACGAAGCGTTCGCGCTCCCCGATCCACATCGAATAGAAACTCGCCTTCTCGCCGCGCGCGGCCGCTTCGCGCATCACCCGCAGGAGTTCGCGGTAGCGCGCGTAGATCTTGAGAAAGGTGACCGTGTTGGCGACGAATTCGTCTTCGGTCAGGCGGGCGGACGGGCCGGCTCGGCGTTTGCTCGAGACATAGACCTCGTCAAGCAGGGGCCGCAGCACCGCCATCAGCACCTCGTCCTTGTTGCGGAAGTGCCGGTAGAAATTGCCGTAAGAGGTGCGCGCTCCCTTGGCGATGTCCTCGACGCGAGTGAGCTCATAACCCCGAAGCGTAAAGGCGCGCGCGGCCGCCTTCAGGAGTCGCTCGCGCATGGCGAGGCCCTTTTGGGTCGGCGGCGAGGGAAGGGGCTCGACGCTTAGTTCTGCAAGCTCTGACATGGTCTTCTCGCAAAGAGGTGCTTGACAGGTGCTCAAAGTCAGTAATATGATATCAGTATCACTTTTAAATGCAAGCGTCTTCGCAACAAAAAAATGAAGTCGAAGAAGCGGTTGCGGGGAGGGCCCGTCTACGACGGGCGGAGGAGACGGGCCTTTGGAATCGGCGCCAGCGGTCTCTTTTTTCGATTTCGGGCACCGCGAGCCCCATGCGCGGCTGCGCGCGCGCCTTGGCGGCAAGGGTTTCAGCCTGTGGCTCATGCGCCACGAGCTCGGCCTGGCGGTGCCGCCTGGTTTCACGATCGAGACCGGCCAGTGTCAGCCTTACTTGCACGAAGGTCTGCGCGAGCCGCTGAAGCGCGACATCCATCAGGCGATGGACGCCGTCGAGCGCGAGATCAAGAGGCGGTTTGGCGACCGGTTCGACCCGCTGCTCGTGAGTGTGCGTTCCGGCGCCGCCGCCTCCATGCCCGGCATGATGGACACGGTGCTCAATGTCGGCATGACTCTCGCCAACGCCGAGGCACTGGCGGAGGCGACGGTCAATCCGGTTTTTGCCCTGCAGAGCTATCTCCGTTTCCTTGTCACCTTCGCAAGCACCGTCCATGGTCTCGATCTCGGCAGGCACCCGACGCTGCCGGACAATGTCGCGACGCTGCGCGAGGACATCGCAGCCGTCCGCAGTGCCATCCTCGCCTTGCCCGCGGGCGCTTCGCTGGACGATCCGTGGGCTCAGCTGTTCGACGCTGTCGGCGCGGTATTTCGTTCATGGAACAGCCCGCGTGCGATCGCCTATCGCGAACGCGCCCGTGTTGAGGACGTAATCGGAACGGCCGTCACCGTGCAGGCGATGGTGTTCGGCAATGCGGATGAGCGGTCGGGCACCGGGGTCGCCTTCACGCGGAATCCCTCGACCGGTGAGCCCGCGCCCTGCGGCGACTTCTTGTTCTGCGCCCAGGGCGATGACGTGGTCGGCGGAGGCAGCCGGACGCTGCCGCTGCAAGCCTTCGAGCAGGCGATGCCGGACGTCTATCGCGAGCTCGCCTCGGCGATGGACCGTCTCGAGGCCTATTATCGCGACATGTGTGACATCGAGTTTACGGTCGAACGCGGCCGTCTCTGGCTCCTGCAAGCGCGTGTCGGCAAGCGCAGCCCGCTCGCGGCGCCGCGGATCGCCGTGGACCTGGTCCGCGAAGGCCGGGTCGGGCTTCAACCCGCGGAGGCGGCCGCCCGCATCGACCCCGAGCTCCTTTCCGGGGCGACGTCCATCGCACGCGCGTCGACGGACAGCGCGCCGATCGCCGGCGGTCTCGGCGTTTCACCCGGCTCCGCCAGCGGCAAGATTGTCTTTGATCCCGACCGCGCCGTTGAGCTCGCCGAGGCTGGCGAGGACGTGCTTCTCGTGCGTCGGGAGACCTCGCCCGAGGACGTCCACGGCATGGGCGTCGCCAAGGGCATTCTGACGACTCTCGGCGGAATGATGAGCCATGCCGCTGTCGTCGCGCGCGCCTGGGGCGTGCCGGCCGTCTGCGGTGTCGTGGGCGTCGAGATCGACGGAGCCTCCTTGCGCTGCGGCGACGCGGTGTACCGGGAGGGCGACATCCTGTCGATCGATGGCGACACGGGCGCGGTCTATGCGGGCGCGATCGCTTCGCGCGTCGCCGTTGATCCCTATCTCGTCACGCTGCGCGAATGGGCCGCGTCGGCAACGGATCGTGCGCACGCATGAGACACGTATTCGGAAGTTCGTTCGTCTTCGCATGAAGCGAAGCGCATTTGGGAGGAAGAGCATGAGCCTTGTCACGAAGATTGCTGGCATCTGTGGTCTTGCGCTGTGCGTCGGATCGGCGCCGACGGTTGCAGCTGCGAAGGACGCCCTGAAGCCTCGAAAGATCGGCGTCATCGTCATCAACACCGGCTCGGAGTCGCTCGCGCGCTGGGCAAACAACGTGCAGGCGGCCGCCGCGAAGCTGCACTGGGACGTGATCATCAAGAATGGCGAGAGCAATCCGGCCGTGGTTGCGACCCTCTTGCCCGAGCTTCTGACACAGGGCGTCGACGCCGTCATCACCATGGCGGTGGACGCGCCGCTGATGGCGCAAGGGCTGACGGAAGCCAAGGCGAAGAACGTGCCCGTCATCGCCACGGTCGTCGGCGTCAATCCGGCGGGCCGCGACAACTTCACCGCGGTTTACGCGATCAACGACTACGATCTCGGCGTTGCGCTGGCTAATTATCTTGTCGACAAGAATGCAAAGGCCGTGGCTGTCGGACAGACCGCGACCCTCGTCTACGCCGCCGATCAGCTCGTCGTCGGCGCCAAGGACACGCTTGACAAGCGCAGCGCCAAGATGGCGGCCGTGTCCGACACTGACGTCACGAACCTGGTGAATTCCTTCACCCAGACTGCGGGCGATCTTGCGCTCGCCCACCCCGAAGCCAACGCGATCATCTCATGTTGCGACTTCGCGCCGCCGATCGACCTGCCTGCGCTGAAAGCCGCGCATCGCGAGGACATAACACTGATGACGCGCGTCGACAATCCGAGCTCGATCCAGGCCCTGCGGGCGGGCGCCAACCTGGTCCTGGCGGCGAGCCGCACCGACGCCTACAATCTCGCAGCGCTTGACGTCCTTGTCGGCCATTTCGGCAAGGGAACGCCGGTTCCGGCGGCGCTGCCGAACTTGAAGGCCGACGTGAAGATCGTCGACAAGACCAACATTCCAGCGAGCGGCGAAGTCTATCCGTTCTCGCAGGAGCTGGCAGCGTATGTAGAACGCTGGGGCAACGACTACCAGTTCTGAATCCGTATCTTTCGGAGGCGTCGAACGTGACCAATGGATCCCCAAACGCGCGCAATCAAGCGGCCCTCACGGTCGGCGTCTCCGATCGCCCGCCATTCGGCGTCAAGGACGACATCCGCCGTGAGCGGAAGCCTCCGGACCGTAACATTCTCGACCGCGACCGGATCGTCGACGGGCTGAGGCAATGGGGCATCGTAATCGTCTTCGCGACGATCGTCGTTACCTTTTCGTGGCTCCGCCCGACGACGTTCATGACTTTCCAGAACCTGGTCAATGTCGTCAACAACAGTTCGAGCCTGCTTCTCTTCGCCATGGCCGCGACGCTCGCGCTCGCCATCGGCGAGTTCGACCTCTCGTTTGTCGCGGTCGCCGATCTCGTCGCAGTGCTCGTCGGCGTTCTCGTCACCGGCTTTGGCTGGACAAACGCCTTCGGCATCGCCGGCGCGCTGGCGCTGGGGCTCGTTTGCGGAGCGGCGATCGGAGCGATCAACGGCCTCTTCGTCGCAAAAGCCTTCGTTCCTTCCTTCGTCACGACGCTTGCGGTCGGCTCGATCGCAGCTGGCCTCGAACTCGCGACCCAGGTCTGGATCGCAGGCGGCATGAAGCAGATCAGCGTTATTGTGCTGCCAGCACCCCTGCAGGCGTTGGGCTCGGCAACCGCCTTCGGTTCGCCGATCAAATGGACCGTCGTCGCCGTGTTCCTTTTCGCCTCAGCGCTCTGGCTCCTCATGCGGCGCACGACGCCGGGCCGGCAGGCCTATGCGATCGGCGGCAACCCGATGGCAGCCTACCTTGCCGGCGCCCCGGTCGCGGCGCTGCGCATCGCGGTTTTCGCGTTGATCGGCTTCATCGCGGCCCTTGCTGGCTCGATCGCGCTCGCCGAGCGCGGCTATTTCAACATGGGCTCGCCTCCTTTGCTGCTGCCGGCCTATACCGCAGCCTTCCTCGGTGCTGCGGTGCTCGCGAAGAAGAAACGGTTCGACATCTTCGGTTCGGTCTTCTCGGTGTTCGTTCTCCTGGCGCTCGGCAACGGCCTGTCGCTGCTGAACCAGCCACGCTGGATCGCCTCGGCGATCAGCGGCCTCGTTCTTCTTGCCGCAGTGCTGCTGAACCGTCCCCAGAATCGCAAAGTCTGAGAAGCCATGACCGCGCCTCTCGTCGCAGCGCAGGACATTTCCAAATCCTTCGGCCTCACGCGGGCGCTGGATGGGGTCAGCGTGTCGCTTGCGCCGGGTGTGGTGCACGGCTTGATCGGCCCCAACGGCAGCGGCAAGTCGACGCTTGTCCGGATGTTGACTGGAATGGAGACGCCGGATCGGGGCAACATTGTCGTGGACGGCGCAGCGCAGCCGCACTGGACCGCCGGTCATGCGCGCGCTCTTGGCGTCGAGCTCGTTCCGCAGGAACTCGCGCTCGTGCCCGTCTTCAAGGTCTGGGAGAATATCGTGCTTGGCGCCAAAACCCACGGCTTCCGGCTGTCGAAATCCGACGATCGCGCCAAGGCTCGCGCCGTACTCGACGAACTCGGCCTCGACATCGGTGTGGACGAGGACACGCTGACGCTCGATCCGGGCGAGCAGCGGCTGGTGATGTTCGCGCGGACGTTCCATCGCAAAGCACGGCTTTTGATCGCCGACGAACCGACCGCCGGACTGGGCGAAAAGGACTCGCGCACCGTCATCGATGCGCTGAAGCGCTTGCGCGCCAAGGGCGTCACGATGATCTTCGTCAGCCACTACCTTTCCGAAGTCATGGAGACGTGCGACGAGGTGACGGTGATGCGCGACGGCCGGATCGCCGCCCGCCTTTCCGGCGCGTCGCTCACGCTCGAGCGGATGATCCGCGAAATGGCCGGCGTTCACGCCGAGCGCAATCTCCCGGCGCGCGGCGCAGCGCGCAGGGAAAAGCTGATCATCGAGGGCCGTCATCTTGCGATGCCGCCGCTGCGCCAGCTCAATTTCAAGCTCTACGAGAACGAATGCCTCGGCTTCGCAGGCCTCTTGGGCTCGGGGCGGGAGAAAGCGATCGACGTGATCTCGGGGGCGGCTCGCCTGTGGGGCTCGGTGCGCGTGCGGGGCGAGTTTGTCGAGACACCGCGCGAGGCGGTTCGCGCGGGCGTGGGTGTCCTGAACGGCAGTCGCAATCTTTCGATCGTGTCGGGCTGGAGCGTGCTCAAGCATCTGAGCCTGCCCTCGCTCGAGCAGACAAGCCGGTTCGGTTTCATCGACGGTCGCCGCGAGCGCGAGGGCGGAGAAGCCGCCGCAAGACGGCTTCGCGTCAAGGCCGCGCTCGAGGATGAGCTCGCGGATCTCTCCGGCGGCAATCAGCAGCGGGCATTGCTCGCCCGCTGGCTGATGTGCGGCTCGGACGTTCTCCTGATCGATGAGCCCTGTGTCGGGGTCGACATCGCCGCGAGGACCGAGCTTCTCGCAGCCATCCGCGAATTCGCTCGCGCGCGTGCGGTCATACTCGCCTCTTCCGATCCTATGGATCTCGTCGAGTGTTGCGACCGCGTGCTTTGTCTGCGCAAAGGGGCGGTGGTGAAGGAACTGGTTGGCGAGGAGATCTCCGAGGAAGCGATCCTGCGCGCGACCATGACGGCCGCGAAGGCGACGGAGGCCGCATGATCGTCAACGGCAAGCCGTGGTTGGTCGACGACGAGCTCAGCGCCCGGTGGCCGCTCTATACGCGCGGCAATGTCGGCGAGGTGTTTCCCGATGTCGTGACGCCGCTTAACTGGACCCTTCTCGGCAGCGCAGTCGAGGAGAGCTGGCGTGAGGCCTGGCGCGAATTCGGAATCGTGGCGCCCGGCGATTTCGACAAGGAGCGCGTGATCGTCTGCATCGCCGGCGGTTATTGCTACCTCAACATGAGCTACATTCGCTTGCTCGGCGTGCGCGTTCCTGGAAGTTCGGTGAAGGCAGTCGACAAGCAGTTTCTCGGTGAAGTGGATGCTCCACCCTACATGGAGCGCGCCGGCGACCGCAATTTTCTCTGCTCCCTGAAACTCCTGTGGGAGACGGAAAAGACGTTGCGGACCCGACGGCCGCGAATCGTCGAGGACATGCGCCGCGCCTCCAGGGAATGGGTGGAGCACTATCCCGGCGACAAAGCCTCGGATGAGGCGCTTCTCGATTATGTCTTCGCCTATCCCGCAGTTCATCGGCACCTGTTCGGACGGCACGTCCTCGTCACCTTCAAGGCCACAGTTGCGTCCGGAGCGATCGCCGCGCTCTGCGCGTTCAAGGTGAAAGACCCGGGCCTGACGCTCGACCTTCTGTCAGGCGTCGAGGGGGTTGAGTCAGCCGAGCCGGCACGGATTCTCTGGTCGCTCGGGCGCATGGTCGCCGCATCGCCGCGCCTCGAGCGCATCTTCGAACAAGGCGTCGACGACAGCACATGGCCGCTCCTCCAGAGCGAGCCGGTGGCGAAAGAATTCGCGCGCGACTTCGCCGACTTCGTTGCTCGCTACGGCTATCGCGGACCGAACGAGTGGGAGCTGGCGTCGCAACCCTGGCGCATGAGCCCGGAAGTTCCGCTGCGCACCATCGATCGATTGCGGCGCTCCGAGGAGACGAATGCGCCCGGCGCCGACCAGGACGCCCAAAGCCTCAACCGCCAGCAGGCGACGCGCCACGCCCGCCGCAAGCTCGGGATCGTCGACCGTATGAAGTTCAACAAGGCGTTGCCGGCCGCGAAGGTCTGGCAGGCTGCGCGCGAAGGGTCCAAAAGCGCGGTCATCCGGGCGCTGGACAGCACGCGACGCGCGGTCAATGAGCTCGCTCGTCGGGTCGCCGAACGGCATCGCCTCGCCGACTGGCGCGGCGTCTATATGCTTCATCAATCGGAACTGCGCGCCTATACCGCCGACCCGCAGCCATTTCTCGACGTCATCGCGGAGCGGTCGCGTGCCGCCGAGGCGCTTGCGGAGCGCATTCCACCCTTCCTGTTCGAAGGCGAGATTGCCCCGATCGAAACCTGGTCGAAGCGGACCGCCGAACGGGAAGCTCGAGGGGGGAAAGGCGACATTCTCGAAGGCATCGGTGGATCCCCTGGGCGGGTCGTCGGCATCGCCCGCATCGTCATGGACACGTCCAACCCGGACATTCTCAATCCCGGCGACATTCTCGTCGCGCCAATCACCGACCCGTCATGGACGCCACTCTTCCTCGCCGCCGCGGGCGTCATCGTGGATGTCGGCGCGGTCATGAGCCATTCCGTGATCGTATCCCGCGACCTCGGGATCCCTTGCGCCGTCTCGGTGACCGACGCAACGAGGATCATCGCGGACGGCGCCCTGATCGAACTCGACGGCGACACAGGCGCTGTAACGATTCTTGATGTCTCGCCGCAGCTTTCGGCGACGGCGGCTTAGGTCGGAGCCGATGCACGTACTTTCGGCGGAGGGCGGTCAGGGCGATTGAGCCCGGCCGTCGCAATTCGAAACGAAGAAAGGTTTGCGGGAATGGACATTAAAGGCGCGGCGACGATCGTCACGGGGGGCGCATCGGGGCTTGGTGGCGCAACCGCGGAACGCCTCGCGACGGCGCGCGCGAAGGTCGCGATCTTCGACCTCAACGCGGAACTCGGCGAAGCCCGTGCAAAGGCGATAGGAGGGGCGTTCTTCAAGGTCGACGTGACGAGCGAGGACGAGGTCGCGGCGGCGCTCGGCAAGGCCGAGCGCTTGCACGGCAAGGCACGCATTCTCGTCAATTGCGCCGGCATCGGCCCGCCCGCCAAGGTGATCGGCCGCGACGGTGCAGCCATTCCACTGAAGGACTTCGCCAAAATCGTCAATGCAAACCTGTTAGGCTCCTTCAATGTCCTGTCCAAATTCGCCGCTCGACTGCACACGGCGCCGATGGACGGCGAAGAGCGCGGAGTGATCGTCAACACCGCCAGCGTTGCGGCCTTCGACGGCCAGATCGGCCAGGCGGCCTATTCGGCCTCGAAAGGGGGCATCGTCGGAATGACGCTGCCGATCGCCCGAGAATTCGCCCGCCATGGGATTCGCGTCATGACGATTGCGCCCGGCATTTTTCTGACGCCGCTCTTGATGACCCTGCCGCAGGAAGCTCAGGACTCGCTCGGCAAGCAGGTTCCTTTCCCGAGCCGCCTCGGGCGCCCAGCAGAATTTGCGCTTCTCGTCGAATCGATCGTCATCAACCCGATGCTCAACGGTGAAGTGATCCGCCTCGACGGCGCCATCCGAATGGCGCCGAAATGAGCGGCGTCGGATCGGTTTGGACGCGGCAGATCGCCGAGTGCGTCGAACGTTTTATTCGCGACGTGTTCGTTCCTTATGAGGTGCTGGCCTTCCGCATCCACGACGGGTCGTCCGAGGTCCACAGATGGTCGCTTCCGAACAAGATCAGGCGGGACAGGAAAGCGGCCCATTCATGAGCGCTCTCGACGAATCCGCCAATACGGGCGTCGCGGAAGTCCCGGAAACCCATCGGCTTGACGAAGCCTCGCTCGCGCGCTGGATGGAGAGACATGTCGAAGGCTTTCGCGGTCCGCTTTCTGTGTCCAAATTCAAGGGCGGGCAGTCCAACCCGACCTATCGGCTCGAGGCGGCGAGCGGAGCCTATGTGCTGAGACGCAAGCCGCCGGGATCGGTTCTGGCCGGGGCTCATGCGGTGGACCGCGAGGCGCGCGTCCAGAACGCGCTTGCCGGGGCCGGATTTCCCATTGCGCGGATCTTCGGCTTCTGCGACGACGCCGGCGTGATCGGCGGGCCGTTCTATGTGATGGAGCTGGTCGAGGGGCGCATCTTCTGGGATGCGACCTTCCCCACCGTGAGCCGCGACGAGCGCCCCGCCTATTTCGCGGCGATGAACGGGACCATCGCGGCGCTGCATCGCATCGATCCGGCGAGCGTCGGCCTCGCGGACTATGGCAAGCCCGGAAACTACTTTGCGCGACAGACCAGCCGCTGGTCGCGCCAATATCTCGACGATCCCGAAGCCGGACGCGATGCGAACATGGACCGGCTTGTGGCCGAGCTTCCCGGGCGCTTCCCCGACGACGACGAGAGCGCCATTGTCCACGGCGATTTTCGCTGCGACAATATGATCTTCCATCCGACCGAGCCGCGCATCCTCGCGGTGCTCGACTGGGAGCTCTCGACGCTCGGTCATCCGCTCGCCGATTTCGCCTATCACGCATTGATGTATCGCATGCCGTCGCATATCGTTGCGGGGTTGGCGGGCGCGGACCTTTTCGCACTCAACATCCCAAGCGAATCCGATTATGTCGCCGCCTATTGTAACGCCACCGGACGTAACGGTATCGCGGACTGGCGTTTCTATGTCGCCTTTAATTTCTTTCGACTCGCTGCGATCTTGCACGGCATCGCGGGGCGCGCGAAACGGGGCTCTGCATCGTCGGCTCACGCTCGGGAGCGCGCCAAGAGCTTCCCGCAACTCGCCGAACTTGGCGTCCGCGCCCTGGAGGACGCGTCATGACAGATAGAGTCTCCCTCGTGATCGAGAAGGGAATCGCAACCCTTACGCTCGACCGCCCCGAGCAGGGCAACACGATCGATCTGCCAATGGCGCGCGCGCTGCTGGAAGCGGCGCTGCGCTGCGACGAAGACGACGCCATTCGCTGCGTCGCGATCACAGGCCGCGGCAAGCTCTTCTGTGGCGGCGGCGACATCGAGAGCTTCGCTCAAGCCGGAGACTCCATCGGATCTTTCTTGAGCGAATTGGCGGCAGCGCTGCATATGGCGCTCTCGCGCCTGCTACGGATGAGAAAGCCTCTCGTCACGCTCATCAACGGTGCGGCGGCCGGCGCGGGCATGAGTCTCGCGATTGCAGGCGACATCGCGATCGCCGCGCGCTCGGCCAATTTCACCGCCGCCTATGGCGCGTTGGGACTAAGTCCCGATGGCGGCATGAGCTGGCGCCTGCCGAGGCTGGTGGGACTGAGGCTTGCGCAGGACATCATCCTCACGAACCGCCGCGTGACAAGCGAGGAAGCCGCTGCGATAGGTCTCGTCAGCCGAGTGGTCGATGACGAGGCGCTCGCCGAAGCGGGCGCGAAGGTCGCCGCGGAACTCGCGGCGGCGCCGACCGCAGCACTTGGGGCGGCGCGCAACCTGCTGCTCGACAGTTTTGAAACGCCGCTCGAGGCCCAGCTTGAGCGTGAGGCCCGCAGCATCGCGTCGCTCGGCTGTTCGGCCGAGACGCGCGCCAGCGTCGCCGCCTTCCTCGCGCGCCGCAACACAAGGAACTGAAAGGAGACGGAGCATGGCCGAAGCTTATATCGTAGAGGCGGTGCGCACCGCTGGAGGCCGGCGCAACGGCAAGCTCGCGGGATGGCATCCGGCCGACATGGCCGCCGAGACATTAAACGCGCTCGTCGACCGCTCGGGAATTGACCCGGTCTCGATCGACGACGTTATCCTCGGCTGTGTTACGCAGGCCGGCGAGCAGGCCTTCGCTTTCGGACGCAACGCGGTGCTCGCGTCGAAGCTGCCCGATAGTGTTCCGGCCGTCACTATCGACCGGCAGTGCGGCAGCTCCCAGCAGGCAGTGCAGTTTGCAGCACAGGCGGTGATGTCTGGCACGCAGGACATCGTCATCGCGGCGGGCGCCGAAAGCATGACCCGCGCGCCGATGTTCTCCAACATCGCCCTGCACCAGAAGGCTGGCATTGGCGTCGGCCCAATCAGCGACCGGATCAAGCGTCGCTACGGCGTCGAGTCCTTCAGCCAGTTCGAAGGTGCCGAGATGATGGCGAAGAAATACGGCTTCGACCGCGAGACGCTCGATCGCTTCGCACTCGAAAGCCACAGGCGCGCGGCAGCGGCGACGAAGTCGGGTGCTTTCGCGGACGAGATCGTCCCACTCGCGGTCGAAGGCGGAGCGCACACGACGGACGAGGGCATCCGTTATGACGCTTCGCTCGAATCCATTGCCGCCGTGAAGCTGCTCAGGGAGGGCGGCGTCATCAGCGCCGCGAATGCGAGCCAGATCTGCGACGGCGCCTCCGCCGCCCTCGTCGTCAGCGAGAAGGCTCTGAAAGAGCACAAGCTCAAGCCGATTGCGCGCATCGTCGAGTTCGCGGTTACGGCAGGCGATCCGGTCATCATGCTGGAGGAGCCAATCAACGCCACCCGCAGGGCTCTGGCCAAAGCGGGTATGAGCATCGACAAGATCGACCTCTATGAAGTCAACGAGGCGTTCGCCCCTGTGCCGCTCGCCTGGCTTCAGGCAATCGGGGCCGATCCCGCTAAGCTCAACGTCAACGGCGGCGCGATCGCGCTCGGCCACCCACTCGGAGCCTCGGGCGCCAAGCTGATGGCGACATTGATCCACGCGCTCAAAGCCCGCGGCAAGCGCTACGGCCTCCAGACGATGTGCGAGGGCGGGGGCGTTGCCAATGTCGCGATCGTCGAGGCGCTCTGATTGCATTTGGCGCCGCTTCGCCAGCCGCATGAGGGTTCGGCAACCTGTGATGCATGGCGGGATGATGCGGGTCGGACGCGCGGAGCTCGCGAGCGCGGTCTCGATTCCGCTATATGCGAGCCTCGCTTGGCCCAATATTGGTTTACAATTTGAGCGTAACCCACTGGTTTGAATTCCAATTGAAAACTTGAATTCAACTCCAGAGAAATCGGTTTTCAAGTCGAGGGAGCGATCCGCATTCGCGCTATGTGCGGTTATGGAATAATGCTTGAGGGCATCCGATCAAAACCGGTGTCGACGTGGCCAAGCTCGTCGCAGCCACCAACGCGATCAGAACCTGGTTGGTCGCTTCCCGTCGGCCGGATCGCCGCAGGCTGAATGCAAAAATGAAGGCACGCTGACCGGTCCGCCAGCGTACCCCTTAATCTCATTGCCTACTGGAGGCCGCCGCGCCCTAGGACCGAGAGCATAGCTGCTTAAGGGCTGCGACCGGATCCCTTCTTCTCCAGGCGGTTCGCTGCTTCTGGCCCATCGCGTCATTTCGCTGCGATGAGGTGACTTGTCGGCTTCCGGCGGCATTGCGGACGTGGCCGGACTTGCTGCTGGCTCGACCCAGTCGCGAATGACCCGAAGCGGTCGCGGTAGCACGAACATTCCCGCTACGACACTCTCATTCAATATGGTGGCAAGTTTTCGCGGCACAGTCGGGTCGGGTGCGTATATTGAGGTGGTGACGGAATCCGACGAACGGCTGGCATGAACGAGAAAGACCTGCCGAGAGGAAGGGCCATGCGACACCTCGTTCAGTCCCGCTCCGAGCCGCAAGATCGGGTGACCGAACTCGTCGAGCAACAGACGGCCATCTCGGAAGTGCTGCGCGCCATTGCGAGTTCGCCGCACGACTTGCAGCCCATCTTCGACGCGATCCTCGACAGCGCCACACGTCTCTGTCGAGCAGACACGGGCACCTTACGTCTCTCCGAAGAAAGCGGCCTTCGTCTCGTGGCGGTGCGAGGGGACCCCGTTTTGGTTAGTCGGGTGTGGTCATCAGTGCCAGTGCTCGCAGAGAAGGGGGGGCTTCTGGGTCGATTAGCCGCAAGCAGGTTACCCACCCACATCCCCGACTATAGAGCACTTGAAGGCGATCATCGGGATGATGTTTGGAACACAGTGGTGGTGAACGCAGGTTTTCGAACGGGCCTGGTTGTGCCGTTGCTCAAAGACAATGAGATAGTCGGGCTAATCACTCTGGGCCGCAAGCAGGTGCAGCCGTTCACCGACAAGCAGATTTGCTTATTCATGGACTTCGCTGCGCAAGCCACCATTGCCTTGGAGAGCACCCGGCTCGAGCGGCAATGTCACGAGGCGCAGATGGCGCTGGCGCATGCCAACCGCGTCGCTACCATGGGTCAGCTCACCGCCTCGATTGCTCATGAAATCAAGCAGCCCATTGGGGCGGCACGTAACAACGCGCGTGCGGCTCTGAATTATTTAGACAAAAGCCTAGCCGATGTGGCGGAGGTGAGGGAGGCGCTCACCTGCATTGTGGACGACGCCGATCGAGCCAGCGGCGTCGTCGACCGGATTGGGTCTCTCATCAAAAAAGCGCCAGCCCGGAAGGAGGTCATCGACCTCAATGCGGCGATCCTGGAGGCGATAGCCCTAACCCGCAGCGAAGCGGTCAAGGGCGGCGTCACGGTGGGCGCGCAACTGGCGAGCGAGTTGCCACGCATTCGATGCGATCGGGTGCAACTGCAACAAGTGATGTTGAACTTGATCGTCAATGCCATCCAATCGATGAGTGGCGTTGAGGGCGGCAACCGCGAATTACATATCAGCACCGTGAGTGTCGAGCCGGAGGGCGTGTGCGTCGCAGTGCGGGATACTGGCCACGGGCTACGCCCGGAGAGCCTGCCGCGCCTCTTTGAACCCTTCTACACGACGAAGCCCGACGGCATGGGCATGGGCCTCTCGATCTGCCGCTCGATTATCGAAGCCCATCGTGGGCGGCTGTGGGCGACCGGGTGCGAGCCGCGGGGTGCTCTCTTTCAGTTTACTATCCCCGCTGACTGAACCGTCATCCGTAATCGATGTCGCTTCTGGTCCATCGCGTCATTTTGCTGCAAAGCAGCGCTTCGGTCGCTTTCGGAGGGAAGCGGACATAAATGGCAGGCAGGACCGGTTAGCACGGTAGCAAATGACCCATCAGCGACATTTATACTGCGCTGCACGTTTCAATGACCACGCTGGTAGCTGCTATACTGAAATTAAAGCCTTGGCCGTAGGGGAACCTCATGAGGCGTCGGAGTGCATCGCCCTGATCGGAAGTGCGGCAGCGCTGCCCGTCGCTCCGGGTGCCCGTCGCGCGAGCGCAGGCGGCCGGACGCCATCTACAGACTTCGCGTTGGTGCGGTTGGCGCCTGAGCCTTTGTCGCTCCAACGGCAGGTCGAGAAATGTGTACCCCGCTCTCGTTGCTTCCGGTCAACTCCGCAAGGGCTACGTTTCTGATTGTGCCGCGCTCTATGGCAGCTGAATTGGAGGCAAAACTGCGAAAACCAGCATCGCAATAGCGAGGATCGCCACAACGTAACCGAGCGAGGTATTGAGCGCCGCAAACGAATCGTGGGGAGGTTCGGTCCTGTTCGACCCGAAGCGATTATGAGGCCCAGTCCGAGCGCCGGGCGTAGGCAAACTTGTTTGCGATCGCATTGCCGCTCTCCGTGTGAAAAAGATGTACAACAAATAGGTGTCGATCAAAATTGTGACGGCCAGGATGACATAGGCCCATGGGCTTTCCATCAAATTCAGCTCGATCAATACCCGGGAGAAACCGAAACCCACAACCCACGCATCAAAGCTCATGCATATCCGACGAAATGTCTCGGCATCCAGATGTCGGATGACATAGGCGCCGAGCGGTACTCCAACCGCAACGCAGGGAACAAACACCCACAAAAGATCTCCGCTCTCGGCCGTAAACAGGCCGAGCTGGTAATAGACGATGGCGGTGACGCTCGACTCGGCTACGCGAACCAACGCGAGACCGGCGCGAAACTCGGTTTTGACCAGACCTTGGTTGTTGAACAGGATCGCCAACGGCGGTCCGGAGATGGTGGTGACTGAATACAGGATGCCGAGCGCAGCTCCAAAGGGAAGACCGACTAGCCAGGTCGACCGAATTGGTTTCCGCCAACCGGCTGCCTGGACCAGGATGAGCGGCAGAATGAGTATGTAGGTCCCGAGTTTGATCCAGCCTGGCTGAAGCGAAGTAAGAACCAAGGCTCCGATTCCAATGCCGGGCAGGAGTCCGGTGACGATTGGAAACACCCTTTTCCATACAGCCGCAACGCCCTCCAGATTGATGAATAGAACGTAGCAGTTGAGGACAACCTCGACCAAGACGACGGCGGGATTCAGGATGCGATTTGTATAGAAAACGAGAGCCATCGGCACGGTGAGCGAGGAAAAGCCATAGCCGAGAGCGCCATTTATGATGGCGGCAAACAAAGCGATTCCGGCGAGAACAATCACCGCAGTCTCAAGTGGAGGCATCGTAGGCTTCTCGGATTGTCGGCAAAGGTCGCCCACGGCGCGGCCGACCTATATCCTACCACTTCCGCGGTCTATTTGCAGGTCGGAACCCTACCAGTGCTTTTAAAAAAACATTAGGCGTATGCCGGATCACCGCACCAGAAATCGCCTCGTTTCGTCATGCACTTCTATACCTCTAACGTTGCACCTTCATCCGGCCAGTCTCTGAACTGCTTCGGAGACCTCGTCGCATGAAAAAGTCCCCTGCGAGCGCTCCGCTAATGGCCCCGAAGCTTCCGATTCGCGATATCAGCTATTCGGTCGCTGATTGGGGGTACACAGGAACGAGCAAAGCTCACCATGAGCCCTAGTGCCAGTGAGGTCAGATTATTTCGCGAGAAAACAGTTCTTCCGGCTGCACCGGATTGAGCATTCCGTTATTGCCTGAAAGCAGATCGCGAAGGGCTTTGACCCCGATTTGACAGAATTTTTCGTACCTATCTCTACTTCATCAAGCCAATCCAGATTCGGGGGATCTCGATGCGTAGAAAATTTGGGCGTCACATCATTTCAGCGAGAGCGCGCGCTTCGACAAGCCATGGTCGATCCATTCTGCTTGCTTCGACCAGCATCTTCATCGTGAGCGCAACGGGAGCAGCGGCGGAGGATACCGCGGCACTTCAGAGGCTGGAGGCAAAGATCCAGCAACTCGAAGAGCGGCACGAAAACGAGATCAAGGCCCTGCAAGCCGAGATCCGGCGGCTGCGCCGACAAAAGCCGGAAACGGTGGCCGCAGCGCCGTCGCCCCCGGTCGAGCAGCCGCGATCTTCCACCGCGCCGTCAGGTGTTCCAAGCCCGGCCTTGCCGGCCAAGGTGCTCATGACCTACGACCGCGGCTACCACTTTGGTTTCTCCGATGCGACCGGCGACAATACCGTCGAACTCTTTGGCCGCCTCCAGGTAGACACAGGGGGATACACCAATTACACCCCTGCGCCGATGACGCTGGACCGCAAGGGTCTTTCGGATGGCATCGATCTGCGCCGCGCGCGTCTCGGCGTCATCGGAACATTCATGACCGACTGGCACTACGCCTTTGTCTACGACTTCGGCAGTTCATCGGACAGCAGCAACGCCAACAACGCGCTCGCCAGCGCGAACTCAAGCACCAGTCCGACGACGAGCAACACTTTCCTGTCAGGAGTCGAAAATGCATTCCTGACCTACAATGGCTTCTACAAGCGCGACAACCTGTTTCCCACAGCATTCGATTTCGGCATCATGGACGTGCCGTGGACGCTCGAAGAAGCGATGAGCTCGAACGATCTGATGTTTTTGGAGCGTTCGACCGCGCAAGTGATCGCAACAAGCTTTGGCGGCGGCGACTTCCGATCGGCGCTCGATGTGCGCTCCAACAATGATCGCTACTGGCTGGGCGCGTTCCTGACCGGCCCCAATTCGGGCGCCCTGCACACCGCTGGTGCCTCCTGCAACACCGGCGCGGTTGCCGTAACGCCGGGAACACCTTGCGTCACCAGCGCGCAAATGACCGGGTTGGGGCCGCAATTGGCGTTTCTGGCGCGCGGCGCTTATCAGCTGGTGCAGGAGAAGGATGCGACATTCCATCTCGGGTTCAACTACGCCAACCTGTTTGCGCCGCGAGTCGGCCCTAACCTGGCCGCCGTCCTGCTTGCCGATCGCCCGGAACTTCGTGTGGATCCGACCTCCTTCCTCGCCACCGGCAATATTCCGGCCAGCGGCGGGCAGGTTTACGGCGTCGAAGTCGCAGGATCGTACCAGAACCTCTTCGCCCAAGGCGAGTACTACCATTATGTCGTGGACACGCGCGCGAGAGTACCGACCGTGCCGGGCAATTTGCAGGGCGGCATTCCGGGTCCCGCGCTCAATTTCGACGGCGGCTACGCCCAGGCAAGCTACAGCATCGGCGGCACCAGGCATTACGATCCAACCCGCGGCGCCTATACCGGCGTCATTCCGGAAAACCCCATGATGCCGGCAAGCGGCGGCTGGGGTGCGCTCGAATTTGCCGGGCGCTTCAGTTTCGTCAATCTCAACAGCCCCTATCTGACGACGGCAACGCTCGGACCCGCATTCTCAGCGCCCGGTGTCTTCACAGGCGGCACCACAACTTACGGCGGCGGCAAGCAAACGGCCTACGGCGTCGGCCTCAACTGGTATCCCAATTACAACATGAAATTCATGCTCGATTACGAGCATGTCGTTGTCGACAATCCACAGTTCTTCGGCGGGCCGAACTATCGCGGCGCCACGATCGACTGGGTCGCGGCGAGATCGCAGATCGTTTTTTGAGCGTCGCTTGAGGTCGCTTTTCAGGCCGTTCGACTAGGCGCCGAATTTCCGGCTCTGGTTGTCTAGGCGTCGCGCCTTGGTTCGAAAATATGTCGGGTTTTGGCCCTTCGCGTCATTTCGCTGCAAAGCAGCGCTTCGGTCGCTTTCGGAGGGAAGCCGACGTCAAATGGCAGGTGGGCCGGCTGGCTGAGACGCGAATGACCCACAACGGACCTAATCGTGAGACGCTTAAGCCGGTTGGAAGCATCGGTCCCATTTCGTAGTTCGCGAATTGCCGGTTTTATGCCGCCAAGGTGAAGGCCGCTTGTGGCGAACGTGTTTCCGGAGCGAGTAAAATGGGCGACGCAACCTCGCAGACTATCTATTTCTATGATCGACATCCAATTTCATGTGACATCATCCTCGCGAAGTTACGGGCAAGCCGCGGGCACCTTGAGGGTTTGCGTCCCAATGAGTTGTTTGCTCATGACCAGGATCACTATGGCGGCCTAGCAGCAACAGATGAATTGGCCCGTGGGGCGCAGATCGGGAATGGATCGCGCGTTGCCGATCTCTGCGCGGGGCTTGGTGGCACGGTGCGATACCTCGCGCACAGATATGGTGCCAACGTCATTGGTATTGAACTGACCCCGTCGCGCGTTGCCGGTGCACAGGAATTGACGAAGCGCGTTGGACTTCAGGAAACCGCTCGAATCATCGAGGGCAACGTAATGGACGTTCCGCTTGACGGCGAGACTATGGACGCAGTCGTCAGCCAAGAGGCGTTTTGTCATGTTCCCGACCCCAAGAAAGCCATCGCTGAAGCATTTCGAATTCTCAAAAAAGGCGGCAGGTTAGCCTTCACAGATTGGATTGCTAACGAGCCGCTTACCACCGATGATGCTCAGTTGATGTGGGATGGTATGGCTATCCAACCTCTGCGCTCTATCCCGGATTACCGCCGTTTGGTCGAGGCCAACGGTCTAACGGTGCTTACGGAAACCGATTTAACCGATGAATGGGGGCCAATCCTCAAGGAACGGCTGGCGATGTACCAGCTGCTGCGGGAAGAAGCTCGACAAGCTGGAACCCCGATGGGGCACGACGCATTTCACAAATCCTACGTTCGGTTTGTCGAACTTATTCAACAACGCAAGCTGGGCGGCATCCGAATCGTCGCTTTGAAATAACGTTGGCGTCGCTGCCCAGTTGCTGCGCGCGGCTGGCTTCAAGGTCGACGTTCCTGCGCTTCGTCGGCTGGGATGGGTTTGTGACTTCGCAGGAGCGAAGCATCGTCCATTGCCGATCTCAAGTCGCCCATCGCCTACGCTCATCCGGATCAGATCTGGCGATGCTCTCCTCGCGAGAGGTCTTGATATCACGTGACTTTGACCCGAACGATCCCGTTCAGCTCGCGCGCTCACGCGCGCTGCGGTACTGAGCCCGCGTCTGGGTGACGAGGTCGTCGATGGAGAGAATACCCGTGACGCTCGAGGTTGAGTGGCCGGCACTCCAGATGTCGCGCCAACGCTTGGAGCGAGTTTCCCGCACCCCGATATCGATGTCTTTGCCGATCTCGATGGCGCCGCGCGGCGTTAGGTTGTCGGGATCAAGGCCGGCGGCCACGATCGACGGCCGCAGCATGTTGGTCTGCAATCCCGTGAACGCGGTCGTCAGCAGGATATCGTCCGCGCTGCAGTCGACCAGCATCTGCTTATAGCGCTCGTCGGCCATGCTCTCGCGCGTGGCAATGAACTTGGTGCCCATATAGGCGAGATCGCAGCCGAGCACTTGCGCCGCACGCAGCGCGATGCCGTCGCTGATGCCGCCGGCAAGCACGATCACGCCATCGAAAAACACGCGCACTGCGCGGACAAAGGCAAAGGGATTGAGCCAACCGGTCTGGCCCCCTGCCCCCGCCGTCAACAAGACCAGTCCGTCGGCGCCGGCTCCTGCCGCACGCTCAGCGTGGCGAACGGAAGCGACGTCGGCGAGCACCAGCGCACCGATGTCATGCAGGGCCGGAAGCACCGGTGCGGGCGAGCCAACCGACGTGATGACCATTTCCGGCCTGTGCTTCAACAGGACCTGCAGGTCTTGTTGCAACCGTGCATTGGAGCGGTGCACGATCAGGTTCGGGCAGATCGGTGCGTGGCGCTGTCCGGTCCCGCCTTCATGGCGACGCAGGCGCTCGTTGATGGTGGTGAGCCAGTCCTCGAGCTCTTCCGGGCTACGGCAATTCACGGTCGGAAACGCGCCGATCACGCCATTGCGGCAGGCCGCCACGACCAGCTCGATACCGGAGACGAGGAACATGGGCGCCGCGATCAGGGGCAAACTTACGCGGTCCTGAAAACGAGCGAGCTGTTCGGACGAGTTCACGCTTTCCTCCACCGCAGCGCTTCAGCAGTCGCGCGCCTCAAGCTCGTTTGTGTTAGCGTTGCCGCCAACATTGGCACGCCGAGAAGCTAATGGCAAAAGGAGGAAACATGTCGCTCTACGCCTTCCCCACTGCCTGCGCACAGACTCTGCGGGCGCTGTCGCGTTACCCCTCGCGGACTGCCTTCAGTTGGCCCGGCGGATCGCTTAGCTATAAGGGCACCATCGACCTGATCGGGCGGATGCAGGCCGTGTTCATGCAGCTTGCGCTTGCGCCAGGATCGCGCGTTGCGTTTCTCACCGCCAATCGAGCCGACACTTGGTGCGCCGGCGTTGCCGCCCAGCTCACCCGGTTGGGCATTACCTGGCTGCATCCGCTTGGCTCGCTGGAGGATCAGCTGTTCCAGCTCGAGGACTCCGAAGCGGTGATGCTGGTGGTCGATGCTGTGGCCTTCCACGACCGCGGCGGCGATCTCGCCGCGAAAGCGGTAGGATTAAGGGCGGTGTTCACCATGGGTTGCGCCGACTACGGCACCGACCTGTTGCAGGCTGTCGAGGCCGGCAGCCACGCCACGGCGCGTTGCCTCGCCCACCCCGACGATATTGCCAGTCTCAACTACACCGGCGGTACGACGGGGAAATCGAAGGGCGCGCTCCGCTACCATCGCGAATATGGCGGCTTCGCCGCCGCGATCCTGGCTGACTTCGAGATCCCGGAAGGGGCACGTTACCTGGCGGTAGCCCCGATCAGCCACGTTGCCGGCACCAAGGTGCTGCCGACCTTGATGCGCGGCGGTACGGTGCACATGCTTAAGGGCTTTGATCCCGAAGCCGTGCTGCAGACGATCGAGCGCGAACGGATCAACTTCACCCTGTTCGTGCCGACGATGATCTACTTGCTGCTCGATCATCCGGCGCTCGATAAAACCGATCTTTCTTCACTTGAGCTGTTGCTTTACGGCGCTTCCGCGATGTCACCGAGCCGGCTGGTCGATGGTATCGAGCGGATCGGGCCGGTTTTCGCGCAGCTTTACGGCCAGACCGAATGCTATCCGGTCTCGGTGCTGCGCAAGGCGGACCACGACCCGAAGACGCCCGAATTGTTTCTGTCCTGCGGTTTCCCGATCGCATCCTGTGAGGTCAAGATCTTCGACAATGACGATCAGGAGATGAAGGCAGGCGAAGCCGGCGAGATCTGCGTCCGCGCTCCGCACGTCATGGCCGAATACTGGAAGCGACCGGACACCACGGCTGAGACGCTGAAGGATGGCTGGCTGCACACCGGCGATATCGCCCGGATCGATGAACGCGGCTACATGTTCATCCTGGACCGCAAGAAGGACATGATCGTCTCGGGCGGCTTCAACATCTTTCCACGCGAGGTCGAAGACGTGCTCTCGCAGCACGCGGATGTGGCGATGGTCGCGGTCGTTGGCGTGCCCGAGGACAAATGGGGCGAGGCGGTCACCGCCGTGGTCGTGCCGCGCGAAGGCGCTCAGCCCAAGCCGGACGAGCTGATCGCTATGGTCAAGGCGAAAAAGGGCTCGGCGCACGCGCCGAAGCAGGTGCAATTCGTCACGGAGTTGCCGATGACCGGCGTTGGCAAAGTCGATAAGAAAATACTGCGCGCAAGGTTCTGGGCCGGCCGCGACCGCATGGTCGGGTAACGCGCTCAGCGTTTTTTCGTACACAATGCTCTGAATGGCGCGCCGTCGCAACGCCGCGCCCTGTAGAGCCGATCCTGGACCGGCCGACGGCAAAGGCGCTTGGATTTTCAGTGCCGCCCACACTGATTGCCCGCGCCGATGGGGTGATCGAATAACGACGTTTCCCCGCGGTGCATGAGTGCCCCCGCAGCTGAACCGTTCAGCGACAATCGCGATGGCGGCCTTCGGAGGAAGACCGGTCGTGGCCTGGAAGAAGGTCTTCGTGACGTGACCTGCTGTCATTAGCGGGTGCATCCTGGTAGGCGCGACAAGGTGAAACCCTCGAACCATCGCGCGTTCGTTTGATTTGGCGAGAGTTTGACCTTGTTACCTTTGACGGCCTTACGCAGCCGCTGCCGTGTCCCACCGCGACCCAGCAAAGTATCCTTCGAGCTCGGTCCTCGCGAGACGCTCATACTCAAATGCTTGCGCCATGAGCGACCATTTTTGATCAGGACGGAATGCTGCAGTCTGCCGATATAACGAAGCGATGGTGCGGTACCGGCGCACGTTTTCCAAAACAGCCTTCCCACTCATAGCGTGCCTCCATTTTCCTTTAGTCGAGCAGATGGTGCACGGACCCATTTTCGAAATCGTTAGCGAGCTTGGCAGAGAGGGCGGATGGTTTGCGAACTGTTGATGCCCTAACCCGCCCTGCTCCCGTGTTTAGATGACCCCCGCCATCCCCAAAAACATCAATGGACTTGCTGATTGTAAAAATTCTTCTCGCCCCTCTAACAGTGCCTCTAACAGTTGAGCTATGTTGACCTCATCAAGCTTGTAAGCAAGCGGCGTAACGTCAACCAGCCATCAACAAAGGGGAATTTGTGATGACGCGCATAACGATGGAAAGCAAAGCCATGGAACTTTATCGCAGGGAGGAAGGCGCCACCCAAGAAGAAGTAAGGCAAGCGACGGGTTGCGCAGTAGCTCGCCGGAATGTTTGGCGTGAGTATCCCGGTCCCAAACGGAACGTCCGAGAGAAGAACAGCGCGGGTTACTGGGTAATGCGCTACTTCGTAGAGTAAGGGCCACACCGCCGGCACCGTCGGGCGATGGCCTCGGCCGATAAGGTGCCAGCAATTCTCAACACGCCGATAAATGATGCAGTTTGGCGAGGCCACGCGCTTCGCCGCGGATGTACCAGTCCGGCCGGCGATTATCATAGGAAGTTCATTGAGGATCGCGGCTTCGTACCTCCGAGTGTGCTAAAGATTGCGTCTTAAGCAAGCGTATTCCTGCCACGACCGCGCCTGCACCCCGGAGATGAAGCGATATGGCTGTATCTGCACCGCGGTCCGTCACGGAAATCGGCAGCTATCACGCACACATCTACTACGACCCCGCCACGCGAGCGGTAGCGGAAAAGCTGCGCGAGTGGATCGGCGAACGCTTCGTCGTTCGGCTAGGCAGCTGGCATGACGCGAGGGTCGGCCCTCATGACCGGGCGATGTTTCAGGTCTCCTTTGCCAAGGAAGTCTTCTCGTCCCTGGTACCCTGGCTGATGCTCAATCATCGCGGCCTTAGCATATTGATCCACCCTAATACGACCAATCCGCGCCAGGACCATCTCGCTGACCCGCTCCGGATCGGGGAGCCCCTTCTGATCCACGGCGCGGTTCTGCCTGAACAGGGCGAGGCAGAGGAGGCTCTAGAGCCGAACACGACCCCCTATCTGCCGGCCTAGAAGGGCACGGATTGCATCGTCCTAGCGGCGAACTCTTTTGATTTTGACTGCGCGCTTCGGCGCGGGTCGTGTGCTGCGGCGTCTCGGCGCCGACTGCGCGTCGTGGATCGGCTCAGGGTGCGTGCTGACCGGCTGGGGTTGCGTGTTGCGAACGGCCTCGGCCAGCATCTGAAAAAGCTCAGCCTTGCTTATCGCTCATAGATCGCCTCGCGTGAACGCTGAAACGACGGTAGCGCAGCAACGGCGCCAGGAGACCCGCTGATTCAGCTTACTGATTAGGGTTAATGTCGGTGGTCGTTACGGGGACGGCGGTCCTTTGTGCCCCGGCGCCGAATTTTCAAACTGACTCGAAACGTTTTTGGGATTGCCCTATTCCCAAATCGGACTAGCCTGCTGAGCAGAGTTTATGGGAGGCGCGCACATGAACTCCACCCTCAGGATCCAGAGGTCAGAACCAACGACTTTGATCGAAAAAATCAAGGCCGAGATCAAGAAGCGTTCTGAGGCGAAGGCCAAGCGGATGCTGCTTAAACGGCCCAGAAAGCTGACGAAACGCTGCGGCTAGCTCGCCCAGTGCGGAGTCGTATCGGCCTCGAGGAAGGTCACCCACTTGCACTCGAGTATAGGTCTATGCCGCTCTGGGCGATGTCAGTTACCCACACTCAATCATGCGCTGGCTTTTTCCGTCATCGTTAACAAGCGTGTTCCGTGCGAACTGACGGAGCGTCACGAACATAACCGCGAAATTGTTCTTCCTAGTAGTCGCGTGTAATCGTGGGCAACCAATTGAAACACACCGTCCGGTACACCGAGCTATTGCTGGATCAGTTCAAGGATTTTTGGAGATGACCATCCCTAGAGCGGAGGGAAGCCGAAAGATTTTCGATTCAGGCTCCGAAGCCTCACGATCATAAAAGCCGCATACGCACCTGGGCTGAGGCATCGGAGCAACAGAACAAACCTCATGGTTGTCCTCCTGCCCCTATGCGGATGCCGTGAATTTGGAGAGTATCCCCTCGATTACAACAGCCTGTCCGATCAAGTCATCGGCAAGGGCTGCACCGCATACAGCGAATGCGATGACTACAAGGATAAGCCGCCTGAATATGCAGATGCACCTTAAAAAATTGCGGTGGATCAATGCGCCTTTTTTGATTGAGCCTAAGAAAATAACAATTGTATCGCGAGGGAGGTCCAACATGCTTTCGCTCTCAACCCTACATCACGAAACATGCCCTCGGTGCGGCTCTGGACTGGTTAGTCTCGAGTGGGATGAGCGCGTCAATGCACGGGAAATTCAAGGCCTTTGGCGCTGCTGGAAATGTCAAAACGAATTCATCACCGTCGCGCTTTCTGACGAGAAGCCGGCTTCTGTCCCTGAGATCACAAAGCCATTCTTCACGAGTCTGTTGATGGAATGACTGTCTGCAATGGGGATTGTTCGTAAGCGGTTTTCGCGTTTCTGCTTGATTGATCCGGGTGGTATACGACGCGCGTCGCTGATCATTGCTCTGCTCTGCAGCTGCACTGCCGCCGCACGATCTGAGCCCCTACTTCCTTCGCAAGATGATCCCAACGTTTTCTCGGTAAAAATCTGCCAAGACCGAACGGTTGTGTCAGCAATCAAATCAATAGCAGATGCAATCTTAAAAACAGATGTCCTGATCGCAAAAGGATTTCAGACAGACGATATGCACTTAGACGGTGTCTATGTAGACGAACGCTTAGTGTATTGTTCGATGACGATGACGGCCAAACGCATAACTGACAACGTGCGCTACATCATTGGACTGAAGGGCCCTTCATACGTCATTATCGTTGGTGGCAATGTCGGCTCAAAGCTCTTTCCCAAGGAGGTTGTAATCAACCTGCCTCAAGACAGAAGAGAACCTTCTCATTAGCGGCATTCGGCCTTGCTGGACGCACTTTAGTAAGTCATTTCGCTTTAGCTAGTGTGCGACCCCTGAGCACGGGCTCATTTGCGAAGTATGTCAGCGCGAGTGCTGATTCGATGGAGCCCCAGCGAAAGTCGCTGGGGCTCCCGTCATCACCCCAGCTACCTGCATCTAGCGGTCGGCACCTTCTTCGGGTAGCTTGCGATGCCTCGACAGTTAAGTTCCAGCGTGCCTTTTCGTTCCGACATTGCGTTAGAATCCGTGGCGATGATCTATCGCGGATTCGAAATAGAGGCTTTTGAAATTGGACGAGGCCAGTGGCACGCCCGCTTTCGACGACGGGATCGCGCGCCTACGGTGATTGACGGGGTCGAGTTCGAATTCTTGAACATTGGGTTTGCTTGGTCATCACATGATGCTGCGATGGCAGACGCTCAGGATTTCATCGACCGCATGCAATCGCGTTCTTAGGTTCGTAACTCGGCAAAAGTGGTCTTCTGGGGCTCTAATTCAACGTAGCAGCGACTCACCGCCGGTTGGCCTCCAAGAAGTCGAGGACAGCTTCCGGTATCTCGTCGCACTCGAGAAAACGCAAGCCCAACTCGTCGGCGATATCGACTGTCACATCACGAGACCAGCCTTCAGCGGTATTGAAGGCTACGATGCGAACCGGCTTGTTGTACTCGCCCGAGAGCAGGTTGTGGATCAGGGTCTTCCGATCAGTGGCGTCTTCGTCGGTCTCGCGCCAGGCTCGCGCCGTAAACGCGGGGCCAAAATCGTCCAGCACGAGATAGGTGTCTTGCTGTGGCCCATGGGGCGCGATGGACGGCGAGGTACGCATGACGAACTCCTCGGCTAAACGACGTGAAGGAGGAGAAGGCATTTAATATTGCCAGCCCTCGGCGATGAGTATGAAGATGCGGTCCATGAAAATCCGTCAATGACTGCGTCAATTTTCCGTTCCGACGACAGTCAAAAGAAAAGCCCGGCGGTTGAAGCGCCGGGCAAGTTCGTTGGTATTGGATGCGAAGACGAAAGCATCCTTTAATACGGGCTGTCTGTTCAAAAAGTAACACTTTCAACGCCCAGGCCGCGCGCGCAGCGGTTCCGGTATCGACCTTTATCCCCCATCCCCCTGGTATAGCTCACCGGCTGCGGTCAGTTACCGGCAGGTATCGATTGCCCGGGCACAAGGTTGTGCCGATGATGCGGCGGAAACCGGCGTCGTCGTCGTTAATGTGGCTTCGGCAGCGAGCACCGCGGTTCTGTTGTAGAATTATGTCTCTGGCGTTTCGGCCATGGTGACCCGCGTGCTTGCGTTTCGGTTCATGAGATGCAATCCGCCACAGGCTTGGTGCCTGATTCCTTCATACTCGTTATCCGGCACGCCGTCATCATACAGGGGCTAGTTAAGGCCCGTTGCGCGCAGAACACCACCTTCTACGGCCCCCGGCGTTTGCGTAAACAGAAGCATTCGTTTCGCCTGGGCTTTGCTGGTCATGCACAATCCTCCTCCGACCATGCTCAGAACGCTGCGTCACGCTCGGCTATACGGCAACGCCGAAGTGACAGCCTGCACATTGCGCAGGAAATAGTGAGGCCCGGGTGGCTCGTGGTCCCGGACGGCAGGTATGAAATAACTCCCGAGAAAGTGCCGCAAGCACGTTGTTGTTCGGCGGCCGTTTGGATTTCCGAGTAGCTTGAACGGTCGGCCTGTGTTTCTTGCTGCGGTGCGCCTGTATCGGGCTACATCACGGTTGGTACTTTTTCACCTTTACCAGCTCGAGAAGCTGGAACTTCTTCATGTGTCGGAACGCAGCCTCATGAGTTTGCATTGTCCAATTGTTTGTGAGGCTATCATGGGTATCCTTTCGAAAATAATCGCCATTGCCACTATCCCAGCTTGGATTGGGATACATGCAAATTCTGCTGCAGCACAGACGTTTGATGAGAGATGGTCCATCATTCCGAAGGCACACGCCGAGCCGGCTCCTGAGGCACCCGGCCAAATTAAGCAGGATCCGCACACACAACCTCCGCTCGGAGAAGAGCCGACACGTGGTTCGGAAGATCGCTCAGCCCATCGATCCTTCAACCGTGTTTTTTCTGGAAAGGCCTCATACTATTCGTATTCGAGAGGAAAAACAGCGAGCGGTTCCTCATTCGACCGGAATTTGCCAACTGCAGCCCACCGCAGCTTGCCGTTCGGCACCAGAGTTCGCGTCACCGATCCTGTGACCAGCAAATCGGTAGTAGTTCGCATCACCGACCGCGGACCGAGGGTTCGCGGCCGCGTCCTTGACCTTTCGCTCGGCGCCGCGCGCAGCCTAGGGATCACGGATCGGGGCGTGGCCCAAGTTCGCGCTGAGGTGCTTTAGCTTGTGCGTGCTAAATTTCCATAGACCAGCGGGTCAACCTTACTTCACCCGCAGATTTTCCGCCGCCTCTTTGCCCCTGTTCGAGACGATGTCGAACGTGACCTTGTCGCCCTCGCGTAAGTCACTCAGTCCGGCCTTCTCGACGGCCGAGATGTGAACGAACACGTCCTTGCCCCCACCGCCGTCCGGCTGGATGAAGCCGTAACCCTTCGTCGCGTTAAACCACTTCACTGTACCAGTCGCCACGTCCGCACTCCCTTTTGAAACACAGCGAAAACTTTAGATCGGTTGCGGGGCGCACGACAAGAAGAAACACACGATCTAGTCAGGGTCTGCTAGCTGCGGGGAGGCGAAATGCGGACATGGAAGCTGACTCGGGTGAATGTTCTAGGAACAGTCTCTTGACGTACGATGTCAGTGCGGTGCGCGACGTGTAGTAGTGGCCTTCGGGCGGTTTATAATCTTCTCAAGAGTAAGCGCAGTTTGAAAGAGAGGGCTTTTTGTTGCGCTCTCATGCTGCCAATTCATGAAGGAGAACCGCTTGCTGAAGTTCGTGCGCAGCTGGTGTTAGTCGCAAGCCTTTGACGAGACCAATGCGTGTCAGCGTCAGCAGGGCGACGGCGTCGCACAACTCAGCGGAAGCACCGGCTGCCAGCATCGCAATTGCACTCTGCTCATCGTCGTTGAGATCACTCCAGGAAATGCCGTCCATCACGTACCTCCCATCGAATTGCCCGCGCGATAGTCAGGCCCGATGTCTTAACGATCTATTAAGAATGACCGCGCGGCGGTTTTGGGCTATCTGCGACGTTCGCTTTTGGTACTAAGGGAAGGCTTCGACCGGACCGGCGCGCAGAATCTGCTTTTGGGACCAAAGCAGAACTGATCATCACGCGAGTCGATGTCTGAAGATGACCCAACCGCGTCATCGGAGGTTTTTACCGAATGTGCTTAAGCCGCTACCATGGTTATAGCGTCGGGAGTGCAATGACATTCGACTTGAAATGGATCAGGGCGGCTTTGATGTACAACGTCAGTCGCCCGCTTGAACACAGCCGAACTATTTTTTGCGAAGTTCCGCGAGCGCGGTTTCGATCCGCGCCAGCATTGGGGATTGTCCAAACTCAGAAAGAATTCGCCTTGCCTCGGTAAGATGCTGAATCGCGAGGGTATGCTTCTTTTTAATCTTGTAGAGCAGGCCCAATATCATATTAGCCCAGCCCACAAAGTGCCCCTTGGGGTCAAACTGTGGATTCTTAATTACGTGTGCCACCAAGGTGCGAATACGCGCCGACGCAGTAACAATCACCGTCAAAAGAATTGGCAAATTCCTTAACAAGACTGGCAGGGGTAATTTTTCGTTTCCCGCAATAATCTGTAAGTATACTTCACACAGTATAAGTCGGTACCAATCAGCAGCCACCCGATAACCTTCGCTTTCCCGGTTAAGGATCGCGTGTTCGATGAAGTGAATTCCTTCAGACATATTTCCCTGAAGGACCTTGCAAACGCCAACAACGCTATCGGTGCCCGCTAGCTCATAGTTATTACCGTTCGCAATGCACTGACGTCGCCTCTCCTCAAGGAGCTTTGCCCCATCCTCGGTCCTGCGAAGTAGCACAAGCGCGGATCCTTTGGCGCCAATGGCAACGCCCCTGTCATGCGGTGTGATAGCGACCGTCAAACATCGCTCACTGTATTCCAGAGCCTCAGCGTAAGAGTTAGAAATGATTGCGATACAGGCCAGTATAGCAAGGCCATATCCCGTGGATCGCGGGTTATTCGACTCTCGTCCTATTCGCATAAATTCGTGAGCTGCTGCCCGCGCTTCGTTGATTCGTCCTCTATGAATTTCTGCAAATGCTACCACCACCCCGGCGCCATTTTGTATGTACGCATCGGCAGATTCGGAAGCAGTTTCGATTGCCTCTCTCTTGAGTGCCTCAAACGAATTGAGCGGCTTTGGATCAACGATCATTGAAACCCAGATCTCGCTCGCTAAAGCATACGCTTTCGACTTGCTATCTCCGAGACGGTAGGCCATTTCGAGCGTTTTTCGCTGCGCGGCAGCGGCGTCTTGATAGCGCGCGTTTTGGGCAAGCGCGATAACATAATGAGATCGGATCACGGGCACAGTTGGATCATCTCCCAGGCGGTCCATGCGTGGCAAATGTCGCTCTAGCGTATCGATCAATACTTTCCATCGGTCGCTCAAGTTCAATAGGAGTAAATATGCAACAAAAAATTCTGCAAATTCGTGGTCTGAGGCGCAGGTCGGATCTTGATCCAGGAGTGCAAGTGCAGCGGTGAGGTGGGTTGTCGCCTCATCGAGCGAATAGACGCCGAGTGCCTTACTCCCAGCCATAAACAGGTAGGCAAAGGCCTTGTCAGCCATGTTTGTATGGCCGTAATGATGCGCCAGGACCTCGGCCACTTCGGGCAATCGGTTGCCGCCGCGCCGCTCAATTTCCTTACCGATCTTCGCATGTAGCGCCGAGCGCGCCTCACTGAGTAGACTCTGATACAGAGCGTCTCGCACAAGGGCGTGCTTGAACGAATAATCGTCCGATTTGCCAACCCTATGGACCAGATCGAGCGCTTGCATTGCGGCGAGCCGAGCATCAACGTCTGTGTCGTTGACGGCGACCGCCAGCAGAAGCGGATCGAACCTTCGGCCAATAACTGAAGCTGCTTGCAAGAGCGCGCGGTCATCCGACGATAGCCGATCTACGCGAGCCGTGAGCAAACTCTGCACGCTTGCAGGCAATGCTCCCGTTACGGTGCTGTCGTTGAATTCCAACTTGCCGCTTCCTGTGCGCAGAATACCGCGTTCGGTGAGGTAGCTCACGATTTCTTCGGCGAAGAGCGGATTGCCTTCGGCTTTCTCCGTCAAATGCCGCGCCAAACCCTCAGGTAAGGCTTCGACATTCAGGCGCGCTTGGACCAAACGGCGCATGTCGCCAACTGCAAGCCGTTCGACGGACAAGCTTATTACGGCGGGTCGGTCGCGCCATGTTGCCGTGTACTCCGGGCGATGCGTCGTGACGAGCAGAAGCCGCAACTTTGTTTTGCTGTCGACGATCTTGCCAAGCAACTCTTCGGACGCACTGTCGATCCAATGCAGGTCCTCAATTATCATGATCACTGGCGAGAGCTTGCACCGCGCTTCCAGCAATTCCCGCAAAAGTTCACGAACCCGCAGACCGATCAGCACGCTGTCCAAACCGGATAGTGCACCGTCCGGAACGCTAAGGCCCAGCAGGTGAAGCAAAAGTCCAAGACTGCGGACCGATTGCAAGCCAAGGTCTGATAGCCCCGACTCTAGCTTCTGCGCAATTTCCTTCTCGGATTCCCCGGCTCTTATCCGAAACGAACCTCGCACGATTTCGATAAAAGGCAGAAACGGAGTTTGCTGTCCATCCGGCGAACAGTTTCCGGAGAGGACAAAAGCACTATCCTTTCCGATCCTTTGGCGAAACTCGTAGAGCAGCCGGGACTTGCCCATTCCCGGTTCTGCCGCAAGATCGATTACGCACAGTTCGGAGCGGGCCTTGTCGAGACCGCGCTCCAAGGCTTCCATTTCTTTTTCGCGCCCAACAAAGGTGCTAAGACCCCGACTTACTGCCGTCTCAAACCGCGTAGCTCCCTGACGGATTGCATCCAGTCGATGGACCTTCTGCCGATCCGATTTTCCCTTCACCGTGTGCTCGCCCGTGAAAGTCGCGTCTACAAGCCCTTGTACCAAGCGATATGTCGCATCGCTGATAAAGACCGAGTTTGGTTCAGCGAGCGACTGCAAACGAGCGGCAAGATTCACCGTGTCGCCAAGAACCGTAACGCCTGCGTCTGCACTGTCCCCCACTTTTCCGATGACCGCCGTCCCGGTGTTGAGCCCTATGCGTAATTGCGGGCATAGGCCATGTTTAGCTTCAAGATCTGGACCTGTTAGCTTTAGCCGTTGAAAAATATTCAGGGCCGCACGACATGCGCGAAGTGGCGCGTCCTCGAGCGCAATCGGCGCGCCAAACACCGCCATAATGCCATCGCCGGTAAAGCTTTGAACGACACCGCCTTGCTGGCGCACGGCCTCGTCCATTAGCTTCGACAGACTTCTCATAAGCGCGAAAGCGGCTTCCTCCCCCGAACGCTCCGAGAAGCTCGTGAAGCCCACCATGTCCGTGAAAAGGACTGTGACCTGCCTGCGCTCTGCCTCCATGCAACTCTCCGGTTGGCTGTAAGAACCCAGAATAGCACACCTTTCAGGACGGCAGCGGGCAACGGTCACTGCGACGCAAAACTGGAGGCAAGCCAGGCGCGACGGATGTCTCAGTTTGGCAGTGAACCGACCAGTCGAGCCGGTCCAGCGATCTCCGTTGATTGGGGCAGACCGGAAGTGATTTGCCGACCGTCAAAATGACGCGTTTGATCCATCTTGGACATCGGGCACATGTTTTTCTAACCGAGTTATCCTTGGCTCTGGCGGGACGCCGGCGGCCATGATTTGATAGTTTGGCCAGCAACAAGCGGGCCCCGGGGTCTCCGATGGAAGAACGGCGTGTCGAGCGGCGACTGGCGGCGGTGCTGGCGGCGGATGTCGCTGGCTATAGCCGTTTGATGGGCTGCGACGAAGAAGGCACGCTTGGGCAGCTTAAGATGTTCCGGAAGATCCTTGTCGATCCTAAAATCGCCACGCACCGAGGACGCATCGTCAAGACCACCGGGGACGGCATGCTGGTGGAGTTCGCCAGCGCAGTAGATGCAGCGCGATGTGCGGTTGATGTTCAGAAGAGCATGGCCGAGCAAAACATAGAGGTGCCGAAGGACAAACGGATTGAGTTCCGGATCGGCATTCATGTCGGTGACATCATCATCGACGACAACGATATTTTTGGCGATGGCGTCAACATCGCCGCTCGGCTCGAAGGCATCGCAGAGCCGGGCGGTATCTGCATCTCCGACGATGCACACCGACAAATCCGCAGCAAGCTCAACGTCAGCTATGATGATCTGGGTCCTCGGGCATTAAAAAACATCGCTGAGCCTATGCGTACGTGGCGACTGCGGCTAGGCGGCGAGGCCGCTTTGATTATTCCACCAGGCCCCACTTCCCAACCACTTCTCGCTCTTCCCAACAAACCTTCAATCGCAGTCCTGCCGTTCCAGAACATGAGCGGTGATCCCGAGCAGGAGTATTTTGCTGATGGCATTGTGGAGGACATCATAACTGCCCTATCACAGTTCAAGTCGTTGTTCGTTATCGCGCGCAATTCGAGCTTCACCTACAAAGGTCGCGCCGTTGACATAAAACAGGTGGGCCGAGAACTGGGTGTTCGATATGTCCTAGAAGGTAGCGTGCGCAAGAGCGGTCGTCGATTGCGAATCACAGCCCAGCTTATCGACGCCGCAACCGGCGCGCACCTTTGGGCTGATCGCTTTGAAGGCGCACTTGATGACGTATTCGATCTACAGGACCAGCTAACAAGCAGCGTAGTGAGTGCGATTGGGCCTCGAGTAGAGCGGGCTGAGATCGAACGGGCTAAACACAAGCCGACGGAGAGCCTTGATGCCTACGACAATTTCCTCCGTGGAATGGCTAACCTCTACCAGTTGAACAGAGAAGCCTATGCCGAGGCGTTGCGGTTATTCTACAAGTCTATCGAACTCGATCCCGAATTTGCACACGCCTACGCCATGGCGGCCTGGTGCTACGCCTTACGAAGACTGCAAGGCTGGACGACGGACCGTCCGCGAGAGAATGCCGAAGCAGAAAGACTGGCACGGCGAGCGGTGGACTTACGTAAAGACGATGCGAGCGTACTCGGTTGGGCGGGGTACTCCCTCGCCATTGTCGTCGGCGCACTCGCTGATGCTTCCGCCTTCATCGGTCAAGCGCTTGAACTCAATCCGAACCTCGCCTTGGTGTGGGGCGCTAGCGGTTGGATGAAAGTGAGGATTGGCGAGCAGGACCTAGCAATTGAGCACTTCACACGGGCCATCCGCCTGAACCCCCTCGATCCGGGTATGGTTATAGTTCAATCCGGAACCGCAAATGCTCATTTCTGCGCTGGCCGGTATGACGAGGCAGCGTCATGGGCTGCAAAGGCCTTGCGGACGAACCCAAATGCTCTCTCGGCTGTGCGAGTAGCCGCAGCAGCCAATGCATTGATTGGACGACCGGAAGATGCGCGAAAAGCCATGAACCATTTGCTCCAACTCGATCCGACGCGACGTATTTCCAATCTCAGAGAAGCAACGGGACCGCATCAGCCGGAAGATTTCGCAAGGTTCGTAGATGGCCTGCGAAAGGCTGGGCTGCCGGAATGACTGCTCTGGGGCGCTTTTCAAGAACAGGTCTTTGACGATTTAGTTCTTCTTTAGCGATTTTCGGGGAGGGGATTACATGGATGCCGAGCGCAGGCAAGTAACTGTGCTTTTCACGGACATGGTTGGTTTTACTTCTTTCTCAGAGCAATCGGGGGAAGAACGCGCCTTCAATCTGATGCAGAGCCTGGCTCAGCTTATGGGGGATGCGGTGCACGACCAGGGCGGCGTTGTGCAAGGCTTTACCGGCGATGGGATCATGGCGGTCTTCGGGGCGCCCGTCGCGTTTGAGGACGCGCCGCTCCGCGCGTGCAAAGCAGCACTGGCAATTCATCAACGGCTGGATGCCGCCGCAAGCGAGATTGAGGCACAGCACGGAGTGCGGCCACAGTTGCGGATCGGCATGAACACCGGACCAGCAGTAGTCGGTCAGGTACAATCTGGCGCCAGCGTTGGCGTTACTGTCCTTGGGGACACGGTGAATTTTGCGGCGCGTCTGCAAGCTCTTGCACAGCCAAGATCGATTGTGATGAGCGAGATGATGCACAGTTTGGTATCGGGTGCCGTTGAGAGCCGCTGCGTTGGCGAACATGAGTTCAAAGGGAAGGTTGGGAAACACAAGGTCTACCGGTTGGAGGCCGTGCGTCAGGGGGTCACGCGGTTTCAGGTGGCGGTCGGACGAGGTCTCAGTGCATATGTCGGGCGCGAGCATGAGATCAAGATTCTGGAGCGCGGCCTCGACGCGATTGCTTCCGACATCGCAGTCGTCGACATCGTAGGTGAGCCTGGCATTGGGAAGTCGCGGTTACTCCATGAATTCAGCAAGCAGATCGTCAAGGATCGCGCGCGTGTGCTGATGGGAAGTTGCACACCGGATGGGCAACAGACCCCGTATCTGCCCGTGATCGAGATCGTCCGTGGCGCCTTGCATGTTTCGGCAGGTGATGAAGACGTCTCCGTGAGGCGAAATGTCGAAGACGGCCTCGATGGGCTTGGCCTCCATTCCATCGAGAATCTCGGTCTACTGCTCCATCTGTTCGGGCTAAAAGTACCTGATGGTGCTCTGACGGGCCTCGATGGCGTCCTCATCGGATTGCGCACAAACGACCTTGTCCAACGAATTGTCCAGGCAATAAGCAAATTGACGCCCCTCGTTTTGGTTGTCGAAGATCTTCATTGGATTGACAGCGCGTCCGAAGACTTACTCGCGAAGATTGTCGCCGCTGAAGAACCTCAACGGCTTCTATTGCTGCATACCTTCAGGCCAGAATACCGGCCGCCGTGGTCTGCGAATCGACGAGTGATGGCGTTGCCGCTACGACCGTTGGAAGCACAGGACACGTTGCGGATATTGGAAGCTCGCCTTGGCGTGGGAAAGCTTCCTGAAGCACTGGCAAAGCTGATTGCTGCGAGGACTGAAGGGAATGCGCTTTTTGCCGAGGAGATCGGGCGCGACTTGCTGGAGCGCGGCATTGTCCGCCGCGGCGAAGCCGGTTTGGAATTCGATGCGACGTTGGTAGGTGCAGCACTACCTAGAAGCGTGCAGTCGCTGCTCGCCTCGCGGGTCGATCGGCTCGCGCCACTCGACCGCGCACTGCTACAGGCGGCAGCCGTTATCGGTCGTCGCTTCGATTCTGACCTCCTTCCAGCAGTCGTCGTTGAGGTGAGTGACATCCAAGGTCGGCTCAATGCGATGGAGACGTTGGATTTAGTTCGACGCGAGGGCGAAGTCGGGGCCTATGTCTTCAAGCATGCGCTCGTACGAGATGCGCTCTATGATGGCCTCTTGAGCGCACCGCGGTCAGCGTTGCACCTCAAGATAGCCGGGGAAATGGAGCGACGCGGCGGCAATAGGTTGATTGAAATTGCCGAGGCTCTCGCCCACCACTACGCTCAAACCACGCGCGCCGACAAGGCCTTCACATATCTGGCGTTGGCTGGAGATAAGAGCATCGACATCTATTCCATCCAGGAGGCGCAACAATACTACCGTAAGGCGTTGGAACTTTACGAAGCTCAGAACGAGTGCGCCGGTCAGCTAGCCGTAGTACGCGTTGTTGTACGATTGCTTGAAACCCTGATTTTGCAAAATCATTATGGTGAGACTGGAAGAGTCGCGCAGAAATTCATCACACTTGTGAAGAATGCAGGTGAGACGACCGAACTGGTAATGGCTTATTATTGCCAAGCACAATCCCTCATATCGAATTTCGAGATTCGCGCTGCGCATGATCTCCTGCTCGAGGCGCTTGCCATCGCGGAGCGTCTCGGCGATGGTCGTGCCAGAGCGTATGCACGGGGCTGCCTTTTGCAAACCAGAATCTTGCTTGGCCTGGATTCTCTGGAGATAGCAGACCAGGCTAAGAGGCAGCTGATGGAGGACGGCCAGCGCTTCGGGGACAACTTTATCCGCAACTGGAGCTTTTGGTTTGTCGCCTGGGATTACTTCTATCGCGGCCTCTCGAAGCAGGCTCGCGAAGTCGCAGTACAATTGATTGAATCAGGCAATGAACGGAATGATCCGAGAGCCCTAGGCTTGGCCAATTGGCTCCTGGGATGGATAGACATCGGTGACGATCGTTATGACGACGCGATAAGTCATGCGGAGGAATGCCTGCGTGTCGCGGTCACGCCGACCGACCGTCAGAATGGCGAGATAATCAAGGCGGGTGCCGGCCTTTTTAATGGACGTGTGCAAGAGGGATTGCTCCAACTCAACGCTTTAGTCGAAGAACTCGAGCGATTGGGGGCGAAATATAACGGTGCCTCTACGATGCGGGGGGTCGCTATTGTGTTGGCAGGCCGGCTTTCCGAAGGCATTCGTGCCATCAGGCAAAGGATCGCGCAACTCGACGCAGCCGGTGATCGTGGCAATGCGACATGGACACGTGTCATCCTTGCCGAAATCTATATCCAAATCCTGTCGGGTAAGCAAAAGCCGCCGGCTTTAGTCATTCTCAAGAATATCTGGACAATCGGCAACGTCCTTCTCTTCGGTCACCGGCGCGCAACGGCGCTTCTCGCGGAGGCCGCGACCTACAAGCAGATGAATGGACAGGGAACGTTTTTCGCCCGGATCGAATTTGATCTCGGGCTACTTTCTGCAATGAAGAAGAACCGCGATCGGGCTAGGACGCACTTTGACAATGCACGGATCGCGGCGATTGACCAAGATGCAGATATGATGGTCAAAAAGATTGACGCGGCTATCTCGGAGCTTGGCTAGTTTGGATCGTGTTAGATCAATTCAGGTCTCCACTTTCGCAATCATGGTCGGCGTCCACATGGTGAATCCAAGTTTGGTTCGAGAACTGCTTGGAATCGTGGCGGGCACCATGATGCGACCTTTCTCAAAACTGGTTCCTTGACGCCTAGGCCGGAGATTCTCGTCTGACCCGGTCTAAGTTTTGGGATGCGACTAAAAACACGGCTGCGTCCGGGGCATGTGGTCCATCCAGCGGGGCACTAACAACGCTCGGCAGGCCCATGGCGGGCCGGCGCTGTTTCTGGCGGTGCTGAATGACAGTCCGCTTCAAAGCGGCTGAGACGGTTATCGTGAGCGAACTTTTGCAGTTGCGCTGGCATTTTTCTTATTTGACATTTCCATGGCATCGCCGCGAGTTAAAGGGGTAGCACGGTGGCAGCTAAGGACAGCTTGAGGCGATGTCGTGTTACCTTGTTAAAGATGTATTTGCCGACTGGCCTGCTGGGCAGCTCTCTAAAAACTCATGCACTGCAGCAAGAGATAAGCCTATTCGCTTTTTTTCTTGCCAACAGTTGGCGTGGCCTGCCGAGTGCCTGACGGCCTTTGAGGCTGGACATCGTTGCCGACAGGTTGGGCCTGATCTACGTTAGCCGAGTCGGAGAAGTTAGGAAGGCAAATTGCCTGCGCGCGGCGTTTGCGCCAGCTAGCGTATTACTGTGAGCAAACATGAACCAGACTCTCGCAACGTTGCCGACTGGCAGTCGTCACACCGTCAATGGAATTGAGATGCATGTGGTGATCGCAGGATCGGGCCCGGACGTCCTGCTTCTCCATGGCTTTCCCGATTCACACAAGCTCTGGCGCCACCAGATCCCTGCGATGGTCGCAGCAGGCTTCCGTGTCATTGCGCCCGATTTGCGAGGCTTTGGCCTCACCGAAATCCCAAAGGGCGGGGTCGCGG
>Ga0210407_10000408_pt1 | contig 49563 bp, 49 predicted proteins | sample IncBWC27MmetaG_FD_150860 | JGI IMG/M metagenome (GOLD analysis project Ga0210407, IMG submission 150860) | Forest soil microbial communities from Barre Woods Harvard Forest LTER site, Petersham, Massachusetts, United States - Inc-BW-C-27-M | ecosystem: Environmental > Terrestrial > Soil >...
TGATCGTCCGGCGAACACGAACAATGCTGCTCAACCACCGCCAGTGAATCGGCCCGCCGCAACGAACAACACCCAGCCGCCAGCGGCGGCGACCTCTTCGCGGCCGCCAGACCATCCCGCTGACCGCCCTGCTGATCGGCCTGTAACAAATAACAATGCCTCTTCACCCGCAAACAAGGAAGTAAAGCCGACCGCTACACCGCCTCCCAATCGTCCGGCTGACCGCCCGGCGGATCGTCCGGCGAACACGAACAACACTGCTCAACCGGTACCAGCCAATCGCCCGGCACCGTCTCAGGCAGTCCATCCGAACGAAACGCCGGCTCCGGCGCGGCCCGTTGTTCAGCCCTCAGCGAATGCCGAGTTGGATAGGAAGCATCAGCAAGAGCAGGATCAGCTCCGGGCAAAGCAGGACCAGGACCGGCTGAAAGTTCAGCAGCAGCAGGAACAGCAACACGCTAAAGCAGCGCAGCAGCCCGCGGATCAGGCTAAGAAACAGCAGGTCGAACAGCAGCATCAGGCGCAGACGCAGCAATTGCAGCAAAAACACGCGGAGGAGCAGAAAGCCCTGACGGAGAAACAAAAACAGGAACGCCAGAACCAGCCCAAGCCTCAAAAGGGCGACCGCCCTCCGGAGGAAAAGCCTTAATCGCGCGCAAGGATTGATTCGACACGGGTGGCTTTCGGGGCATTTGTGCAATTGTTCCAGCCATGCCCCGCAGGCCGCCTTGATTCTGAATCCATGGATTACGGCTAAGCTTGCGATCTGTGCCTTTCAGTACAGAAATACGGTTCCCCGGTGACTGATACTTGTGTCTGCATCCCAGGTCAATGATCCGAAAGCCCGGAGAAAGCCAAGGAGAAACATGATGAAGCTCAGATCGTCAGTAACTGCGATCGCCCTGCTCGCCGTTGTGACAATGGCCGCATGTTCCAGCACCGCCGCAACGTCGCCTGATATTTCCGACAGTGTTCGCAAATCGCTCGATCAAGCAGGTTTCAAAGACGTCTCTGTCAGTCAGGACCGCGATAAAGGCGTGGTGACTTTGGGAGGGCAAGTCGCCAATGACAACGACAAGTTACAAGCTGAATCCCTTGCAAAGTCTCTGGCCGGTACGCAAGTTGTCGCTGATCAGATTGCCGTAATCCCTCCGGGCTTTGAAAAGGAAGCCAAGGCAGTGAACTCGGATCTGGACCAGGGTATCGAAAAGAATTTGGAAGCTGCGCTGATCCAAAACAAGTTGCATGACAACGTGAAATATGAAGTCAAGAGCGGCGTAGTCACGCTGACGGGAGAGGTGAACTCGGAGTTCAAGCGTTCGCGCGCCGAGAAAGTTGCCCTGGCCGTGCCCAATGTGCAGCAAGTGGTGAACGACCTGCAGGTGAAGAATCAGAAGGCCAGTTCATCGCAATAGGAATTGTGGAGTTGGTCCGTCCCACTGGATGGAGAGCACCCGCATTCCGGGTTGCTCTCCGGCGAGCGAGCACGCGCTGCTTTCGGCTAATAATTGCGGCGGTTGACTCAAGAAGGAGATGCTATGTCATTCGGCCTTCATTCGATTGGGGTCGCGTTGGTCATCGCCGGCCTGATCTATGCCGCCTACCTGGTGCACATGCCCGGACACTGGATCATCGTGTGCGCGGTCGTCCTACTGGGAGTCGGGATTCTCACAGGGGTAAAGGCGACGCGTGAAAAAGATCCCGTGAGGTAACGGGATTGTCGGAATTCGACCAGGACACTTTCTTAAGCTCGGATTGCCACAGAATCGCCTCGCATCGGAAGCAGAACAATCAGAGTGTAAATCCCCAGCGTAGTCCCAAAGGGAATTTCAGAGACCGACAGGAAAGCTGCGAATACGGCCAGCGTGCGCGCCGGCCGTTGATTTGCTAACAAGGCCAAGCCTGCCAAAACCCCGAGAACCCCGCAGACAAACGTCAAGATCACGATGACCGTATAAACGATGTGAAAATCATCCATCAGTGCAAGCGGATTGGGGACACGGTTGAGCAGCGCCCCAAACATCACCGTGGCTGTCCCGCTGCAGAGAATCAGGCAAATCCCCATGACCAGTCGAAAAATCCCGTATAGGACCCAGCAAATACCCAGGGTTCGCTGATGATCACTCAAATTGCCCGCCGTTGATTCATTCAAACGACTTCTCCTTCTCCCGATCGCTTGCTTCAGCTAGCTTGCCAATCATGTGAAGGAATCGCGTCTTCCAGGCTCTTTATGAGCAGAAAGATGCGAGGAGGGTACCGCTCAGCAGCGCATCCTCGCCAATGCCGCCCTTCTCGCCCTCTATCGCGCCATCCTATGGACTATGAGGCGGCATAACTGTTCTTTACTAGACAGTCCCGCGAGAAATGTTCTTGGCAGGCCGCCGATACCTTTTTGAGGGCAGTTTCTACGCGCGGTTTGGAAAAAATGATAACTGACTCAAGAGAGGTCCAGGGGGGCTGTCAATGCCCCCCGAACGCTGGCTTCGAATCCTAACGCCCTATCAATTGCAGGCCGGGCTTCGGCGTTACTTTTTGGGCCTTTTCTTTGCTGGCTGGTTTTTTTCACCGCCCTTGGTGCTGATCAGCGCCAAGAAATCTTTCGTGTTGAAGGGGTAGCGTCGAACCGACTGTTCACCGGTGGTACTCAAGGTGACGTCCACGCGCCGGTTGTTGGCCAGGACCATGACCTTCAAATTACTCATCATCTGTTGCCGGTCCTCCGGACTCAAGTCGGGATCTTGGGCCATGAGTTGTTTTACTTGTTCTGCACTCAGATTGTCATCCTTGCCAAAGGACCGCGTGTCAATGTGATCCGCGGGGACGCCGTGATCAACCAAGTAACTCTTGGTACGATCGACGCGGCGCTGCGTGAGTCCCTTGTTGTATTCCTCGCCGCCGCGTTCATCTGCATGGCCGCCGAGTATCAAGTGGGCGTCAGGCTTGTAGGTAAGGTACTTCGTGAAATCCTTGGCCAGAGCTAGCAGGATCTGCTCCTGACTATCGACCAGGCCGCCGCCGGGGTTCTCCGCTGTGGGGCGTGCGGTTGCAAAGTAAATACTATGGAGGGCCAGCCTGAATTCCAATTGCGCGATCTCCGGAGCAGGAGCCGGCGGAGCTTCTATGGTCACGGTTGTTCTGGACGAGGCGGTGAGCGGTGGAGTGCGGTCATCGCTTACGTTGCAATTGACCGTGACGGTGCCTGGCTGTGCATCCCGTGTATTCAGCGTAGCAGTGGCACCATTGCCGGAGATGTCACCGGCGCTTGCGGCGTAGTTGTAGCTCAGCCCGCGTCGATCGGGGCTGCTGGCGACTGAGGTGATGGTTGAGGTCCCGCCTATCGGTACGGTTGACGGATTCGACGAGCACGAAATCACGGGCGGATGGGGCTGTTTCACGATGAACCTGGCACTGCAGGAGGCAACACCGTTCTTGCTGCCATCACTCAAGTTGGCCGTGGCCCCGTAGGAGCCGGGCTGCAAGCCCGTGGTGTCAATCCGCACGGAAGCGTCGGTGCCGGCAGCCGTCACCTGAATGCCGCTCCAGTTATATCTGACCGTACGCTTGGGATTGAAATTCGATCCCTTGGCGGTGACGACCACTTCCTCGCCGGCATATACTTCCGCCGGATTCACTGAGCAAGACGCGTAGGGTGGCACGGGAGGCTCTCCGCCGCCGAGCAAGATTACGATGCCAGACTGCGCCCGTAAGCCCCGCAGCTCGGTGGTACGAGTCCCCACACTCTGGGGACCAAACCTATAATTCGAGTAAACGTAGTCGGCCCGGAACAACCGTAAAGCGAAGTGCCTGTCAAGTTTCACATCCAAGCCGGCGCCGACCATGAAGCCGAATTTATTTATATCGCGGAAGGCGTCCGGGGAAAGATGATGGTTGCCCACTAGCACCTCGAAAAATGGGGCCAGATGTTCCATACGGTAGGTGAGCTTCGGGCCCACGGAGACGTTGGAGAAACCGGCGTCGTCAATTCTCCTGGCTGTCGTTACTTCACCGGCGCTCCACTCCTTGCTGGCATCGAGAGTCAATCCCAGCCAGCGGTTGAAATTATATGTAACGCTGGCGCCGCCGCCGCGCGGATTCGATTCCAGTTGGCTGCTCAATGGAAGCGTTCCCGAGGGGGCTCCTGGAAGCACACCGTGCACCGTCGAATTGGGGTACAGGAAAGAATATCCGCCGAAAAGCTCCCACTTCGGAGCAGACTGGTCCTGAGCTGCGGCGGGGGTGCCAAACGCGCATAGCACAACAATCATCACCGCCAGCATTGCCAGGACGCGGCCCAGATGGCTCTTTGAATGAGATGACATGCGAATATTCCTCCTGACTTGATGACTTAAAGTCTTTATGCGGCGAGAGAGTGGGACAGATGATCCCACTCCCGGATTCCGCAGTTTAAGGATCAAAGATCGTATTGTTGTCCATTGTGACCTGGCCAGTTCGTGCCAGCGCCCTGCCTTGCAGGCTTGCGCCCGTAGTCAACGTGATTGATGCCTGGGCCATAATGGTGCCCACGAAAACTGAGTTCGTTCCAAGGGTGGCTGAGCTTCCTACCTGCCAGAACACGTTGCTAGGCAGGACTCCGCCGGTGAGAACCACCTGCGTGGTGGACAGAGTGGTCAGCGTGGAACCGATCTGGAAGACAAAAACAGAGCTGGAATTTCCGGTTAGAGTGAGGATGCCTCCTACCGTTCCAATCCCTGTCGAGCTCGCGGTTTTGTAAGTGCCCTCTGCAAGTACAAGGCCCGTCAGATCTCCGGGCAGCACTTGAGGTGCGGGTAAAACGATACCGGCGGCGTAATTATAGGCCGCGGTCAAGTCGGTCTGGGCCTGCGCCGCGGTGGGATCGGCTACGTGCATAACTCCGGGTGGGGTAACCGTTCCCGGCGGGAATCCCGTGACCGAGGTTCCCGGACTCAGTCCAAGATCTCCGCCCGTAATCGTGGTGCCAGGAGGGGTGGGGGTGCTGGTAACCGTGGAGCCGGCCAGGACTTTGAAATTTCCTGCCGTCAGCAACGGCACAGGCGGCGGTCCCGCGCACGCCGCGGCAGCGGTCATGAAGCTCCACGTGAAATCGGCTGCCAGCCCATTGCCGAACTGGTCCTTCGCACCGGTGGTGATCGTGGCAGTATAGGTTGTACTCACCGCAAGGCCCGGGGCCACAGGCGTAAAGGTGGCAGTTTGGGTCGCCGGATCGTACATAACTCCGCCCGTCACGCTCCCCCCGCTCGAGGCCAAAGTAAACGTAGTGGTGTTGATGGTCGTAGGATTCATCGCCTTGTTGAATACCGCGGTGACAACCGTGTTGGGGCAAATCCCTGAAGATCCATTTGGTGGAAGTACGGAAGCCGACACCACTCCAGGCGTACTTAGGGGGGAGCCCGGGCCCGGAGCAGCTCTGTCCGCATCGCCGCATCCGGAAATTACTGCGGCCAAGAAGAACGCCAGGATCCAAATTTGACCAACTTTAAATTTGCGCATGCGTCTCTCCTTCACCGGGTTACGAGGCGTTCTAAACGGCTGGCAGCCGCCCCAGAGATCGTCGTCACTCCGGATTCCACCGGCTGTTCAATGACTTACACCATCCACAAGCGACCCGAGCGATATAGCAAATCCTGAATTTTCGCGTCTGTTCAATATTGCACACAGTTCCACGCGGCAGATGTGGGCCACCGTTCGTGCTGAATTGCGCGCAGCAATTTTTCCCCGGACACAACAGTCTTCGGAAAAAATCATTCCCCTTAGGGGGTCGGAGCTTTAGCTCCGACATGACCGCTTTGCTTGCATCGGGCTTCAGCCCTTGAGGAAAGTTTTTCTGCATTTTTCCGCAAGCTGTCAAGAAAGTTGCGGCGTGGTTGAGGACGCGACCCTAAGACCGCCATTGCAGCAACATGACCTCTGTGCACGCGAAGGATCTGCTCTCTTTCCTGGTGGTTTTTCTGGCGAGTACTCTCCGCCCTCTTCATTGCAGCCCTTTCTCCGGTCTGAGGCCGCGCAAACCCTGTACCAATGCAGATTTATGGCCCTCCTATCGCGCCATCTTGCCATGTTGCTAAAACACTGATTCCACAGGAGACTACGATGGGCGTACGTTAAGTCCATTGCATGCCGTTTCACTTTTTGAGTCGCATTCGCACCAAGCTGGAACGGAATCATTCCCGATTGAGGAATTGCAACCCATTCGCAGGCCCTTATCACACCTGCTTGAGCTGTCCGGTTTTACAGAGCAGGGCTCCAAACTGGACTGTGCTGCTTTGCACAGATTTAGGCGCGTGGGTCAGCATTTGAATTTGATTTTCATAGAAGTTGAATTTTCGGGTGCCGACTCTCTGCGGGGTTCCTGGTGGCAAAGGGTGCGGACGTTGACACTAACTCACACGACTTTTTGCCATTGGGTCTACTCTGCCGCTTCCGAACTTGACTCCTGAGCCGCCGCCTCTTCGCCTTCGTACCGCCGTCGTTTCCTCTCCGCATTTGTAGGGGCGGGTCTCAGACCCGCCCGCAAGCTTTGTGGGTCGCGGTTTTAACCGCGACATAAACAAATGCCAGCGATCCCCCACCTTCAAGCGAAGGAGGGTCGTCCTTCTTTCAAATTTCCATTTTCAAATCCAATACTCCGTCCGCCTGGTGACCGCCTCCGGAGAGAGGGACGCCATCTCCAGCACCGGCTTGAATCTTATTACCGCGATCGTCGCAGCCATCCATCAAGCCATCATTCATCGCCGCTGAGCGCGGACCTTTCGCACAGGAAACAGAGTGCGCGAAATGCCGGCCCAGAGGCGAAAGTCCGGGTCCTAGTGATAAAGTAGTACCCTCCCGGGGGGAGGGCCTTTTGTATCGAGTAGAAATTGCCTCCGTCGTTTGTTTTGTTGGGGTTACGGCGATTTCTATTCGCAGGGTGTACCGGGTAGAAATGCGGAGTGCCGGGCGAAGGAGTAACCAGGACGCCACTCCCCCGGGGGGCGCCTTTTTGTTGCGATTAGAAAGTACCACCGCCGTTTGTTTTGTAGGGGTTACGGCGATTCCGGTTTCCGAGGTGTTGCGATTAAAAAGTGGCGCAGGCGAGGGCGAAAGGTGGGCGGAAGAAGGGCGCTCCACCGGGGTCTGAGCCAGTGCCTGGCCCCCCGAAGCTTGCCTCGGGTGTCGAAGCCGTTCCATATTGGGAAATCCCCCTGCATCACCTCACAAATCTCCGCGCCTAACATGGCAGAAAGATGCGCGGATTGCAATAGTACTCAGCCATAAACAGAGAGGTTCAAGTTCAAAGGGCAGAGGCGCGAGGTTGCGCCCGATTGGGTCGTCCGCGTTGTGGTATAGACTGCGCGTTCTGTTAACGCAGAATCGAACGGTTGAGAATCAGTGGGGCCGTGAAGGACGGAAAATCGTAGCAGGTGGGTCGAGAGTCCGGGTCGCCGCCCGGCAGGCTGTTAGCTTATTCTGGCACCAAATGCCCGCCCAGCGGGAGCCAAGTTCCCTCCGCCGTTGTTTTGTGGGTCGCAGTTTTTAAGCACGAGCACGGCCGAAGGGTAACCGCGACATAAACAATCGCCAGCGACTCCCTACCTACTTTCATCATGGATAAGGAAACGTGGATTCAGGCGTGAATGTGGCTGACTCGGGGTATTAACTCATCGTGGCAGTAGCGAGCACAAAAAACTGAGGAATTCGACCAAACCGCTAGACTTGAATGAGCCTAGCTACTCGATATTCCAGTCGGGGTTGAGTTCAACGTTGGCGTGCCTCCCGCTCCCGCACGCAGAGTTCCAGGTGGAGGATTCTATGCCTGACTCCAACAATAAGGCCACCATACTGGTCGCCGATGATGACGAGGCAAATCGTGACCTCCTCTCCGGAATACTCGGTGGGGAAGGCTACAAAGTGGTCTGCGTCAGAGACGGCGATCAGGCGCTACGGGCAGTGCATCATGATTCGGTCGACTTGGCTCTGCTCGATGTAATGATGCCGGGCAAGACTGGATTTTCGGCATGTCTTGCAATCAAGTCTCGAGCGGAAACTCGCCTCACCCCGGTTGTTTTGGTCACGGGGTTGACGAGCGCCGACGATCGCATTCAGGGGATCATGTGCGGCGCCGATGATTTCCTCAGCAAGCCCGTCAACAAGCATGAGCTTCTGGCCCGCGTCAGCTCGCTCCTGCGCCTGAAGCAATTCACCGACGAGCTCGAGAACGCTGAGACGGTGCTTTTTAGCCTGGCACTGAGCATCGAGGCGAAGGATCGTTACACCGAAGGGCATTGTGAGCGGCTGTCCAAATACTCCGTGGCCATGGCGGAACGTCTTGGACTGGCGGAAGAACTGCGGGTCGCGCTCCGCCGAGCGGGAGTCGTCCATGACATCGGCAAAATAGGTATTCCGGAACACATCCTGACTAAGCCCGGCCCGCTGACTGAAGAGGAGTGGAAAATAATGAAGGAGCATCCAGTCACGGGAGAGCGGATCTGCGCCCCGCTGAAATCGTTCCGCCACGTGCTGCCGGTGATTCGCCATCACCACGAAAAACTGGATGGGTCGGGATATCCTGACGGGCTCAAAGGGGATCAAATTCCACTTACGGCACGAATCCTGCAAATTGCAGACGTATTTGACGCCTTGACCACGGAGCGGCCGTACCGAACCGCCCTCCAATCCCAGCAGGCTCTCGATCTCATCCGGGATGAAGTGAGACGCGGCTGGTGGGATGGTTCACTGGTAAACGAGTTCGAAGCCGCGATCCTTGGCTCCGTGCCGCTGCAGCCCGCAAGGTCCGGCAGCTAATGGCTGCCTCCCAATCTCCGTAGCAGGACGGATAAAACGATGCAATGGAAAATCGGAAGGCACTTTGTCCTTTGGGGCTTCGCAGCGGCTGCCACGATCCTGGTATTCGCCGGGTGGGAGTCCTATCGGAATAATGCGCGGCTCGTCGGAGCTGCTGAAGCGCGGAAAGCCAGCTATGAATTCGCGCAGGCACTCGACGAGGTCGAGGCGCGGCTGGTGGATGCAGAAACCGGCCAACGCGGCTATCTTCTCACCGGGGACGAGGCCTACCTGGAGCCGTACAATGTGGCGATCAAGAACCTCGATCGGGTAATGACCCACCTGAAAGATCTGGCCTCCGATGACTCGTATCAGCGGACGCAAGTCCAGAACTTGGAGGCCCTGACCGAATACAAATTGGGCGAACTGCAAACTACCATCAACCTGCACAGGAAGGGAGAAATTGCCGCTTCGAATCAGCTCGTGCAGCAAGGCTCCGGAAAGCGCTGGATGGATCAGATCCGCGGTGTAATGGCAGAAATGAAAAATGAGGGGGCCAAACTCCGGATAATTCGTAGCCAGCAAATGCACGAAATGGCCGCGGCCACAAAGCGCACCATCATCGTCGGCTACTTCTTGAGCCTTTCCCTGTTGGTGTTCGTCTTCGTGTTGCTTGACCGTGAGTTGCGTGAACGCAAACAGGCACAAGAGGCGCTAGGAAAAAGCGAAAAGTGGCTTTCCACGACACTGGGCAGCATCGGTGACGCGGTGATCGCCACGGATATGAATGGCGCGGTGACGTTCATGAACACGGTGGCCGAGTCGCTCACGGGCTGGAGCTTGGCAGAAGCGCAGGGCAAGTCCATGGACCTCGTATTCGACATCGTAAATAAGGAGACGCGGCGCCCCGTCGAAAACCCCGTCAAGAAAGTCTTCCGGGAGGGGAAAGTAGTCGGTCTCGCAGATCACACCCTGCTGCTCTCCAAGAACGGCAAAGAGTTTGAGATTGAAGACAGTGCGGCGCCCATCCGCACCACCGCTGGGGAGGCTCTGGGGGTCGTACTCGTCTTTAGGGACGTTACTGAGCTTAATCAGACTCGCGAGGAATTGGACAGGTATTTCGCTCTTTCGCTCGAATTGTTGTGCATTGCCGGTAATGACGGATATTTTAAGCGGCTCAATCCTGCCTGGGAGAAAGTCCTCGGATACTCCACGCAAGAGCTCCTGGCAAAACCCTGGCTTGAGTTTATCCATCCCGCCGACCACCAAGTGACCATTCAGGAGAGCGAGAAACTGGGAAAAGGCCTGAACACGATTTCATTTGAGAATCGGTATCGGTGCAAAGATGGCTCATACCGATGGCTCTCGTGGAATGCAACTCCCTTCGCCGAGAAACAATTGATTTATGCCACGGCACGCGACGTCACCGAGATGAAGCGGGCTGAACTGGCCTTGCGTTTGTCGGAGGAACAGAACCGCCTCCTTTTCGAATGCAATCCGCATCCTGTATGGGTCTACGACCTTGAAACGCTGGCAATCATCGACGTGAACGCGGCGGCGATTCGAAACTACGGATATTCACGGGAGGAATTTCACACCCTCACGATCAAGGATATTCGTCCCGTGGAGGATGTTCCTGCAGTCCTTGAGAGTGTTGCAAAATCCGGGACTGTAATGGATGAGAACCGGATCTGGCGGCATCGCAGGAAGAACGGCACTTTGCTTGATGTAGAGGTCACCTCACACCCACTGATCTACGCGGGGAGAAATGCCCGCTTGGTTGTCTCCACCGATATCACCCAGCGCAAACAGGCTGAAGAGGCTTTGCGGCAAAGTGAGGAACGGTTTCGCATGCTGGTATCGGGCGTGAAGGACTACGCCATCTTCATGCTGGATCCCGACGGGAGAGTGGCCAGTTGGAACGCCGGCGCGGAGCGATTCAAAGGCTACCAGGCGCACGAGATTATTGGCCAGCCATCCTCCCGCTTCTACACCGCAGAGGATCTTGCCGACGACAAGCCCGGGCGGGGGCTACGGATCGCTGCGGCTGAAGGCCGGGCGGAAGACGAGGGCTGGCGGGTGCGCAAGGATGGCTCGAGGTTCTGGGCCAACGTAGTCCTCACCGCGCTGCGCGATGAGAATGGAAAATTGCTTGGCTTCTCGAAGATTACCCGCGACATCACGGAACGGAAGCAGACCCAGGAAGCCCTAATGAAGGCGAAAGAGGAGGCCGAACGCTCCAACAAGTTCAAGGATCAATTCCTGTCCACCATGAGCCATGAGCTGCGGACACCTCTGAATGCGGTGCTGGGCTTTTCGGATCTCCTCACGGAAGAGCGATACGGGCCACTCAACGACAAGCAGCGGCGCTATCTTACGCACATTCACACTGGGGGAAAGCATCTACTTCGATTGATCAACGACATCCTGGACCTCTCGAAAATCGAGGCGGGGCGCCTGCAGTTGGCGATTGAAAGCGTGTCGATCGAAGGCTCATTCGCTGAAGTTATCGACACTTTGCGGCCCCTCGCAGACAAGAAATCCCAGTCTTTAGTCGTGAACGCGGCGCCGGAGCTGAATGTCCGGGCAGATCACACGCGCTTCAAACAGATCTTGATGAACCTGCTGGGAAATGCAATCAAATTCACTCCCGACGGTGGGAGGATTGAACTGATGGCCCGACCACTCGGTGATGTTGTTCGTGTGGAGGTTCGCGATTCGGGGCCGGGCATTCCCGTGGAAGAGCAACAGCGTATCTTTGAGGCCTTTCATCGGCTGCGGCAATCTGAAAAGGGTGCAGAGGGGACGGGCTTGGGCCTGGCCATCACCAGGCGCCTTGTCGAATTACATGGAGGCTACCTCGGTCTGGAAAGCCAGGCAGGTCAGGGGAGTTGCTTCTACTTCACGTTGCCGAGTGTAGCGGCGTATGTGACAGAGGAAGCCCGCGACGGGAATTCGGGGAGCACTGTGCGCGAATCCGTTCGCATCCTCGTGATTGAAGATGACCCCGTCGCCGCTCAGCTTCTTCAGTCGCATCTTGCCTCCGCGGGATATGACGTTGTGTTGTGCGATCAACCGCAGCGCGCCTTGGAGCTGGCGGCCAAGCTACAACCCAGTGCCGTGACTCTGGACATTCTGATGAAGCCGGTGAGTGGATGGGAGGTCTTGCCAAACCTGAAGAGCGATCCCCGCACATCCAGAATCCCCGTGATTGTGGTTACAGTGGTTGACCAACCCACGACAGGTGCGCTGCTCGGCGCAGATGAATACGTTGTGAAGCCGGTGGACAAGGCCACGCTGTTGACTGCGGTGGAGCGCTGCTTGAATCAGCGTGGACGAATTGACCGAGCGCGGCCTATTCTTGTGGTCGAAGACGATACACCCACCCGTGAGTTCATCGCCGAGTTGCTTTCCAAAAATGGGTATTTGGTGGGCACCGCCGCCGATGGCGCAGAGGCCCGTGCCCGGGTGGCCGCCTCTGTGCCCGAACTCGTAATCCTGGATCTGATCTTGCCGCAAGTGAGCGGCTTTCAATTGCTCGCCGAATGGCGCATCGATTCCCGCACCGCTGACCTTCCCATTTTTGTGCTGACCAGCAAGGACCTGACGAATGAAGAAAAGGACTATATCCACAGGAACACGGGAGCGCTCTTTCAAAAACAGGAACGCTGGCAGGAAGCCTTGATCCGACAGTTACAGCGAGCCGTGCCACCGGTGCTCGCGGAGAAGTCATGAAGCAGCGGATTTTAGTAGTCGAGGACAACCTGGCTAATCGAGAGCTTCTTTGCGACTGGTTGGAAGCGGAAGATTTCCAAGTGCTGGCGGCTGAAAGTCTGGAACAAGGTTTTGCCGCTTTCAAAATGGAACCACCCCACGCCGTTTTGCTCGATGTACAACTTGGCTCAGAGGACGGCCTGTCTCTGGCCAAGTGGATCCGGCGAGAACCAAACCTGCGCCACATCCCGGTCATCGCGGTCACCGCGCATGCGATGGTAACGGACCAGGAGCGAGTCATGCAGGCCGGCTGCAACGCGTGTATTTCTAAACCAATCGACTTCAAGTTGCTTGCTCGGGAACTCGAGCGCTGGTTGGAATTGTCCGCAAAATTGCCGTCCAGCACGTGAACGCGTGGAGTATCCTTCGACCAAATCCAATATGAGCTTGCCACGGAGATAGGTGTGCCGAACAGGATTCTGATCGTGGACGACAACCCAACCGTTTGCGAGCTGATCCAGGAAGTCTTGAGTTCGGCCGAAATGGAATCTTGCACGCTCACCGATAGCGGGCAAGCCGCGGTCCGCGTCACCCAGGAGAGATTCGACGCGGTCTTCCTCGATGTGCGCATGCCCGCACCGGACGGCATCGAGCTGACGCGGCAGATACGCGCCACGGGTCTGAACCGAAGGACGCCAATTGTCATCATCACCGGTGAAGAAGACAACACTGTCCTCAAGCGCGCCTTTGAAGCTGGTGCCAGTTTCTTTCTCTTCAAGCCCATTGACCGCCACCGCATCCTGCGATTGATTCGAGTCACGGAAGGCTCCATTCGGCAGGAAGCGCGGCGGTACCAGCGCGTCAAGGCTACCTGCCTTGTCTCCATCGAATACGGGCAGGACCTGCTGAATGGCACAACCTTGGATTTGAGCCTGAGTGGCATCCTCGTGCGAGCCCCCTCCCTGCTCCCTGTCGAATCCGCTGTCCACGTCAGCCTGACCCTCAAGTCCGGGACGCCACCTTTGCGCGTGAGGGCGCGCGTCGTCAGGGTGTCGGAAGACAATTGCATGGGTCTGCAAATTGAAAATGCTGGACCTGAGGAAACCAAGAGGCTGCAGGAATTCATATTGCCGTTGATTTTGGCCGAAATCGAATGACGAACAGCAGGTGAGCCAGCCTCGCCATAACAAAGCGAGGTCGAGCCCTCGCACTCCATACGAGCAGATCCACCGGCAAGCGGCCGGGGTTTTTCTATGCCTCCGTGCCTCCTTGCTTCGGGTATCCAGCTCCCTTTCATTTCAAACCTCTAACATCGAACGGCTGGCCTTTGGTATACTCGCCGGTCTTTTGGAGTAGGATAGAGCCATGGGCGTGATTGATAACCGGTTTGAACGCAGCTACATCCTGTCAACTGTGGACTACGTATTCAACTGGGCGCGCAAGAGCGCCATCTGGCCGCTGACGTTTGGCCTGGCGTGCTGCGCCATCGAGATGATTGCTTCCACCACTTCGCGGTTCGATATCGCGCGGTTTGGCGCGGAGGTGTTTCGCCCCTCGCCGCGGCAGGCGGACCTGATGATCGTGGCTGGGACGGTGACGCTGAAGATGTCGCCGGTGCTGAAGCGCGTGTGGGAGCAGATGCCGGATCCGAAGTGGTGCATTTCCATGGGAGCGTGCTCGAGCGTGGGCGGGCCGTTCAACGTGTATTCGGTGCTGCAGGGCGTGGACCGCATTGTGCCGGTGGACGTGTACGTGGTGGGCTGCCCGCCGCGGCCGGAGGGGCTGTTCTACGCGCTGCTGAAGCTGCAGGATAAGATTGACCAGATGACCCTGGCCAAGCGGCCTACCGAAGTGCGGCTCCATGAGGGCATGGTGGACGATTTCAAGAGCGGTGTGATGGTGGCGCAGTCGCCGCAGCTGAGGTAAAGGATATAACGATGGCTTTTGTGCGCGCGGCGAAAAAGGATGAGATCCCGGCGGGAACCATCCGCGAGCTGCAGCTCGACGGGAAAACCATAGCGGTAGCGAATGTTGGCGGTAAGTTCTTTGTTATCAACAACACATGCCTGCACCGTGGCGGGCCCCTGGGTGAAGGCGAGCTGAAGGGGCAGGTGGTGACTTGCCCTTGGCACGGCTGGCAATACGACGTTACCACCGGCCGGGTGGCGGCTAACCCCGCGGTGGGCGTCGAAACCTACCCCATTGAGGTCCGCGGCGACGATATTTACGTGGATATTGGGTAATTTCGGGCTGAAACGATATGCGGCGCCCGGGACGGTCTGGTTGGAGCCCTTGCAGTATCCTGCAAGTGGCTGAAAATTCTGGCGACAAAGTTCTTCAAAATCCCGCGCTTCCGTGTATAGTGCGCGCGGCGGTTCAGTTTCGAACGGATGACACAACCCCCTCTCAAGCCAAGACGCTGGCTGTTGGCCGTCGACCCGCGGGTCTACCACTGGGATACCCTCTTCGTGAAAGGCAAAGAAATGTGGAGGCACGCCGGGAGCCGTCCGGACGCGCTGCGGCAGCTCAAACAGGTGCACAAGGGGGACCGCGCGCTGCTCTATCACGGGAAAGCCGAGCATGCGTTGTATGCGCTGGCGGAAGTGAGCCGCGATCCTTATCCGGACCCGCATCACCCCGACGAGAAGAAATTGGTGATGGATCTGCGCGCCATCGAGCGGCTGCCGCGGCAGGTGACGCTCGCGGAGTTGCGCGAAAACCGCTTGCTGCGCAAAATAAAATTTCTGAAGAACACGCGGCTCACCATTTGTCCGCTGGCCGACGAAGAATATTCGGAAATTCTGCGCATGGCCGGCATCGTCGCCTCGCCGGGAATACCCCTTCCATAAGTTCGAAACGCGAAAATCAAGACTTGGATAAATTGACCTGCGTCGAAGGAGGATGTGTCGATGCGTAGAAGCGTGGCGGCGTGTCTGATCGTAGGAGTCGGGATCATAGCAGCAGGTGTGTTCATGGCGCGGACCGGCGCGCTGGCCGGCGGCGAGCCGCAGAAGAAAAACTCATCGCGCGGAGAAGAATGGCTGCGAGGGATCCCCAGCGGCCGCACGCTGGTGGTGGACATGACCTACGCGATCAACGACAAAGAGCCGGCGTGGCCCGGCGACGAGCGGACGTTTGAGGCGAAAGCAAACGCGACGGTCGAGAAAAACGGATACTTCACGCGCAGTTTCTGGATGCTGGAACACTATGGGACGCACATGGACGCGCCGGCGCATTTCCCTCCGGGGAACGAGACTCTGGATAAAATTCCCGAGGCACATTTCTTCGGGCCAGCAGTGTTGATTGACGTGCGCGAGGAAGCGGCCAAGGATGCGGATTACCGTTTGAAAGTGACGCGCGTGGAAAAATGGGAAGCGCTGCACGGGCGGGTGCCAGAAGGGTCCATTGTGTTGCTGCGCACCGGGTGGGGAGCGACGCGCTGGCCGGACCAGGCGCGCTATCGGAATATGGATGCGAACGGGGTGATGCATTTTCCCGGGTATTCCGTGGAGGCAACAAAGCTGCTGATCGAGCGCGGCGCCGTGGGCCTGGGGATCGACACGCTGAGCGTTGATTATGGGGCGTCGAAGAATTTTGAAGTGCACCGTGTGGATTTGCCGGCAGGGCTTTACAACCTGGAAAATCTGGCGAACCTGGATCACGTGCCGGAAGCGGGCGCCTTTGTGATTGCGGCGCCGATGAAACTGGAAGGTGGATCGGGCGGAGCGGTGCGCGCGTTTGCGATTCTGCCGACGGCGGCGAAGTGATGGAAATTGGAGGGCGGGCCGGTGCAAAAACGATCGCGGCGATGCGCATCGCGACAGGGATTATTTTCTTATTTTTCGCGGAATACAAAATCGCGAGTCCGGCGTTTGCATACGGCGGGTTCGAAGGCTGGATTCACGAGTTTGTGAACGGTGGGATGCCAGTCGGATTCTTTCGCCCAGTGCTAGTGAACTTTGCGCTGGTGCATCCGGTGCTGTGCGCGCGGCTGGTGGCATGGGGCGAATTGGCCATTGGATTGGGGCTGGTGCTGGGGCTGCTGGTGCGGCCGGCGTCCATCGGCGGCGCGGTGCTGATGATTTTCCTGGCGCTGTCCACGTGGTTCGCGCCCGGGCATGGCGCGCCTTACTGGCGATACTTCGGGGCGAATCTGGATCACATTCCGCTGCTGTTCTTGTTCGCGATATTTTATGCGAGCCGCGCAGGCGACGTCTGGGGGCTTGACGGCTGGCTGCGGACGCGGGTGAAATAAGGCTTCATTCTTGACCTTGGTCTAAACCATAGTTTAAGCTTAGGTGTACGGGAGGGCCACCGAATGCAGAACATAGTACCCATCACCGATTTACAACAGAAGACCAAGAAGTTCGTGGACCGCGTGCGGAAAACCGGCGTGCCCATTGTGATCACACAGCGGGGAAGAGCGGCGGCCGTCCTGGCATCCGCGGAGCAATTTGAGGGCCTGCTGCTCAAGCTTGATGAAACGACTTATCCCGACTGGAGAGAGAAACTTCAGCGAGGCTTGAGAGATCTGGCGGAAGGCAGGTTCATCGAGTTGGAAGATTTCCTAAAGCGGGAGAAAAAACGCAAGCGCCGTGCGTAAATTGAAGGAACTGCTTCTTTCTGCCGAAGCATGTCAGGATCTGGATGCAATCACTGGGGACCTCCGCACGGAAGTAGTTAAGCGATTGCGGATGTTGAAGCGTTTTCCGAACATGGGAGTCCTGGTCGACGAAACGATCTCTGTGCGGGCGGCAACGGTTGACAACTTTCGCATTTTCTATCGCATTACACGCCGTGGCGTAGAAGTAATTTATATCCGCCACTGAAGACGTAGATTCCCCTTCCCCAAGAAGCCAAATTAGCAATCCAATTTGGTGGAGCATTACATTGGCGAACGAATGATCGCGCCGTTTTTCATGACGAAATTGATTTTTCGCAGAGACTCGGCATTGTCGAGTGGGTTTTCGGGCATGGCCACAATGTCTGCAAACTGGCCGGCAGCGATCGCGCCGCGTTCCCTTTGGATGCGGAGGAGTTCGGCGCAATTTGTGGTCATAGCCTTCAAGATGTCAGCGGGCGGAACGCCTGCTGCGCGCCACACGCCGATATAGTCCCAAGTCATATCCGCGCGAGTCTTACCGGGCAGGTCGAACACCGCGTCCGTCGAGAAAGCCATTTTCACGCCGATTTTGTGGGCGCGCGAGAGGCGATCGAGAATGTCGGCGCCGCGCTTGGTGGCGTTTTTGTATTCGGCGGCTTCCAGGTGAGCGGCGGGAAAATCGGTTCCCGCGAGATAGGTGCCGCGCTCTTTCATCAGGCGGAGGAGTTCATCATCAAGATCCCAGCCGTGCTCGATGGAATCGGCGCCGCCGAGAATGACGTTGCGGGCCGCTTCGCCGCCGAGGACGTGGACGGCCAGCGCGCGATTGGCATGGTGAGTTTCGAATGCCGCGGCGCGAATTTCCTCTTCGGAGTAATGGTAAGGGCCGTTGTCCGCGACGAGCTTGATAAGGTCCGCGCCATAGAAAATATTTTCCCGGATGGCGTGGCGGATTTCGTTCGGGCCGTCGGCGTCAATATATTCGAAGCGCCAGAAGGGGCCGATGTCCGGCGGCGTGTTCTTGGACTGGCCGCCGAAGGGCGCGATGATTTTTCCCGCGGTGAGGATGGTGGGACCGGCGAACCAGCCTTTGTTGATGGCGTTGCGAAGATCAACCGAGGCGTAGTTGCCCTCGTTGCCGACGTCGCGGACGGTAGTGATGCCCGCATTCAAAAGCGATTGCGAAATGCGCAGGCCTTCGAGGGCGCGCGTGCCTTTGCCCTTCTCGAGATAATCTTCCGAGAGAGGAATGCCGTGGCCGCGCTCGATGAGGGTGACGTGCGTGTGCGCGTCCATGATGCCGGGCATGACCCATTCACCGGAGAGGTCCACCACTTGCGCGTCTTTAGGGATGGCGACGCCGGCTCCAACCTCTGTGATCTTGCCGTCTTTGACAAGGATGATTTGATTTTTCGCGACGCTGCCATTCGAAGGCTCGATCAAGTTGCCGGCGCGGATGGCGACGGTCTGCGCCCAGGCGGGAGTTGCCAGGAGAGTTAGAACGAGTCCAAGAATAAGCCGCAAGCGGGGCCTCCGTGAAACACGCGTTTTAGCGCGGCGGAGTGTATCACAGCCGGGAACAGCCACAGCGAGGCGCGCCGCGAACGTCTGTGCTAAATTGCTGGTGAGAGGAGAATGCCAGAACTTCCAGAAGTCGAAACAGTAGCGCGCGGGCTGCGAATGGTGCTGCCCGGAAGACGCATCGTGAGCGTTCGTCTGGGCAAGACGGATTTCATTGACGACCCCGCGGCCATTGAGCGCGAGCTGCCTGGCAGCCGGATTGCGGCGGTGCAGCGGTTCGGAAAATTTCTGTTGATCGAGCTTGAGCGAGGGAACAACGGCGGTGGCGCGAAATTTTCGCTGCAAGTGCACCTGGGAATGACCGGGCAGATCGTGACCTGCCGGCCGGAGGCGCGTGTGGCGCCGCACACGCATGTGTTCTTCGCGCTCGATGACGGGCGCGAACTGCGGTACACGGATGCACGGCGATTCGGGCGCATGCGCATCCTGGCGAATGGCGAGCGGGAAAGCGTGTTGGGCGAGCAGGGGTTGGACCCGCTGGAGATGAGCGAGGCGGAATTCAGGTCGAAAATTTCCGCGCGCCGGGCGCGAATCAAAGCTCTGTTTCTTGACCAGCATGTGCTGCGCGGGGTCGGGAATATCTACACGGACGAGAGTTTGTGGCGCACGCGGATTCATCCGAAGAGGCTGGGCGCGAATTTGAAAAAGGATGAGCTGCGGCGGCTGTATCGAATGGTGCGTGCGATATTGCAGGAAGCCATTCGGCTGGGCGGGTCAACAGTTTCGGACTACGTGGATGCGGAAGGCGAGCCGGGGGAATTCCAGTTGCGGCACCGCGTGTACATGCGCGAGGGAAAGAAATGCTTTCGCTGCGGGACGGCCATCCGGCGCGCGATTGTGGCGGGGCGGAGCAGCTATTTTTGCCCGCGGTGCCAGCCCGCGCCGAGGCATACCAATAGGAAGAAAAGATTGAGCTCTCGCTAAAAGCGCGACCCATGCAGGCGACGCGCCGAAATGCTGACGCCCTATCGCGCAATTGCGGACGGAGAGGTCAGGAGACACCCTCCACGATGCGTATATCCCTCTCCGCGCCGCTGCCAAGGGCACGCAACGCAGCCTTGTAGGCATCGCTCTCGTATGCCGCGATTGCCTGCGCGACACTTTCGAACTCGATGAGCACAGTCCGTTGAGAAATACCTGCTTCCTGAGTTTTCGCAGGCAGGCCCCGCGCGAGTAATCGCCCGCCAGCCGCTTCCAAAGCGGGCCCTGCAAGTTTGGCGTATTCCGCAACCGCGGAGGGATTAGAGACGGACCGATAACAGACAATCCAATAAGCCTTCGGCATGAATATCCCCCAAGCGGAGATTCGAGCTTTAACTGCCTCTCAAACTAGCGCGCAGAATCATATACCATGCTGTCACTAGAAAATCCAAAGGGCCATAATTCTCCCTTCGTGGCGACTGGAAAGAAATCATGATCAGGGCTGAAATTTATCGAGCAGCGGCGTCGCGGGCTTGCGGAGCGGAGTCAAGGAGCGGGGCCGCAAAGGCGAAGATGCGCTCGGCCCAGATGCGGCGGTCCCGGGGATCCAACCAGACGACGCGTTCACGCAGGCGGATGAAAGGCGGAGCCGCGAGCAACTCGTTCAGAAGATCGTGGATGCGAAGCTGGAAGGCGCGGTCCTCGGACCGGAAACCGTCTGAGGTAATGGCGGCTTCGACCAGGGGAACGCCAACGAGAAAATTGTAGGAATCCATCCACCAGGAAAGCCAGGATTCGAGCTGGTGCTGGCGGCCGAATTTGTTGACCAGGTAGCAGTAGTTGTCGAGGACGGCGCGATCGCAGATGACCTGCGGTGCGCGACGGGCAGCGTCGAGTTCCGCGGCAATTTGGGCGTGGAGAATCCAGAGCTGGCCTTCGATGGTGGTGGCGGCATTGACCGGGAAGGGCGACTGGCGCGCGACTTCGGCGACAAGTTCGACATTGTGGTTCGCGCGCTTGAGCAGCGAGCAGATTTCGTATGCGAGAGTGGTCTTGCCGACGCCGTGGGTTCCAATCAGGGCGAGTTTCAATTTTGCGCCTTTCGCGAGATGCGGCCATCCTTCTAGCACATTTTCGCGCCGGTGAGAACATGAACGGCGAAACGCGAAACGGGCCCAGCGCGTCTAGAGGATTCAAGGGCAAGGTGCAAATTGTGCTCGCGGGCTCGCGCGTATAACATCGAGCGTCCATTTCACGAAAAAATCTGGTTTGCGGGGGACGAGTCGCATGAGATTGAGTCGCGTATTTAAAGTGATTCTTGTTCTGGTTCTTTGCGCCGGAGGATTTCTGGCGGCACTCCGCGTAATGAGAGCGCAGCAACCTGCCGCAAAGGATGCGCTGGCCGAGGCGGATGAAAAGATTTTCACGGAAATTCGCGATCACAACGAAATCATGGCGAATCTCGAGTACCTGACAGACATGATCGGCCAGCGGCTGACCGGTTCGGAAAATCTGAAGAAAGCGAATCAGTGGACGCGGCAGAAGTTCGCCGACGAGGGAACCGCGAATGCGCACCTGGAAGCATGGAGCGTTGCGCGTAGCTGGACGCGAGGGACGGCTCGCGGACGCATCCTGAGTCCCGCGGAGCATGCCATCACCATCGCGTCGTACGGCTGGGCACCCGGAACGGGCGGGCCGGTAAGCGGGCCGGTGGTGTACGCGAAAGGGGAGTCGCTCGAAGAACTGGAAAAGTTCAAAGGGAAATTGAAGGGCGCGATCGTCATCACGCGCGACCCCACGCCGTTGCCACCGCAGGACACGCCGGCGCCGAGTCCGCTGCTGGTGCCGTTCGACGACCCCTACCTGCTGATGAGGCCGCAGCGCCCCGGCGAACGGCGCGAGGTGATGGGCGAGCCATTCCGGCGGTTCATCCGTGCGCGGGCAGAATTTTTCAAGCAGGAAGGCGTGCTGGCGTTGCTGACGGATTCGGGAAAGTTCGACGGGCTGCTGAACATGACCGGCCTGGGCGGGAGGAATTACGGCATCGCACCGATTCCCGCTGCATTCGTGACGTCGGAAGATTTCAGCCTGATCTGGCGATTGATGCAGCGCGGGCCGGTGCGAGTGGAATTGGACATCACCAACACATTCACCGAAGGGCCGATGGATGTTTACAACACGGTGGCAGAAATTCGTGGGAGCGAGAAGCCGGACGAGTTCGTGGTGCTGGGTGCGCATCTGGATTCCTGGGATCTGGGCACGGGCGCGACGGACAACGGAACGGGATCGATCGTCGTGCTGGAAGCGGCGCGCGCACTGGCGAAACTCGGGCTGCAGCCGAAGCGGACGATTCGTTTTGCCTTGTTCTCTGGCGAGGAGCAAGGACTGAACGGCTCCCGTGCATACGTAGCGTCGCACCGGGACGAACTGCCGAAAATTTCCGCGGCGATGGTCCACGACACCGGCACGGGCCGCGTGATCAGCATAAGCCTGATGCGCAATTACCAGGCGCGTGCCGTGATGGACAAAGTGGTGGCGCCCCTGCATGAGCTGGGCCTGGCGGAGTTGAGCGAGCGGTGGATGACGGGAAGCGACCATCTGGCGTTCGAAGAAGCTGGCGTCCCGGGATTTTTTTGCATCCAGGAATCGGCGCAATACTTCCAGACGCACCACTCGCAGGCGGACACTTTCGACGCGGCGCACGAAGCGGATTTGGTGGAAGGCGCGCAGGTGATGGCGGCGTGGGCTTACAATGTGGCTCAGCTTCCGGAATTGTTGCCGCGCAAAGTGAAAGATGCTGCGCCGAAACCTTAGCGCCGGAGCCAGCGAAGGGAATTCATGCGGGCGGTGATCCAGCGCGTGAGCCGTGCGAGCGTGTCGGTGGACGGGCAGGTGAGAGGTGAAATCGGCCCGGGAGCGGTGGTGCTGCTGGCCGTGGGACGCGAGGACACGGCCGCGACAGCGGCGCGGATGGCCGAGCGGGTGGCGCAATTGCGGATTTTCAGCGACGACGCGGGGAAAATGAATCGCTCGTTGCTCGATACCGGCGGCGCAGCCCTGGTGATTTCGCAATTCACTCTATATGGCGACGCGCGCGGGCAGCGGCGGCCGAGTTTCGTGCAAGCGGGATCGCCCGAACTCGGAAAGGCGCTGTACGAGGAATTTGTGCGGGCGCTCGAAGGATTGGGCGTGCGGGTCTCGACCGGCGTGTTCCAGGCGCACATGTCGGTGGAGTTGGTGAACGACGGGCCGGTGACGATCCTGCTCGATTCCGACAATACTTTTTGAAGCTGCTTCCGCTCGCCTGCTCAGCTGTGCGGCGCTGCCTGCTATTGTCACTCGACGTCTGCTAGGATTTTCCGGGGGCGAAAAATGACCGAAATAAATCGCATTCTGGATCAGATGGACCGGGCGTATTCCGGCGAGGCGTGGCACGGGCCGGCGATGCGGCAATTGCTGGATGGGCTCCTGGCGGAAGATGCGTCGAAGCATGTGGTGAAGGGCACACATTCGATCTGGGAATTGGTGAACCACGTCGCAGCGTGGAAATTCATCGTGGCGCGGCGCCTCGGGGGCGAAAAACCGGAAGTGACGCCGGAGATGGATTGGCCGCCGGTGTGGGAAGCGAGCGAATTCGAGTGGAAGAGGTCGCTGGAGAATCTTGCGGAAAGCCAGAAGCGAGTGCGATGCGCGGTGGAGAAATTGCGCGACGAGCAATTGGACGAAATCATGGGAAAGAAGATGGGCTCGCGCTACGTGATGCTTCACGGGCTGATCCAGCACGATCTGTATCACGCGGGACAGTTTGCGATTTTGAAGAAAGCGCTGTGAGGCGTGGAGGCGGGTGCGAGCACGGATGGGTTCCGCATATGCAGAACAATGCGGAGGAGAAAATAAAAAAGGAAAAACAGAAAAACTAGAAAGCGCTTCCACCCCCGCCTCCAAATCCGCCACCGGAACTGCCACCGCCGCCGAAGCCTGAATCGCCGGAGCTGCTGCGCGGCGAAGACGCCATCACGTTGCCCGCCTGCATGGTCATGTAGTTCAGGTCGTTCACAAAAATGTAGGGCTGGAATCCCGCGCCGTAGGGGCCCTGATACCACTGCGGCGGCTGCATGGCGATGCCGGCAAAAGCCTGCACCCATTTTTTCTCCACGTGCAGCGCCATGGCGTAGGGCAGGAATTTTTCGAAGAGCTCAGGAGTTTTTTCCAAGCGCTCGATGCGGTCGGCCTCCACGCGGCCGAGAAAATTTTCGAAACCGAGCACCAGCGCGTGGGTGCGCGCGCCGGCCCGCGTCCTAGCGGGCATGAACCAGCCGAAAATGCAGATCACCGCGCCGGTCGAGATGCCGGCAATTGTCCAGGTGAGATTGGCCACGCCCGTGGCAGCGCCGAGCGCGCCTCCGCAGACGAACAACAGGACTCCGATGACGATGCCGGCTCCGATGTACGCCTGGCGCACAGTGTCGGGGCGATGCAGATAGTAACCGTCGGCCATCAGCGCGTCGAAGATGCGATCGCGAATGGCCGGCAGGTGCCTGTAGAAATGGTTTTGCAAGTCGGACAATTTCACGCTGGTGGATGCGCCGTCATCGAAGACGGCGGAAAGCATTTCGCGCTCGTGAGGCCGCGCGGCGGACCACTGCGCGGGCGGCTGCTTCAGATGAAAAATGTATTCCTTGCTGTGGGAGAGGCCGAGGAGATGGCTTTCATCGGCCTGCTCGATCGTCATGAAGCCCTTGACGGCCAGGTCAACGACAGTGGCGGTGATGTCGCGCATGGCAGCTTCATTGTCAACCAGTGTTCCGCATTCAGCGGGCGTGAGTTTGTCGGGCGGCTCGTACTGCACGGTGACGGCGTCGTGTTCGGGATCGCGGCCGCGCGTCCACCAGATCCACAGCATCAGAAAAAACGCCGTGATGGGAATGAACAGCGGCCAATTGCTGCGCAGGAACATTCCCAGCAGCGCCTGGGCGCCGGGCTGCTTCACGAAACCTTTGTCCCAGCCGACGACGGCGGTCAGACCTTCGTGGTAGCCCAGCCGGTGGTTGGCCTGAATGTGAACCGTGTTTCCCTCGATTTGCACGCGCGCGTCCTGCGCGTGTGAGCCGAACACGCCCGTATAAGCGATGGCGCGCAGGCCGGTGGTGCCGGCGGGAAGCTCGATGTGCGCGCTCGAAGATTCGATGGGCACGTCCCATTCATCGCCGGTGACGTTCCAGTAGAGCTCGTCGTGATCCTCCATGAATCGCAGCGCGTCGAGCAGGCGGTAACGGATCATCACCGTGCGCGTGTTGTCTTCCGCGCCGGGAATGAAAATTTTGAAATTGAGGTAGCGTCCCTGGCGCTTCTGCTCGTATTTCAGCGCGTGGCCGTCGCCGTCGGTGACGGAAAGCGGCTCGAGGAACAGCGTGTAATTCAGGCCCTGGGGGGTGTTGTATTCGACGGGGATGGTGCGGTTGATGCCGTGATAGGTGCCGGAAAACCGGAGGTCGATGATTTCCGTGACTTCGACGGTGCCGTCTGCATTGACCGTCACCTGCTCGTTGAAATCCTTGACGCCCCATTCGCGAGCCGCCACGGGGAGCGCGGCCAACAACACCAGGAGCGCGATCTCCAGGAGGCGAACTTTTCGGAGCATGGCGCGCCTCACGCCGGAGTGGCGCCTCCGAAACTCACTTTGGGGACTTCGCGTTCCGCGGGCGCCGCGATCTCGAAAAATTCGCGCGGCTTGAAATTAAACATGCCGGCGATGATGTTGGATGGAAACACGGCGATCTTGGTGTTCAGATCGCGGACCACGGCGTTGTAATAACGGCGCGCGTTTTGCACGCTGTCTTCAATTTGATTGAGCGTTTGCTGCAATTGCGTGAAGCTCTCGACGGCGCGGAGCTGCGGATAGGCTTCGGCGAGAGCAAAGACCTGGCGGAGCGCGGTGGTGAGCATCCCCTCGGCTTCGGCTTTGGCGGCCGGGCCTTCGGTGGTCATGGCGCGATTGCGGGCGGCGACCACGCCTTCGAGCGTGCTTTTTTCGTGGCCGGCGTAGCCCTTCACGGTTTCCACCAGATTGGGGATCAGGTCGTAGCGGCGCTTGAGCTGGACGTCAATGTCGGACCAGGCGTTGTCGCACTGCACGCGGAGGCTGACCAGCCCGTTGTACATGCTGATGACGAAGACGATGAACACGACAACGACGACCAGGAAAATCCACATGTGTTGCCTCCACAATCCGCGGGCAGGCGATGGCCGCCAGCGGTTTTCCATGGACGACCAGCGGCCAGCATACGGTGGCGGCGTGGCGGTGTAAAGAAAAGGCGAAGCCGGCGTTGCCCACGGCGCAATGTTTGCGCTATGAAAGCGGAGTGGTTCGGGTCGCGGAGAGGCCAATGAGAAGATGCCTCGCGCAAGTTCATCCGGGTTGCGCAAATCGCACATGTGTGACGATTAGAAAAAATTAGGTGTCTTGTTTTCATGGACATGGGGCGAATTCTAATTCCAGGATGTGACGAATGGAAATTTGGTGGCAAGGAGGCAACGAGGCAGGGAGGCAAGGAGTCGCAGGGCGGTTTGCGTTGGTGCTTCGGAGTTTGCGGCCTTCCTTTCTCCAGCGGGCGCGCTAGTTTGTTGACGTCGAACATCCGAAAATTCTCCAGTGCTAGCATCGCAGAGGCAAACGACGAGCGCAATCGTACTGCGCGGTGGAGCTTGGGCTTATATCGGTGCGCGATCGAGAGTGACGATGAATTGAATGCCGTCCACGTGCTTCGATTGCAGGCGCGAGTCGTTGGTGAGGAAGAGATCCACGTGGGCGTGGGCGGCGCAGGCCAGTTGAATGGCGTCCGGCGGACGCAAGGAGCGGTCGGTGCGCAGGGCGGCGAAGATTCTGGCGGCGGGGGGGGTGTCAAAAGGGATTACCAGCGAGGTTGAAGTGATGGCTTCCTCATAATTTCTGCGCAGCTCGTGATCCCCTTGTTCGATTGGCTTGACGAGCACTTCGCCTAGCGTCAGCGCGGAGGTGACCAGTTGATCGCTGCGCGAAAGCATGGATTGGCGGAGCCGGCGCACCTGCTCAAATTGCGGTCCTCGTCCTTCGAAGAGATAAATGAACAGATTGGTGTCCCAGAAAATCCGGCTCACTGCCAAGATTCCCTGAGCCGCTGAATGTATTCGTCGGCATGCTCGCTCGACCACAATTGCTTGCCCGAGCCGGCGAGAGAAAGCAATGGATCGGAGTCGGGTGCGGAAAACACAGCGGCGGCGTCCCACTGGTTGTACCAGGAGAGCAAGCCGGAATACTCCGGCGGAATTTCATCCGGGTTCGGCGTGATCTTCGAGCCTTCGCGCGCGGGGTGATAAGAGTCGCCACGCCGAAACAGGCGGCGCCTGCCAGGGGCGGTCTCGAATAGCATTCGGTAGCGGCCGGGACCTGGAGCGCGATTGGCGACAGCCTGTTGAACGACATGAACATAGACGCCGGGGCGGAGGGGAAGAACGAGCGCTTCCCGGGCGACTCGCGCGACGATTTCCTCGACCGGAAAGTCTGCGCGAGTCGGCTGCTCTTGGTGGAGGAGAGCTGTGGCGATCCAGACCTCGTCGGCGACTTTTACGTGAAGTTTATGAGCGGTCGGCATCGGTGAAGTGTGTCCTCATTGATGTAACTGTACCAAGTAGAGAGAAATATTCCAACATGTCAGTATTTTATTGCTTCTAAGACTGTTACTGCGCGTGTACGAGTCGGTCGACGCGGTCTTGGAGCTTGGCGGCGTCGAAGATCGGAGGCGAGCAAGTTCGGCTGGTGCAGACGAAGGCGGCGGGCTGCTTCAGTTCGGGGTAACGAACATCGGGGTTTGGGAGGCGGCCTTCGCGGACGTCCCACCATTCCAGGCGTTTGTAATTCGCGGGGTAAAGCAGCGCGGTCTGGAAGAGGCTTTGCGCGACGGCGTCATCTTTATGGCCGACGATGGTGAGGTGCAGCGGGTCGGAGGCGATTTCGAGGTCCGAGAGCAGCGGGCTCGCGGCCTGCAGGCGATCCACGACCGGCCTTGCGGCGACGAAGCGCATGGCGTCTATGGAGAGCTGCTGGTATTGCGCGTCGCCGGTGTAATGGAAGAGGAGATTGGCGGTGCGCACGACGAGGACGTTTTCGTCGCGTTGCGGGTGCGGCGAGTAGCCGTGGTCCGTCGGAAGGCGTGAAGTGAGGAAGCCTGCGCCGGTGGAATCGCGGAAATTCTTGGCGATGAAGGCGAAAGTTTGCTGTGCCTGTGCGAGCCACTGGCGATCACCCGTCGCGGCGTAGAGTGAAACGAAGGCGCGGGCCATGGCAATGGAGTCGCCGAGATAGGGACCGCTGGTGTCGGCTGAGCCGTGGCGGAAGCCGCCGCCGGGGAGCGCGCGATTCGCGATGATCCAGCTTGTGGCGCGCGTGGCTTGGTCGAGCGCGGTGCGGTCACTGGTGGCGGCGTAGAGCGCGAGGAAGGCGTTGATGGCCCAGCCGTTTTCGCGGGCGTAGATGTGTTTGTCCACGCGCGGGACGCCGAGTTTGCGGCGCCCGGCATCCCTCAGTGCGAAATATTCGGCGCTGTGTTTTCCTTCGACGAGATCCGCGTCCTGGCTGGTGTAAAACGCGCCATCAGGGGACATGAGGAAGCTGACCAGGTATCGGCGAATTTCCTGGGCGGCGTGAAGGTATTCGGGATCGCGCCATTGCGCGTAGCCGAGCGAATAGATGCGCAGGTTTTCCGCCTGCATCTGCATGATTTTTTCGAAGTGCGGCGAGTTCCAGTCGCCGCCGGTGGAGTATTGATAGACGCCGCCCCAGACGGGGTCGAGCAGGTGAAGCTGCTCGTGAAGCGTCTGGCGGGCCATGTGTTCGGCGCGCGTGTCGCTTTTCAAGCGCGCGAGGACCATGGCGTACTCGACGGAATCCCAATCGAGAAATTTCTGGTCCGCGCCCCAACTGCCGTGGGCCTCGTCGTAACCGGCGAGAAAAGATTTGTTGAGCTGATCGCGCAGCGCGGCGGTGAGCAGCGCGTCGCCGGGCAATTCAAGTTTTTGTTCCGGGCGAATTGACGGGCCGGGAGTGGGATCGTCGATGATGGCTTGCAGGAGCGAAGCCATTTCGTCGGGCGCGAGATAGCCCTGGCGCTTGACGATTTCCTGGCCGTTGCCATCGAAGACGACCGTGGCTGGCCAGCCGTAATCTTCGTAGCGGTTCGAGAGGTCGGGACGCGAATCCTGGTCCACTTTGACGGTGATGTAGCGCGAGCGCAACAGGTGGATGACGCGCGGATCGCTGTAGGTGTTGGCGTCCATCACATGGCACCAGTGGCACCATACGGCTTCGAGATCGAGCAGGACGAAGCGATGGTCGCGCTTGGCCTCGGCGAATACGGATTCGGACCACGGGCGCCAGTCGAGCGCAGCGGCATTATGCGCGGCAGCGGGAACGGAAGCTGGGGCCGCGGGTTGTGGGGATGATTGCGCGCGCGCAGAAGCGGCGATGAGTAAGAGTGCGAGCGGGAGCAGGCGTCGAGTTCTCATGGCGTCATTTGAATATACGCGTGTGCCGAGAGCTTTGGATGTCGTATCGTTGAACCGAAGCTGCAAGATTGCGAATCTAATCCGCCGGAGGAAACAATCTTATGCGAGCAGTGCAGGTAGCGAAGCCGAAAGCGACGCTTGAGCTGGTGGATCGTCCGGTGCCGCAACCGGGGCGCGGCGAGGTGCGCGTGAAGGTGCAGGCCTGCGGAGTGTGCCACAGCGATTCGGTGACCAAGGAAGGCCTTTTCCCGAACATTACATATCCGCGCGTGCCCGGGCACGAAATTGCCGGGGTGATTGACGCGCTGGGCGGCGAAGTGCCGGACTGGCGGGTGGGAGATCGCGTGGGCATCGGATGGTACGCCGGACATTGCGGGCACTGCGAAGCGTGCCGGCGCGGAAAACACATTCTTTGCCAAAATCTAGAGATTAGCGGCCTGACACGTGACGGAGGCTATGCGGATTACGTGATCGCGCGGTTCCAGGCGCTGGCGCGGCTGCCGGAAGAATTATCGCCGGTAGACGCGGCACCACTGCTGTGCGCGGGGATCACCACTTACAACGCGCTGCGGGAGAGTGGAGCGCGGCCGGGCGATCTGGTGGCGGTGCACGGCATCGGAGGGCTGGGACATTTGGGAGTGCAGTTTGCGGCGCGCATGGGCTTTCGCGCTGCGGCGATTGCGCGCGGCAAGGACAAGGAGCCGCTGGCGAAGAAGCTCGGCGCGAAGTACTACATTGACAGCGACACGGAAGATGTGGCCGCGGCGCTGCAGCGGCTGGGCGGCGCACAGGTGATTCTGACGACGGCCACGAGCGGCAAAGCGGTGAGTGCAACGATTAGCGGCCTGGCCATTGACGGGAAGCTGGTGGTTGTCGGTGCGCCCCTCGACGCCGTGGAAGTGAACATGGTGCCGATGATCATGGGCCGGCGCTCGATTCAGGGCTGGCCATCGGGGACGGCGAAAGATTCGGAGGATACGGTGTCTTTCAGCGCGCAGGCCGGAGTGCGGCCGATGAACGAGGTGTATCCGCTGGAGCGCGCTGCGGAGGCCTACGATCGCATGATGAGCGGGGCGGCGCGCTTCCGCGTGGTGATTACCACTGGCAATTGATAATCCGGGGAAATTGGCAGGTGCGGGTGAAATGCTGCTGGTGGGGCTTATTCCGCAGGGAATACATGCGTAACGAATAAGGCGCGTGCGGCCCGGCCTAGGCACGGGCGGGCCATGAAGTTTGAACGGGAGTGACTTGCACGAGGACAATTTCCCACTCGCCGCTTTCCGACGTCAGAACAACGCTCATCCGGTGCATCCACGAGCGGCCTTCGCTGGCGAGAAGTTCATTCTTCCAAAGGACGCTCATCACCGATAATCCGCCGGAGACCGGCGCCGCGTCCTCGATGACATAGCTGGCGTTCTTCTTGGCGTAGCGTGAAAAGAGTGTTGCAAAGTTTTGTCTGATCTCCACACGACTCCATCGTTTTCCTGTTGCGTCAATGAATTGCGCATTTTCAGAAAAGATGGTGCTCAGGCTCTCCGAGTTGAGCTGTTTGAGCCCTGCAAGAAAGCTGTTGAGCGCCAGGAGCGCGTCGCTGGGTGCAGTATTCCACTGTTCCGAATGCAGCCCTTTTGCAAATCGTTCTTCGAATTGTGCCAGCTTCATTTCCCGCGCGGCGAGGATCTGCGCGGCAAGAGAAGATTCGACCCGCAGGAGGCCAATCACTAAATGTTCCGGCTCGACGGTCTGGTGGCCAAGTTTTTCGCAAGAGTCCTCGGCGAGTTTCAGAGCGGTCCTGGACTCGGAAGACAATGGGACCTCTATCGTCGTCGGGAAGGGATTCCCTCGAGTCACGCGTTTCTCGATTTCAGCGCGGATTTCCGGTTCCACGTTACCTTTTCCCGGAAACCATTTCAGCAGAGAGTCTTTCTCGCGCAAGAGGCCGAGGAGCAGATGCTCAGTTTCAATGTACCGGCTGCCATAGGCGCCGGCCTCATAGCGCGCAAAGAAGATCGCCCGGCGGGCTGGCTCGCTGTATCGCTCAAACATGGTGTGTCTTTGGACAGAGTCTAACCCTGGATACGCAATCGAGCAATTGAATCCAGTGAAATAGCTGCTCAGCCACTCTCACCCTGAAACAGATATCCGCCGCGACCATCTAAGAGTTGACGATGATTCGAATACTCGCAGCGGGACAACCCCAAGGAAACAACGGGCAATCAAACTTTGCTGGTAGGAGGAGGGAAGGCTATAAACTGACTCCTGTGAAATATGAGCAAAATGATCCCCGCATAAACCCTTCGGGTGGTAACTTCCTTCGCCTTGCTGCCTTTCCCAATCGCTTAGCTTTGCTGAGTCTTGGTGTGTTGATTTTCGTTTTTTTGACGCCCGCTCGAGGGCAGATGCAGCAGCCTTCTGCATCGGCGGCCGCGGCGCCGACGCCGGTGGGCGCGCAGCAGGTGGGAAGCATCACCGGGACGGTGGTGGACCAGTCGGGAGCGATTTTGCCAGGCGCACGAGTGACGCTGACTCGCGAGGATGCGACGCAGAAGCTCGAAGCAGTTACGGATGAGAATGGGCAATTTTTGTTTGCGAGGGTCGCACCAGGGGCGTTCACGGTTACCGTTGCTTCGCCGAATCTGGCGACGCAGACGGTCAGCGGGACGCTGCATGCGGGCGAAAGCTACGTGGCGCCGCAAATTTCGCTGCCGGTGGCCGCGGCGTTCACGCAAGTGACGGTGCGGCCGCAGGTGGAAATAGCGGAAGAGCAGATCAAGGAGCAGGAGCAGCAGCGCATCTTCGCGGTGATCCCGAATTTTTACGTGAGCTACGTGCCGCACGCGGTGCCGCTGACGCCGAAACAAAAGTTTGAGCTGGCGTGGAAAACTTCGATCGATCCATTCACATGGGGGCTCACCGGAGCGATTGCTGGAGTTCAGCAGGCGACCAATCAGTTCGGCGGATACGGACAAGGGGCGCAGGGGTATGGAAAGCGCTTCGGCGCATCGTACGGGGATTTCCTGACCAGCACGTGGATTGGCGGCGCGATTCTGCCGTCGTTGTTTAAGCAGGACCCGCGCTATTTTTACAAAGGAACCGGTAGCTGGCGCTCGAGAGTGCGGTATGCCGTGGCCATGTCGGTGATGTGCAGAGGAGACAACGGGCGCTGGCAGGTGAATTATTCCGGGATCTTGGGGAGTTTTGCCGCGGGAGGAATTTCCAACTTGTATTATCCGCCGAATGACCGCAATGGCGCGAGCCTGGTATTCGAAAACACGGCCATCGGTATCGGCCAGACCGCGGCGGTCAATTTATTTCAGGAATTCGTGATCCGCAAGCTGACGCCGAGTGTGGCGAACCGCAAGGCGAAAAACCAACCTCCGTCCTCCTAGGATTATTGTTTAGTTCCCGAAAGCAAATGAGACGGGTCGTGGGCATGCCCTCCCTCGACTAGCCCCCGAGTAGTATCGCTGGCGTAAAACGGCAATTTGCGTTACGCTTCTGGCAACAGTTATCCCTTCCAGCTTGGGCCGAATCCGGCCTCTTGGGATGCTCTACAAAGCATTCAGCGCCGCAGTGTTTGGAATCGACGCCTACCTCGTCGAGGTCGAGGTGGACGTGGCGAACGCATTTGAGGGCCACTTTACCGTTGTGGGATTGCCCGACAACGCGGTGAAGGAGAGCCGCGAGCGGATCCGCTCGGCGCTGCGCAATTGCGGGTTCGATTTTCCCTCCAGCCACATTGTCACCGTAAATCTTGCTCCGGCGGATATCCGCAAGGAAGGCTCGGCGTTCGACCTGCCTATGGCGCTGGGGCTTCTCGGATGCCAGGGAACCTTCTTCGGAAAAATTCTCGACTCGCACGTGTTTTTGGGGGAACTGTCGCTTGACGGCACGGTGCGGTCGGTGCGCGGGGCGCTGTCGGCGGCGATTGCGGCGCGCGAGCGCGGTATTCGCAACGTGGTGGTGCCGGAAGCGAATGCGCGCGAAGCGGCCGTGGTGGAGGGCATGAACGTGTTCGCGGTGAAGTCGCTGCCACATGCGGTGGACCTGGTGAATTCGCCGGAATCGTTCCGTCCGGTGAGAGTGGAGACGCAGCAAATGCTGGCAGAGGCCGGGCAGTATCCAGTGGATTTGCGCGACGTGCGCGGGCAGATGGCAGCCAAGCGCGCGCTGGAAGTGGCCTGCGCGGGGAGCCACAACATTCTGCTGATAGGGCCGCCGGGCGCGGGGAAGACCATGCTGGCGAAGCGGATTCCCACGATTCTGCCGCCCATGTCGCTGGAGGAAGCGATTGAGACGACGCGCATCCACAGCGTGGCGGGACTGCTGGATGATGCGCGCGGGCTGGTGGGAACACGGCCGTTCCGTTCACCGCACCACACCATTTCTGACGCGGGACTGATCGGCGGCGGTGCGGTGCCGCGGCCGGGCGAAGTGTCGCTGGGGCACAACGGAGTACTGTTCCTGGACGAGCTGCCGGAATTTCAGCGCAACGTGCTGGAGGTGATGCGCCAGCCGCTGGAGGACGGCTCGGTGACGATAGCGCGCGCGGCGCTATCGGTGACGTTCCCTTCGCAATTCATGCTGGCGGCAGCCATGAATCCGTGCCCGTGCGGATTTTTCGGGGATCCCACGCGCGAATGCCACTGCTCGCCGCCACAGATTCAGCGCTACGTTTCGAAAATTTCCGGGCCGCTGCTGGACCGCATAGACATTCACATCGAAGTGCCGGCGGTGAAATACAAGGAGCTGCGCAGCAACGGTGACATCGAGCCTTCGGCCAGCATTCGCGAACGGGTGCTGCGGGCGCGCGGGATTCAACTGGAGCGCTACCGCGGCGAAAAGCAGTTGTACGCGAATGCGCAGATGCCTTCGAAGCTGATTCGCAAGCATTGCGCGATTTCGGCCGAGGGGGAAAAACTGCTGGAGACGGCCGTGCAGCGCATGGGGCTTTCGGCGCGGGCGCACGACCGCATATTAAAGGTAGCACGCACGATTGCCGACCTGGAAGGGTGTTCAGGAATCGAACCGAAACATTTGAGCGAAGCGATTCAGTACCGCACGCTTGACCGCACGTATTGGGCTTAATTCGCTGAATCTCTTGCCGGCATGGGCTCGTGCTGCTTTTTGAAATGGCGGCGGATATCGGGCCAAAATTCTTTGACGATGGTCGAAACCGCGTCCCAGCCAATTTGCGTGCCCCAGACGCTGGCTGTATTGGTAAGGTTTCGATCTCCTTGCGGATGGTAGGAATATGTGGAAATGCCGGCCCCGATGGCGGCGCCAAAAATCTCCGAGTAATTGAACTGGCTCTTCCCGGAATCGGTGCGCGTCACAATAATGCGCTTGATGGCATAGCCGGCGCGATGCAGGAAGCTGCCTTTTCCCAATTGGAAATAGCGCGGGTCCTGGTGAAGTAAGGAAGGCAACGCGGCGCCGACCAGGAAATTTTCGATGGTATTGTCGGCTAAAGAGGCTCCATAGCGTTTGCCGTAGCCTTCCGCGCCTTGCCCATAACCTGGCTCGCTGTTGGTGGCCTGCCCGATCCCAGCCACAAATCCGATAAAGGCGAACTCCACGGGGTCGAAAGTCGATCGCGCCACAACTTTGAACTTTTGGCCGGCAGTGAGTGGCGGGATGCGGCTGGCGTTTTCGACGGTCAAGAAATTGGGGAGCGTCCAAAACAGGCGGTCGTTTGAGGTGCCGCTTTGCTGCTGTCCCTGCGGGGTCGCGGGCGGCTTGGATTTATCGTCGGTTGCCGATTTCTGATCTGATCCGGATTGCTGCGCGGAGGAAGAAGACTCGTTCGTTTTCCGTTCACCTTGCTGTTGCGCCGGAGCAGTAAGGGGTTGATCCTTTTGCTGCTGGGCGAATGATGGAGCGGGAAATAACGCCGCAATCAGAAGCAGGCCGGCGAAAAAGAGGCCACGAAACGGGTTGAGTGGCTCCTTTATCACTGCTCAGCGACCGCGCGGCTAACCAAAATTTGCATTCATGAACTCCGGGACAGATTGGTACCAGATTCGACTCCACAACTGAGAAAAGGGTTTCACGAAGACGCGGCCAGGGCGCTGTTTGGCGACGGCTTGCTCTGAAAGCCAGGAAGACCCGAAGAAATAAGATAACACGCATCGTTGGCTTGCGCTCAGCAGTTTGCTGCCCTTTTTTCACAATCGGTACGAGAACCCTCCTGCCGGCGCGGCAACGGGATTCATTGACCCACGGGTTTCCGGGGTGTACAGTCCGCTCACCCCAAAAAGGTAGTTACCCACTCTGAGGAGGAACGCATGTTGAGGAAATGGCTGTGGCTGTGTGCGGTAGTGGTGTTACTTGTGGCGCCGTGTGTGACGAGGGCGCAGGAGTCTTATCTGGATGTGTACACGGTAAAAGTGAAAGCGGATAAAACGGTTGACTTCACCTCGCTGTCGAAAAAGTGGGTGGAAGCCAACCGTGCCAATGGCGGCGATCGCTGGGTCACCCTGGAATCGGTCTATGGTGAAGCAGACCAGTACGTATTCATCAGCACGCGTTCGAGCTATGCAGATATCGACAAGGCCAATGAATCAACGATGGCCGCAGCGGCGAAGGCGTTCGGTCCGGACATGGGCAAGCTCATGCAGGATTTCGAAAGCACGCTGGTTTCGTCGCGCGCCGATTTGCGCCGGCGCCGGTGGGACTTGAGTCGGAAAGCTCCCGCAGATGCGGCGGGGATGGCCAAGCTGATCGGGCAGACGCGCGTGGTGCGGATCACGGCGGTGCGAGTGAAGCCCGGCCACCAGGCGGATTTTGAGGCCCTGTTGAAAGACATGAAAGCCGCGGGCGAGAAAAATCCGAACACGCAACCGGTCCTGGTTTCGCAGGCAGTGGAAGGGTACCGAGGAATTGTGTATTACATTTCAACACTGCGAACTTCACTGGCGGGCTTCGACAATAATCCGAGCATGAAAGATATTCTGGGCGAGGAAGGCTACAAGAAATGGCTGCAAGTGAATGCCGACGCGGTTGACGACGTCAATTCCAGCCTTTATCGCGTCAACGCGGAACTGAGCAATCCGGCAGACGACATTGCCGCCGCGGCGCCGGATTTCTGGCATCCGAAGGCTGCGAGCAAGTAGGCGAACTGGTTCCCGCGAGCAGTTGAAACGCGGCTCGAGACTAACCGCCAAAAATTTGGAGCAATTTTAGGTATTGCCTGCTGCATGCGCGCGTGATATATGGCGCGACCGCAGGGTGGAGAAGTGCGGGCGAGTGTGCGGCTAGTAGTACTGGGAGCGCGAAGGAAGTTCTCGGCGAGCAGGGCAAGTCCTCACAAGTTCAGGCATTGAAGCTGCTACAGATGGCGATGCCCTAGTGCAAGCTTGACCCAGGTCCTTTCGTTTTCTAATCGAATCCTCACGACCCGGCAATTCAATGTACCGCGATTTCGACTATTCAACATTTGCAGGCGAAGGCGTGATGCCCGGGATAGGGGCTGCCCGGCCAACACGGAATTGAGTCTCGTCCGGGGGTATCGTTCGAGCAGTGTGGAATTCAATTTAAGGAGAAAAAATGCCAGGAAAAAGCAGAAAGCTTTTGCAAGTACTCGGTCTTGGGCTCGCAGGCCTTTTGATGATGCCGCAATTCGCAGCAGCTCAACGCCTGAAGCCGATCGCACATCCGATCGGCCAGCCCCAGAAGGCTCCGGTTCAGGCACAGGCCAATGCCCAGGTTCAAGGTGCCAGCTCGACAGCTCCCGTCTCGCCGTGGACGCCGCTGACCAACCAGCCGAACTTCCTGCTGGACGGCGCTTCTGTACCGATCCTTCTGACGGACGGCAGCGTCCTGGTCCAGGATGCCGGTTTTCCGGACTGGTGGAAACTGACGCCCGACAAATCCGGCAGCTACGTGAACGGGACCTGGTCCCAGATTGCATCTCTGCCCGCGACGTACAGCCCGCTCTATCACTCCACCGCTGTCCTGCCGGACGGCCGGATGATCATCGAAGGCGGCGAGTACCTGCTGACGGTCGATCAGACGCAGTTTATTCCGACCTGGACGCCTCAAGGCTCAATTTACGATCCCATAGCGAATACCTGGACGCCCATAGCGCCTCCTGCATTTTTCACCGGCTTCGGGAAGCATCCGCAAACCATCGGCGACGCGTCCAGTGTCGTGCTGGCCAACGGGACTTACATGCAGTCCAACTGCTGCACGTTTGAATCCGCGTTGCTGGACGCCAACACGCTTACTTGGACACCGACGGGTTCTGGCAAGTTCGACATCAACAATGAAGAAGGTTGGACGCTGCTGCCGAATAAGAAGGTGCTGACCGTGGACGCCTACGTGCCAATCGGCATCCCCTTCATTCCCGATGGGACAAACTCGGAACTCTACAACGCGAAGACCGGCACGTGGTCGAGCGCCGGCAGCACGATTCAGCAACTGTGGGATTCTTCGGCTGCCTGCGGTGGTCTGAACAATGCGACATTTGAAGTAGGTCCCGGAGTGTTGCGGCCCGATGGCACTGTGTTCTACATGGGCGCAAACACTTGTCCGGATGCCACCACGGGGTCCGGCTTCGCCTCCGGCCACACGGCCATCTACAATTCGCGCAACGGGAAATGGAAGGCCGGTCCGGACATTCCGGGAGGAAACAACATCGCAGACGGTCCCGCAGCACTCGAGCCGAACGGCAAGGTGCTCATGTTCGCCAGCCCGGCATTTGGAGCTCCCCCGTCTGCATTCTTCGAATGGGACGGGCAGAACATTACTCCGGCTCCGGGAACGCCCAACACACCGGTGGACGGGTCCTTCTTCGGAAACTTCCTCATCCTTCCGACGGGCCAGATCCTCTTCACGGATTTCTCGAACGACATCGAAATCTTCACGCCGACAAAGGGGCACACGGAACATATCGAACCGGTCGTGACGTCTTCTCCGTTGTTCCTGCGCGGAGGCAAGTCGTACAAAATTTCCGGCTTCCGCTTCAACGGCATGTCGCAGGGCGCCGCCTACGGCGATGATGTGCAAGCCGCGACGAACTATCCGTTGGTCCGACTGACGAATATTTTCAACGGGCATGTGCGCTACAGCCGCACGCATGACCACAGCAGCATGGCCGTGGCCTCCGATGATCAGGTGTCCACGCACTTCGATGTTCCGGGCGACCAGGAGCCGTGCCTCTGCAGGCTCGAAGTCGTTGCCAACGGAATCGCCTCCGATCCCGTATTTGTGTTCGTCGGCAACGGTGACGACGACTAACTGCTGCGTATCAATATCAACCTGCCATGGGTCACGGCGGATTTTCTCCGCTGTGACCCATGGACACATTTCAAATTCTTAGGACGCAACCCAGGCAACCGCCGCCGCTTCCGTCGCGAAATATCGGTTTTCGAACTGATCGTTCTTGCTAGTCGGCGCGTTGCTTGGAGTGGTGCCCGGCCACACCCAAGCGATCATTTTTACGCCCGCTCGTTTGTACTTACTCACCGTCACGTCATCGCGCCAAGCCGAAACCTCCGCCGATGGACGGAACTTGAACTCGCGAACGTCAATGATGAGCCTTTGCGCGTGATGCTGCAGTGCACTCTCAGCGAAGGCCTCGAGGGTTTCCTTGAAGTCCTGATCCGTCATTCCCGCAGTCCCCGCGAGCCAAGTCAGTCGGACGAGGCGTTCGGGCTTGTGGTAGATAATCGAGTAAATTGGTGCGCCGCTGATCATGAAAAGTCTCCTTAATTAGAATTTGCCTTGCTCACATCCGAAGAAATCCGATCGCACGTATCTCCCCAACATATCCAGCGAATGAGGTCAGTTCCTCGCTGAATTTTGAGTCTGCCTTAGACACAGTGGTACCTTCCAATCGATTCTGGTAGTTCGGGCTTTCTCGTCCCGGAAAATCGTCGAGAACCCGCTTCGTGCAATTGAACGCCGTCTACACCTTCACCTCCTTCGATCTTTGCCATCGATCACTGCTTTGGAGCACGGAGATGTCTGGCGCGCTTGTGCCACCCATCGTTACGAAGCCATTGCTCAAGTGTTTGCAACCGCAAATCTGGGTAGCGCCGGTGCAGCGCGCGAATGTCGGCCTGGAATCCTGATTCGTTGAACCAGCGGAACATCTGGTAGAACTCCTTGCCCAGAACAAGGCGCACAATGGGCATCGGCAGCTTCTGGAATTTCACCGGCTTGCCCAGAACTCGGCTGAACACCTTCGCGGCCTCCGCATTGGTCAACTGGCTGCCCGCGATTTCCAATTGCATCCCGACGAATTCCTTTGGCCTCTCGAACGCCAGAGCCACAAATCCGCCAATGTCGTCGGTGGCGATGGTCTGGTACGGCTTGTCCGCGTGAACAGGATCGACCAACTTTCCCTTCAGGATTCCAATCTCAACTTGCTCGATGTAGTAATTTTCCATGAAAGCGACGGGGCGCAGTATCGTGGCAGGCAGGCCGAGCGAGCGAATATGGTTTTCAATCACCCATTTGCTCTCCCAGTGGTCAATTCCGGAGTTGCGCTCCGCTCCGCCCACCGAGCTGTACACAAAATGTTCTACACCTGCCTTCTTCGCGGCGTCCGCCAGGTTCTTCCCCTGCAGGACCTCCCGCTTGGCGCCCACAGCCCAGAAATCCTGCACGCTGTAAACGCCGTACATCCCGCTGATGGCTGGGCCGAGCGAAGCAGCATCCTCCAGATCTCCCTTCACCACTTGCACTCCGCGGCGCGCCAGTCCCTGTGCTGCCGGACTCCCAGGATCGCGTGTCAACGCCCGCAGTTTCCAGCCCTTCGCAAACATGTGGCCGATCACCGCGCCGCCTTGCCGCCCCGTGGCTCCGGTGACCAGCACTGTTCTGTCCGAGCTTGCCATCATTCATGACCTCCTGATTTGTACCAAGATTGTTCGCGCACAAACGCGCCTTCTTCTTAGCTTACAATGCGCGAGCGCACAGCAAGCTCCCGTCCTCAGAATGAGGATTCCTTCTGGTACAATGTTCCGGGCGAAGCGCTCAGATATTGGCTTGCGCGCGGAGAACGCGCAACGCCGAGATGTGAATCACTGCCCTCTTCATATAGGCGCCAATTACAGAAGTCAAGTACAACTGGAAACAAACTGGCGGTACCAGCGAACCAGCGGCCCGGCAGCTCTCCGGCACGGGGGACAGAACATGTCTGTACTTGCAGGTACAATAGAGTAAGCGATGAAAAAGAAATTCGCGCGCGGCGCGCAGACGCGCATGCGCATCATCCAGGTGGCTTCCGATCTGTTTCACAAGCAGGGCATTCGCGCCACCAGCCCCGACGCCATCATCGAAGCGTCCGGAACCGGCAAAGGGCAGTTTTACCACTACTTCAAAAACAAAGAAGGCCTGGTTCACGCCGTGCTGCAAACTCATCTGGAAGCCATCAAGGCGGGCACGGCGCCGGTGCCCTATGCCGTGAAATCGTGGCGCGACCTGGAACGCTGGTTTATCACTCACATTGAGCTACAGAAGCAGTTCGACATGATGCGCGGCTGCCCATTCGGCACGGTGGCCAACGAACTGACCGAGGACGACGAACTGATCCGCCAGGATCTCGTCCTGATTTTCGAGATCATCAAGAACAAGCTGGCGGCGTTTTTTCTCCGGGAAAAAGCCCAGGGACGGCTGGCCAAGAACGCGGACGAAAACCAGTTGGCGGATTTCTGCATCGCATCCATCCAGGGCGCCATGTTGATGGGCAAGGTGCAGCAAAGCCCGGAAACGGCAGAAAAAGCCGTGCAGGAAACCCTGGCGCATCTCAAGCGTTACATCCGGAAATGAATGGACACGTGATTGACTTGCGCGCGGGCGCTGTGTTACCCATACAGACTCTTTTTTGGGGAGCTTCCCTCAACCGCGGATGGCCGCCGACACTCAACGGATCGAGATCACGCTGGAGACGCTGCTCGATAGCGTAGATCTCTCGGAAAGCATTGTGATGCGCATCGCCGAGGCCAGTGGCTTCAGCGAGGAGGACATCCACAAGATCGGCATGGCCGTCCGCGAAGCGGTCATCAACGCCTACAACTATGGCAACCAGCAGAACCGCGCCAAGAAAATTCACCTGACCATCGAGCTCTCCCCCGAATCCATGACCGTGCTGGTGCAGGACGAGGGCAAGGGCTTCGTGCTCAAAGAAGTGCCCGACCCGCTGGCCGAGGAAAACCTGCTGCGCACCTCCGGGCGCGGACTTTTCCTGATGCGCGCCTTCATGGACGATTTCCACGTGCGGCCGGGTCCGGGCGGAGGCGCCGAGCTGGTGATGGTCAAGAAGCTGCCCTCCGCAGTTTCCGGTAACGGCGGGGCGCAACCGGAGTAAAATAGCCTCCAGAGGATTTTCGTGCTCCAGGGAACGTACCGCGAAATCGGCCAGATCGTCATCGTGGACTTCAGCGGGAAAATCACGCTGGGCGAAGGCAGCGCCACGCTGCGCCGCATGATCCGCGACCTGATTGACCGGGGCCACCGCCGCATCGTGCTGAATCTCGCCGACGTGGATTACATCGACAGCTCCGGCATCGGTGAACTGGTCAGCGGCTACACCACGGTGCGCAACGCGGAAGGCGAACTGAAGCTGCTGTACCTGACCAAGCGCGTCCACGACTTGCTGCAGATCACGCGCCTCTTCACCGTCTTCGACGTGCAGCCCGACGAAGACGCCGCGCTGCGCAGTTTCCGCTGAGTTCCCACTCATTCCACCGTTTTTTCCCTGATTCACACCTTCCGTTGACCTGCTGGACAGTGATTTCGTTTTGTGGAAGAATCCCGCCGCTGATGCGGTCTTGTAATCCTGTGGGGAAGTGCGAGTCCCGCGTCCAGCGGGTTCTACAGTGCTACCGACTGGCTTTACAAGTCCACGAATCGGGACATCACTTGAAGAGGAGTTGCTACGTTGGCTCGAGAACAGGGTGTGGTCAAGTGGTTCAATGCGTCCAAGGGGTATGGGTTCATTCAACGCCAGTCGGGTGAAGATGTTTTCGCCCACTTCTCGGCCATCCAAATGGATGGCTACAAATCGCTCAACGAAGGCCAGCTGGTCGAATTCGAGGTGAAGCAGGGGCCCAAGGGCTTCCAGGCAGAAAACATCACCAAGGTGTGACAGCCAGCCGTTTCCGGGCCCCGCTCCGCACTCGCTGAGCGGGGCCTTTTTTTCCGAGAGTCCGAAATCTTTGTGGGTCGCGGTTTTAGCCGCGACACAAAGCCGCGCAGAGAACATGGGCTTTAGCCCCTGAAGCTCCTCCGAGCTTTGTAGTCTCACGGCTCACACAATCCCCGGAAAAAAACTAAGCGGCAAATCCCGCGACGTCCGCAGCCCCGCCGGCGCCGCCAGGATCGCCGGAATCGCGTTCACGACGACGGCGGCGGTAGCGATATCGCCATGCGTCCCGCCAGGAATCGTGAGCGTCAGATTCGGCTCGCCCACAAGCTCCATGGTGTCCGCCGGCTCCGCCGCACCCACATACATCTTCAACTCCATGAAAATTTTCTCTTTGCCGGCGGCAGTCCCGCGCGCCACCTGATGCACTCCGGCCACCTGCCCGGGCGCCACCTCCAGAAATTCCGTCTTCACAGTTTCGCGCGCGATCACCGGCTCAATGGTTTCCGAAATATCGTCGAGCGCGAACCCCAGCCCGTCGGCCACCATGGCCACCGATTCCGGCAGGCCGTGATGCTTGATCACTCCGGCGGCCACCTGCGCGCGGAATTCCTCGGGCGTCATGCCCGCGCCGATTTTTTTCTGCAGCGGCAGCCGCCGCTTCGAGGCATCCACCACGCGCGTGGCTTTCGCCGCATCCACACGCCGCGCCACGGCGCTCAACGTCAGCACCAGCTTGTCCATCACGAAGCCCGGGTTCACCCCCGTGCCCACCAGCGCCACGCCTTCTTCCTGCGCCGCGGCGTCGAGCTGCTTCGCCAGCTCCAGATGCTTGCGGAACGGGTAGGCCAGCTCCTCGCACGTGGAGACGATGCAGCACCCCGCGCCCAGGCAGCCGAGAAGCTGGTCCATCACGCTCGCAAGATAAGACGAGGTGGAGTGGATGACGACGTCCACCGGCTTGGCCAGCACCGCGGCCGCGTCGGTAGAGATGGCCATGCCCCAGGGAGCATCCGCCGCGCCGGCCACTTCACCCAGGTCGCGCCCGGCTTTCAGCGGATCGTTGTCAATCGCGCCGACGATTTCGATGGCCGCCTTCTCGCGCGCCAGCCGCGCGATGGACGCCCCAATCGGCCCCACGCCGTACTGCACCACTCGTATCTTCTTCCTCACGGGTTCATCCTCACTGGTTTTGGTCGCGCTCGTTTTTGAAGCGATTACCTTAATGGGTTCGCGGGGCGACTGCAAGTCTGAGTGCCGACCCGCTGCCTCCTGGGAGTAGTTGACAGGATTCACCTCCTGGCCTTCGTAGCGCCGGCGTCTCGCCGGCTCTTTACCGCCTTGACGCGGTTGGGGTTGGCTCGTGTGGAGTGCGAGGGCGAGCTTGTCCCGAGCTAAGCCGAGGGGACCTCGCTCTGTTACGGCGAGGCTGGACTCGCCAGCCTCTGCGCCTCTGCAGTACTCAGAGGAAGGAGCGGAGAAGAGCAGGCGAATGCAAATATGCCAATGTGTTGCGAGTAGAAAAATGTTAGCGCTTTGTTTTCTGCGAGTTGCGGCGAATTCTACTTTCGGGATGTTGCGAGTAGAAAATAAAGAGGCCAGGCGGCACAGAGGCGAGGAGGCAAGGGAGACAGGGAAGGAATCACCGAAGGGGAAGCGAAACCGAAAATGCAAATGTGTGACGAGTAGAAAAATGTTAGCGCTTTGTTTTCCTGGGGTTGCGGCGAATTCTAGTTCCGGGATGTGACGATTAGAAATCTGGAGGCGCGTTCTTTGCGTCCCGACTTCCCTGTCGGGGCGACGTCTTGCCTGTCCTGAGCAACGCCGAAGGCCCGGCTCTTTCGTCTTGGTTAGGTAGGGAGACCGTTTGGAGTCGCGATTAGAAAATGGTATGTCCGTGTGTTTTGAGAGTGTTATAGCAATTTCTGAATCCGTCCGTGTCGCGATTAGCCGCCTTCGCGGGAGGGCTGGCTTCGGCGGCCAGGGCCTTTTCTTCGCCTTCTTCCCGTTCCATTTCGGGAACGACTGCGATTGACCCCGCACGATCGAACTCGAATCCCCTCCCGCAAAACCATTCGGGATGCAAAAGGCGCACATCCGAGAATTCCCCCCCACTAGCTTTGCGCAGGAAAACGACGGTGGCAATGGTACTGAGGTTGGTTTTTTGTTGCCGGCTTGAAATTGGAGGCGAAGGATTGGGCTAAAAGGCGACTTCAGCAGCATCCCACCTGCTGCCGACGGCGCAAAATGCAGCGCACCCGCAATATCAGAGACGGGAGCGAGACCGATTGATTACAAGATGAGTACTTGAGTGGTATGATCCCCGGCAAGGAGTAGTCAAGGTGGTCCGTTTGCCTCTAACAAATTCCGGGGGAGTGCATTGGTTGATGGCCGAGGCGGGTCATGCACGACGTTAGAATAAGCTCCTCCTTGAAGTAGTAGACGATGTCAGACGACACTCTCGTAAAGCTCGCTGAAGCCTTTGTCAAATTAGTAGGAGTTCTAATTTGGCCTGCGATTGTTCTATTCCTCGCGTTGTGGTTCAGAGGAAGTCTGAAGGAGTTTCTTTCGAATCTCAGCGAGCTCACGTTTAAGGGCGCCGGGATTGAGGCAACTGCGCGCGCCAGAACTGAAGCCGTAGCTCAATTGACTGCTGCGACTGCTTCTCGTGGTAACGCTGCCGTGACTCCCGCTGATTTGGCACAGGGTGCAAAGGCAGCCGTCAGGGTCGTAGCTGATACCGTGACGCCCAGTGTAATTAGGCGCGCCGAAAGGTCAACGGTGCTGTGGGTGGATGACCGGCCAAATAACAATGTGCACGAACGCCAGTCGATGGAAGCTTTGGGCGTTAACTTTGTCTTGGCGACCTCGACGGAGGAGGCCCTTGAAAAATTGAAGCAGCGAACCTTTGACGCGATTATTTCGGACATGGGGCGGCCGCCTGATTCCGAGGCTGGATTTACCCTGTTGGACAAGCTTCGGGCTGAAGGTGACCGAACACCATTTATCATATATGCAGGAGCGCGTGCGATCGCCCTACGGGAAGAGGCTAAACGCCGAGGTGCCTCGGGAAGCACAAACCGAGCGGATGAGCTCTTTGAGATGGTCTTGTCCGCACTTAAACGGGGCGGGGTGCCCAGTCGTCCTACCCTCGATAATCTCTCGTGAACCTCGTTGAACGAGGATTGCGATGTCAGATCCATTGGGACATGTGGAAGCAGAGCGTGAAGCCGCAACAGGAATCGCAATCGAAGCAGGCGTTCTACAGGCCATCCCGAATCGAGAAGGTCTTTGCTCTGGTTGGTTGCCCGCCGTCACTTAAGAATTCCCCCACACTAGCATCGCGCAGGGAAACGACGGTGGCGATGGTACGTTGACATCGATTTTTGTTGGGGGCTTGGAATTGGAGGTGGGGGGCATTGGGTCGGAAGACAACGTCAAAACCTTCCCACCTCTTGCAACCTGCGCAAAAGGTGGGGCACTCGCAATTTCAAAATCATGAGCGAAGGCCAATCAAATGCGAAAGTAGCCGGGCTGCCGACCTGGAATGGTTTAAAATGACGTGAAAACGCACATGGACGAATCAAAAAAGTTCCTGCCGTGGTACATCAGCAGCCCATTGATGCGATTTCTGGACAACCACAAGGTAGCGTATCAACTGTATAACCTAAGCATCGCAGGAATGACTGCCCTCCAAGAACTACCCGATTGGATGGAAATGTTCATTAAGGGTGGATATCGATATCGACCTGATCTTCCGGATGAGGATGCTAAGAAGAAGTACGAGGAACAGCGTGCCGAATTCAAACAAATGGCTGAACTGGTGAACCATGAAGAGAATCGCGGGTTTCCGTTACTGCACGCTCACACCCTCGTCAGCACTTGGGGCGCTCTCGAAGCGGCGGTAGAAGACCTGCTCGTTGGAATCTTGTGCAATGAACCGGAAGTGCTTACAACACCGGCTTTCTCAAGGATAAAATTGTCCCTAGCCGATTTCGAAAATTTGGAAAAAGACGAACGAATGCGACTAGTCCTCTCTGAAGTTTCACGCGATCGAGGACAGGGGGGAAAAGCACAGGGAGTAGACCATTTTGAATTTATTCTAGCTCCCTTTGGACTTTCGGGGCCAGTCGAAGACGACCTGAAGCAATGTCTGTGGACAATGCATAATTTGAGGAACGTCATCGTTCACAGATCGTCGATTGCCGATTCACGACTCGTTAAAGCATGTCCGTGGCTTGGTCTGAAAGCTGGAAAACCTGTGATTGTCACTGGTAACCAATTATATGAATTTCACAGAGCGTTACCCATCTATGTGAGCCTCCTGGCACGCCGCCTCGGCACGCGCTATGGACAAACCGTCACCCACCCAGAGCTTTTCTTTAAGGAAAAAAACCGAAAATCATCAGGCGAATCTGGTTAGTCGGGATGCACAAACCGCGTCTGAGATCCGCTCCTAGGAAGGAAACGGCGGTACAAGAGTCGGAAGGCCCGACGTGTTGCCGGGCCTTCCGTTTTCTTGGGTGGAGCGGGGCCGGTCCCGGAGGATCATCCGGGACATCCCGACTTAGAGCGTCGGGAGAAACGCCAGGCGCGAGCTAGCGGCTGCTTACGGCGGCCTTGGCTTTGGCGATTTCCGGGACGACGCCTAGCTGCTGCATCATGCCCAGAGCATCCCAGTTGACCCAGCCTTCGACCATCTTGCCGTTTTCGAAGCGGACGATGGTGACGCCGGTGATGGTGATCTGCTTGCCCGTCGGCGCAATGCCGTCGAGTTCGCCTTTATGGGTGCCGTGACAGGACCAGCGTGCTACCACTGTTTCGCCTTCGGCAACGAGGTCCTCGACGGTCAAACGAAGGTCGGGGAAGGCATTGCGGTACAGAGTGGCGCGCTTCTTCTCGCTCTCCGGGCCGCGCCCAACATCGGGCGTGGAAGGATCGTGGTGAGCGTAGTTGGGCGAAAAGAGCTCGTTGGCGAGCTGCAGATTGCCCTTGTTCCAGAGTTCTTCGAAGGTGCGACGGACGACTGCCTTATTTTGTTCGGACATCGGTAATCTCCTTTTTGCGAAAGACGAAAATCAGCCTCGCATAGTGCGAGTGGCTTGAACGGCGGGGCCTGGGACGGCGGGTGCTTCAGGGTGAGGCTTCTGAACGAAGTACGGGCGGCTGCGCCCACTGCGGCTGGTGAAAAATAACTGGGACTTGATGACTGGCGCGTGTTGGGTGCGGCCAGGAGGGCTGGATCCCGCGTCCAGCAGCGGAACCCATAAGCAGCGTGCGCGCTTAGTGTGTGAGAGTCAAGGAGAATCGGGAGATACTTTTATGCAAAAAGACCGGCCCTTCGACTGTGCTCAGGACGCAAAAACCGCGCGGATTGGGCTTCGCTCAGGACACGAAAAAAATGGGCCACCCTCAAGGGGCTGGCGGAATGATCGCGGCTCGCACAGCGCATGGTACGGAGGCAGCGGTGGTGAGAATCGAAGCCGGCGAGCGGAAAATCACAGGCTGAAGCCTGTGCCACCGAAGAACACAGATTTGGTTCGGCTACGCTCACCACAGGGAAGTCTGTGCTACCGAAGGCGGCTAGACGCGGGCGAGGATTTGGCGCTTGATTTTTTTGATTTGGGCTTCGTCACGTTTGTAGAAGGTCCACTGGCGGATGCGTTTGGGGCGGAGCAGGCCCGCGCGGGCGAGGATTTTCAGATGTTCGCTGGCGGTGGGCTGGCTGAACCGAAATTTGCGCGCGATCAGCACGCCGCAGACGCCGTCTTCCACCAGGTCTCCGTACACCTGCGGGGGGAAGTGCCGCCGCGGATTCTTCAGCCACTCCAGGATGCGCAATCTCGGTTGGCTATCGAGGGCGCGGATGGCTGCTGCAATTTCCATAGACAATTAGCTAATCTCCTAAGTAAGATAGGGTACCCGAACGCGGAAAAATAGAAAAGGGAAAATCGAAAATGGGCGAGGCGTTCACCACCCCTCGGCTGGGCTCGGGATCTGCGACAGAGACACCGAGGACGCTGAGAATAGATAAACGAGGCAATCGCGAATGGAAGACTACCCGCGGGCGGATCTGAGACCCGCCCCTACGGGGGAAACTGCGCGGGGCGGCCAAATTGGAAGGCACCGAGGCAGGGAAGCCGGGGCGCAAATGGAGTCGGCGGGCAAGCGACGGCATCGAAGCAGGGAGCGGAGGTAACTGTGGAGAGCAAAGTGGAAACGAAGATTGTGAACCGGGAACGGATTGCTGAGACGGAGCGAAAAATCCGGCCGTACATACGGCGAACGCCGGTGATGGAAGTGGATGGCGCGGATTTCGGGCTCGGCGCGATCAAGATTACGTTCAAGCTGGAATTGATGCAACGCGCGGGCGCGTTTAAGCTGCGCGGAGCTTTTGCGAATCTGCTGCTGCGCGAAGTGCCGACGGCGGGCGTGGTGGCGGCTTCGGGAGGAAACCACGGAGTGGCGGTGGCGTACGCGGCGAAGTCGCTGGGGAAGCGGGCACGGATTTTTGTGCCGAAGGTTACGTCGCCTTCGAAGATCGAGCGGATCCGGAGTTCCGGCGCTGAATTGGTGGTGACCGGCGAGCTGTACGCGGATGCGCTAGCTGCGAGTGAAGCGTGGATCGCGGAATCGGGCGGGATGCGCGTGCATGCCTTCGATGCTGTGGAGACGCTGCTGGGGGCGGGAAGCGTGGGGCTGGAATTTCAGGAGCAAGCGCCACAGCTTGATGCGCTGCTGGTGCCCGTGGGTGGAGGCGGGTTGATTGGAGGAATCGCGTCGTGGTACGGCGGGGCGGTGAAGATTGTGGGCGTGGAGCCGGAGACGGCGCCGACGCTGGAGCGGGCGCTGGCCGAAGGGAAACCTGTGGATGCGCCGGCAGGCGGGATTGCGGCGGACTCACTGGCGCCGAAACGTGTGGGTGAATTGATGTTTCCGATCGCGCAGAAACATGTGAGCCGGATGGTGCTGGTCACCGACGATTCGATTGTGCGGGCGCAGGAAGCGCTGTGGAGCACGCTGCGGGTGGTGGCGGAGCCCGGAGGTGCGGCGGCATTTGCGGCGCTACTTTCCGGGCGGTACAAGGCGGCGCCGGGGGAGCGCGTGGGCGTGGTGATCTCCGGCGGGAATACGACGGTGGTGGATTTCACTCGGCGCGCGGAGAAGGGCGCATGAGGAATCGGCCGTTGCCAATCAAGTGCGATCGGCAGAGTGGGCAGCCCCGTGGTAGGCACGGCATGCCGTGCCCCTACGGGGCGTAATCGAGGAGCGATTGCAGAAGGATGACAGAGGAGGAAGAATGTCGGTTTACGAGGAGTTGAGGGAGCTGAAGATTTCGTTGCCCGAGGCG
>Ga0210407_10000410_pt1 | contig 49430 bp, 38 predicted proteins | sample IncBWC27MmetaG_FD_150860 | JGI IMG/M metagenome (GOLD analysis project Ga0210407, IMG submission 150860) | Forest soil microbial communities from Barre Woods Harvard Forest LTER site, Petersham, Massachusetts, United States - Inc-BW-C-27-M | ecosystem: Environmental > Terrestrial > Soil >...
TGCTGCGGAGAATCAACTCACCGGCGCGCTCAAAAGCCTGTTTGCCGTGGCCGAAAATTATCCCCAGCTCCAGGCCTCGCAGGAATTCACGCAGCTGCAGAATTCTCTCAGCGAAATCGAGGATGCCATCCAAAACGCCCGCCGCTATTACAACGCCGTAGTGCGCGACCTCAATACCAAAATTCAATCGTTCCCGACTAACATTCTGGCCGGGATGTTCGGCTTCCAACAGAAACAGTTCTTCGAAACCGCTGCCGCCGATCGCGAACCGGTAGCGGTGAAATTCTAGGCATGCTGCACCTACGATCGCGTCATCAGAGACCGCCATGCGAGTCTGCTCGTAGTACTCCCCTGTGTTCCCCTGTGTTCCCCGTGCCCCCCGTGGTAAAGCCCTCGCTCTTGCTTTTGATTGTGGCGCTGCTACTAGTCCCCGCCACTGCCCAAGTCCGCAACTGGCGCGTAGCCGATTTCAAAGACACCATCTCCATCGCCCCCGATGGCACGGCCCTGGTCAGCGAAAAAATCACCGTGGCGTTCGTCGGTGAGTGGCACGGCATTCACCGCACCATCCCCATCGAATATCCCGGACCGCACGGAACCAACTACACGCTCTTTCTCAACGTCATGAGTGTCACCGACGAAAACGGCAACAAGCTGAAGTACGATTCGAGCAAGTCCGGAGCCACCCGCGATCTCAAAATCTACATTCCCGGCGCTGTCGACACAACGAGAGTCGTCAACATCGATTACTCGGTTCGCAACGGTGTCCGCTTCTTCGATATTTCCGGAGAGAGTGCCGGAGAGAGTGCCGGAGAAGGCTACGCCGAGTTCTACTGGAACGTGACCGGCAACGATTGGCCGGTCCCCATCGACCATGCCTCGGCCTTCGTGACCCTGCCCGAAAATGCCGCCGGAGGACTGCGCGCTCAGGCCTTCACCGGCGCCTACGGTTCCAGGGAAAGCGACGCGACCTCCGAAGTCAAAGGCGCCGACGTTCTTTTCGAAACCACCCACCCGCTTCCCATGCACGGCGGCGTCACCATCGACATTTATATTCCCCAGGGAATACTCAAACCTCCGTCCGCGCTCACGACGTTGGGATGGTTTCTCGGCAGCAATCCCATCCTATTCCTCCCGCTGCTGACGCTGGCCGCGATGTTTGCCCTCTGGTATTCCGTGGGACGCGATCCCGACCCTGGCGTCTCCGTTGCCCCGCAGTACGAACCGCCCAAGGGTATTTGTCCCGCCGAAGCCGGAACCTTGATCGACGACTCCATCCATCCCCGCGATATCACCAGCACCATCGTCGATCTCGCCGTGCGCGGTTACATCAAGATCGAAGAAAAAGTCGACACTTTCCTCGTCTTTCACCACAAAGATTATTTATTCCACCTTTTGAAGCCGCGCGAGCAGTGGGGCCCCGACCTCACGCCGCACGAACGCGTGATGCTGGAAAACATTTTTGTGGACGGGTCTGAAACCCGCTTGTCCAGCCTGAAGAATCGCTTCTACACCGTGATTCCCGTGGTGCGTCAGGACATCATGCTCGCGCTGAAGAACAAGGGAATCTACACGCTCGACCCAGAATCGGCGAATGGCTACAGCATCGTCGCCGGCGTCGCCATCGCGATCCTCGTGGTCGCCGTGCAAGTCATGGGCTGGATGAACCTGTTCAATTCCATTCCGCTGCTGATCGGGAGCGCGCTCGTTTCCGCCCTCATCTGGTGGCTCTTCGCGCGCCAGATGACGGCGAAGACGGTGGCCGGCGCGCGCACCAGGATCGCTGTCCTCGGATTCCAGGAGTTCATGAATCGCGTCGATGCCGACCGCATCAAGCGCATGCCGCCCGACACGTTCGAAAAGTTTCTTCCGTACGCCATGGCGCTGGGCGTCGAGCACCACTGGGCGCAAGCATTCGACGGGATAATAAAAGATCCGCCGAGTTGGTATGTTTCGCCGAACGGCTACGCCGGATTCAGTCCGCTTTTCTTTTCAAGCTCAATGCACAGCATGGCATCGGACATGCACCAGGTCTTTGTCTCCGCCCCCAGAGCCAGTTCCAGCGGATCCGGCTTCAGCGGAGGCGGCGGTTTCTCAGGCGGAGGCTTCTCCGGAGGCGGCTTCGGTGGCGGCGGCGGCAGCGCCTTCTAGACTCGCAAGCTTTTACCCGTGTCATCCTGAGCGCAGCCAAGTCATTCGCGAAGCGAATGGCTTGGCGGAGTCGAAGGACCCCATGCCTGCCCGCACCACCTGCGGCCCTGCAGGGAGTTTCTTCCACGACCCTTGGGGGTGACTCCACGACTCTGGCGGGCGATGACAGCCTGCCCCTAGCTCGCAACCGCTTCTTCCAGACGACACTCTTCCGCCGACTTATCGTTTCTTAGCCCCATGAACACAGGCGCCCGCAGCTTCATGCCGCCGTCCGCACTTTCATGAGTCCACTCGGCGAACTTGATTTCAGCAACAAGCTCTGGACGCACAAACTGAACTCTGCGCAAACCGCCAATCTCTCCATAAAACGGATTCTGTTTCGTCTTAAGCGGCTGCAAGCGAGCAAATATGTCCTTCAGCGTCTTGTGATCGAAACCAGTGCCCACCTGTCCGACATGAATGAGCCGGCCTTTCTGGTCATACAAGCCGAGCACCAGCGCGCCGAAATATTCGCGGCTGCCCTCCGGATCGGTGTAGCCCCCGATGACGCACTCCTGACGCTGCGTAATTTTAATTTTCAGCCAATCCCGCGACCGCGTCTCTTCGTAAATACTTCTACGCTTCTTGGCGAGGATGCCTTCCAGCCCGCGCTGCCTCGCCGCTTCCAAAAGATCAAGGCCCTTTTCGGCATAGTGATCGGAAAATTGAATAACACCTCCCGCCACGATCCGATCTTGCAGCAACTGCTTGCGTTGCTCAAGCGCGACGCGCCGTAGATCGAACCCATCGAGGTAGAGCACATCGAACGCATAGTAGATGACGGGCACGCCTTCGCGCCGTGGCATACGGCGTTTGCCCGCCCGGAATCCGGTCCGCTGTTGCATCAAACTGAACGATGGACGGCCCTCGTCATCGAGCGCGACGATCTCTCCATCGAGAATTGCGCGCTCGGCTTTTACGTATTGCGGCAGGCTGCCGAGCTCTGAAAACTGCGCAGTCAGGTCATTCTGGGTGCGCGACATCAGGCGCACGCGGCCGCCATCGATGAAGGCAACAGCGCGGTAGCCGTCCCATTTAATTTCGAAGAGCCAGTCAGGATTGTCGAAAGCCTTGTCAGCCGGAGTCGCCAGCATGGGGTGGATGACAGTGGGCATGGGCCTTTGCTCAGCGCCAGGTATGGCTTGAACCGCAGAGGATTTCCGAGCCTTTGATTTGCCGACTGATTGATTGTCTCCGTCAGCGGCGCGTGATCGTGATTTCTGTTTCTTGATTTTGTTTTCCTCTGTGCCCCCTGTGTCGTCTGTGCCCCCTGTGGTGAAAGATTTTTGCTCACCCCTCCCCGCGCCCTCTGCGCTTGTTCCGCTTAACGCTTTCTTTTTTTTTAAATCCGCGCGCGCGATTGCATCCGCCAGCCACGCGGCCTTAACCTTCCCCCGCGATGCCGGCCGGCTACTCGTCCACTCCGCCGATCCCGTATCGCCCGCAATCTGCGCCATCGTGCGACCCGTGAGGACAGAAGTGTCGTACGAGTCGATGTCAAACCCCGCGACGACGTGATCGTCTTTTTTCTTGATTAGCAGCCACTCGTTACCTTTGCTCCCAGGCCGGCGAGCCTTTATGTGCACCAGCGCGAAATCACCCTTGAGCCGCTTCCCTTTGAGGCGAAACTTCAGGTCGCCTTTGGCCAGCATCGCAGCCGCTTCTTTCTCCGTCCCCGGAACGTACTCGCCATTGACGGGCACCGGCGACAGCGGCTCCCACGTGCCCGCATCCCAAACCATCACCGTGCCGCCGCCGTAATTGCCTTCGGGGATGGTGCCTTCAAAATCGTAGTACGAAACAGGATGATCCTCGACCTGCATGGCCAGACGCTTATCGGCAGGATCGAGCGACGGGCCTTTCGGGACTGCCCACGACTTGAGGACGCCTTCCATCTCCAGCCGAAAATCGTGGTGCAGTCGCGTTGCGGCGTGGCGCTGCACGACAAAGCGGTGCCGCGACTGCTTTTCGACCTTGGGCGGAGGCTCGGGAGTCTCTTCAAAACGCCGTTTCCGTTTGTATTCTTCGAGCGCCATGGTGGCTATTGTAATTCCGCAAGCGCCTGTGTAGGGACAACCGCCCTCGGCTGTCCAAGCCGAGCGCAGCTCGGCAGCTGCCAGTGGCCACGGCAGCGGCACTTTACGCCGTCCAGACTGCCGACCCAAGGCCGTATACTGTTCCGGCTCCCAAGGAGAGATGCATGTATCCCATGTCGCGACCAGGAAACCTGCGCGCCGTTTGTCTTTTTATCTTGCTCGCCGCTTCGCTTCTGCAAGCACAAGCCCCGGCGCCAACCTCCGCCGCGCTGCGGGAGAAGATTGATGCGATCACAAAGCAGGCGCTGACCACTACCGGCGTTCCAAGCGCCTCGATCGCGATTGTGCAAGCTGGAGCGATCACCTATCTCCAGGCCTATGGCGACGGCCGCATCGAGCCGCACACGCCTGCGCTGCCTTCGATGCGCTACAGTATCGGTTCCATCAGCAAGCAGTTTACGGCGGCTGCGGTACTGCTGCTCGCCGAACAGGGGAAGCTTTCACTGGACGATCCCGTGTCGCGATTCGTTCCCAACCTGACCCGCGGCAACGAAGTTACGATTCGTGAATTGCTCTCCCATACCTCGGGCTACCAGGACTACTGGCCGCAGGACTATGTTCCGCCGTTCATGCTGCAGCCTATCACCGCCGACAAAATTCTCGATCAGTGGGCGCGCAAGCCGCTTGATTTTGATCCGGGAACCGACTGGCAATACAGCAACACCAATTTTGTGATTGCGGGACTGATCGTAGAGAAGACCGGCGGCGTGCCTCTGCTGCAATTTTTGAGCGAGCACATCTTCGCGCCGCTGGGGATGAAGAGCGTCATGAACATCGACCAGAACCGGCTCGCCGAAACCGACGCGACCGGCTACGTGCGCTATGCGCTCGGGCCGCCGCGACTGGCTCCGAAAGAAGGAAAGGGCTGGCTGTTTGCCGCGGGCGAACTCGCCATGCCCGCCGAAGATCTCGCGAAATGGGATATCAGCATGATCAACCAGACCGTGCTCCAGCCCGCCTCTTACGCGCAGATGGAAAAAGAAGTCGTGCTGAAGAACGGTTTGGGAACGCACTACGGCCTGGGTGTTGACGTACGGCAGGAATCCGGGCAGCGCGCTATCGAGCACGGCGGCGAAGTCTCCGGCTTTACCGCCCACAACATCGTTTTTCCGGACGCACGCATCGCTGTGGTCGTCCTCGTCAATGAGGACTCGGTCGAAGCCTCGGCCGAGATTGCCCGCAAGCTCGCCGCCTTGCTTTTCCGCGAGGCCGATGCCGGCAAGCAGGAGGATCAGTCCCGCGAAATATTCGCCTCGCTACAGCAAGGCAAGATCAATCGCGCCTTGTTCACCGACAACTGCAATAGTTATTTCACCGAACAGGCTCTCAAAGACTTCGCCAGCAGCCTCGGGCCGCTGGGATCGCCAACAGAGTTTACGCAGACCTACAAGCAGGATCGCGGAGGCATGACGTTCCGCTTGTTCGAAGTAAACTTTTCAAAAAAGACGGTCGAGGTTTGGGAACGGATCATGCCCGCCGGCAAAATCGAGCAGTATCAAGTGAGCGCGAAATAACGAGCCAATGAAACGTGAATACCCCGAGTCTCCCCTGGTCGGCGTGGGCGCAGTGATCGTCCAGAATCATAGTGTCCTGCTGATTCGCCGCGGACAGCCGCCGCTGCTTGGCGAGTGGTCGTTGCCGGGCGGCGTCCTCGAATGCGGAGAAAGTCTGCGCGAAGCGGTGGTCCGCGAAGTCCGCGAAGAAACAGGGTTGGCGGTCGAGACGCGTGAGATGCTGGGCGTGTATGAGCGTTTGATCCGCGGCGACGAGGGACGGGTGCGGTATCACTATGTGCTAATTGATTTTTTGTGCCGTCCAGTTGGAGGCGGCCTCAATGCGGGTGGCGATGCCGCGGATGTTCACTGGTTCACGCGCGACGAATTGCCCGCGCTCAAGCTGGCAGATGACACGAATGACGTCGTGCTCAAGGGATTAGCACGGACGTGAGCATTCCTCGCCTACAGCCGCCGGCGAAAGTTCGCTCTCCACTCTCTAACTATCAATTCCTCAGATTTTGTCATCCCGAGCGAAGCGAGGGATCTGCATTTCGCCGCAAAATGCAGACCCTCGCTTCGCTCGGGATGACAATTTATGAAAGGTATCGCTCAATCCGCCATCTTGGCGACATGCACGGGGAAGCCAGTCTTCGGCAGCAGCGACGTTAGCTCGAACACCTTGAAGCCGTCGCCGGTGATTTCCGACTGGCGATAGACACCCGGCTCGGTTTCCGCCGTTTCGTGGCGCCCCTGCAGTTCGTTGAGAAACTTCTGCGCGTCTTTGCTGCTGGCCTCTCCGCCCTTGGCACGCGTCACCACCGCCTCGGTAGCATACGAGCGGGCAAGTTTCGGCCAATACCTTTGGAGTAACTGCGTGCTCGCGAAAATATCGGCCCACACAATTTCTCCATTCACCGCGACCACGACGCCCACCGCATTCTTATCGCGCAACTGGCGGATAACGCTTTCGTAGTTGCGCTGTACTGGCTCAGCGACGGACTTGACCTTCTCCTGCACCTCTTTGTTGTCCATTACACGAGCATAAGACGTGGTCGAGTTCACTTCCGCGGCAGCTTGAGCTGGGACACTCATTACCATTGCATCCTTCGATTTTCCAACGCTGTCCCAGACCTGCTGCTGATTCTTGGCGGCCATCGCGCTCGCGCGCACACCCGGCGCAGCGAAGACACCGCCACCGACGCCGCCCCCACTAAACTGGACCTTACCGTTCGCCGCCACCCACCTTCCGGGCTCAACGCAGAAGACACTCAGATCGACTGGGTCGCTCTCGGGAGGCACGATGCGGTCTTTGCCAATCACGCGATCCTGCTTGCCGCCAGTAACTATCTCGCCCGCGAGCAGTAACAGCGGCCGCTTCGAGTTATTCACCAGCACCAGCCGATTCACTTCGGCGTCGCGCATGGGATGCACGACTACCGGGTCGCGGGGACGGTGACGGATGAGGCCACGCGCCTGCCCTGCTTCAGTCACGACCACGTCGCCGCTGCGCAGGCCTTCATCCAGGGTGAGAAACTCTACTGTGTCATATGACTTACTGGCTACCACAGGAAAGACGGTCAGGTTGCCGCTGCGAATCGGGCTGAGCAGCGAATAACCAGACGCTGGCGTCACTTCGCCTGCTTGCAGCAGGCACGGAACCACAACAGCCACCACCACAACTAGAGCGATCCCAGCAACCACCATCGCCAGCCGCATAATTTGCCTCCCCAGCAGTAAAGACACCGGTGCAGACACAGATGCTCCCGCGCACGCGCGATCTCTCACGCGATCTTGTGCGTGTGCCGCTTCGTGTGCCGCCGCGTCCGCCGCCGCCCCGGCACGCCCACCCCCTTCAAAGATGGAGCGTGCCGGGAACTCATCTGCGAGTCTTCCAGGAGTGTCTTTCTCTGCTCGCTGATCGAAGAACGCACGATTTATTACTCCTTGCATCAAAAATATTGCTAGCATCATCTGGGACATGCTTAGCCGGGATATGCCACAGCCCGCCCAATCCGGCCACGGAGAAGATGTCGCTGCGGCTCTTTACGTGCGCAGCGGCGCGGCGGCCTATGGCGTGACAGCAGCGCAGTTCGCGGCAATCCTCGAAGAAATTCTGCGCAAATATCATTCTCAAAATTCGACTCGAAATTCGGCCGCAGATTCCTCCCACGTTTCAGCCGAACAGAAAGCCGCCTTCTGCGCCGCGCTGCGGCTGGAGGAACTGGCGCTGGCACGCGCCTGCGCCGCGGGAAACGAGCGGGCGTGGCAGGACTTCATCAACCGCTACCGCCAGAAATTGCACAGCATGGCGCTGCACATTACACGCGACGGCGCTCATGCCGCGGAGTTGGCCGATTCACTATTTGCCGATCTGTATGGCGTGAACGCGCGCGACGGGGCGCGCAGGTCGAAGCTCGTGTTCTACACTGGCCGCGGTTCGCTCGAAGGCTGGCTGCGCACGGTGATGGCGCAGGAGTTCATCAATCGCTATCGCAAGCAGAAACGCACGGTCAGTCTGGAGGAGCAGACGGAAGAGGGTGTGCAGTTTGCCGCGGCGGTCCCTGAGCCGGCTTTCGCTTCCAATCGCACGTCCGACCAACAACTCGAAGCGGCCACCGATGAGGCGCTGGCCGAACTTTCGTCAGAGGACCGGTTCACGCTGGCGGCTTACTATCTGGATGGGCGGACGCTGGCCGAAATCGCGCGGACCCTGGGCCTTCACGAATCAAGCGTCAGCCGGCGGCTCGATCGCCTCGCAACGGGGCTTCGGAAGCGCATTCTGGCGGGGCTGCGAATACAGGGAATGAGCCACGCCCAGGCCACAGAAGCTCTGGCAACCGACGTGCGCGACCTACAGCTGAATTTGCGCTCCCGTTTGACGCAAGATTCCCGAGCGAAACCGTTCCCTGGGAGAAAGGTCCCCGCACAGGACGCGGGTGACGGAAGCTCTGATTGACGGAAGCCGCGATTGGCGGAAGCGAACGACTGGCAGAAGCAACGAACTGATGGAGCGACTTAAGGAAACATGACTGAAGTACCCAAAATCGTATATGACCGCCTGCGGGCCGCTTTGCCGGAGCGACTGCATCCAGATGCGGATCTGCTGTCGGCTTTTGCCGAGCAGGCGCTTTCGGCAACCGAGCGCGACGGCGTGCTTCAGCACCTCGCGCTTTGCGAAGACTGCCGCGAGGTGGTCGCCCTGGCGCTTCCGGCTGCGGACCTGGCGTCGCCTCAGACCTCGCACGAGCATGGTGTCCGGACAACCGTCTTGCGGGCCGGGGCACCCGCGCTACACAAGCTAAGCTTTGCCTGGCCAACTCTGCGCTGGGCCGCGCTGGCGGCAGGAGTTGTGGTGGCTGCCGCGGTTCTTCTGCTGCATCCACGAAAACTGAATCAGGCGATGGCACCTTCCGCAAATCAGCAGGTCGCGACCGCTGCGCAGCCAGCTTCCGCCCCGCAGACCGGGTCGTCGGTCGCGTCGTCAGTGCCATCATCGCAAATCGCATCGCCGTCAGCCAACCAATCCGCATTCATGGCCAAAACTGACGAAGCACCACTAAAGTCGGAATTGCTGTTATCCAAAAAACTCAAGGCAGGTCAGGTTGTGACGCCGTCGCCTCAAGCGGAGTCCGGCATGTTGCTCGCCGACAACAAGAGGGATTCACGCCAGGCAGACAGCCTGTCGGCAGCGCCATCGGCCGGACGAACAGTAGCCGCACGAACGACAGAATCTTCCGCCGAAAATGTCCTGATGGCGCGGAACGAACCACCTCCGAAAGACGCCCCGGCGATTGAAAAGGCGAAGCCCGCGCCACAAGAGATGGAAGTGAATGAGGAGCAGAAGGCTCAGGCAGCCCCTGTTCCCGGACCACCCGGAGCACTAGCCAGGAATGTGACGTCTGCCGGAAAACTGCCGTCCACTGCGAACCAATCATTAGCAGTAGCGCCGCATCTCGCATGGACGATCGCCGGGGGTGTCCTGCAACGGTCACTGGACAGCGGACAGAGCTGGCAAGACGCTTTGCGCGCGGATCATCCATTGCTGTGCTACGCCAGTCACAACGAGGATGTATGGGCGGGCGGTCAGGCGGGCACGCTCTTCCACTCCGCCAACAGTGGTGTAACCTGGGTGCAGGTGCAACCTTCCATCAAAGCCCGGCAACTTAACTCGGACATAACTCATATAGAAGTGCGGAACACTGCGCTACGGAACGATGATTGGCGCGGCGAATCGTACGGCAATGTCCGCGGCGAATTGCGCGGCAACGCACGCGGTCCGGCGGAGATTCTACTTTCCACCAGTAATAACGAAATCTGGAGCAGCGCCGACGGCGGAAAGACCTGGGATAAGAAGACCTGGGCTAAGAAGTGATCCACTCGCTTCTGGCGATCTGCCTCGCGGCGTTTCTCCCAGTCGCAACTTTTGCGGAACAGCCCGCAGAGCCGCTTCGCCCAGAGTGGTGCCGGCAACTGCCCCGGCCGGAATACGCCAAATTACAACGCGTTCTGAGCAATGAACCGTGGTTCGAAGTCTACCGCATCCGGCCGGGCGTGTTCGCCATCTACGAACCAAAGCAGTTTGAAGAAGTCATCTCCTATCTGATTCTTGGTGAAAAGCGCGCCCTGCTCTTCGACACAGGTCTGGGAGTGGGAAGGATCAGCGCGGCCGTCGCCAGACTCACGCCCCTGCCGGTGACCGTAATCAACTCGCACACCCACTTCGATCACGTTGGCGGCAACGCCGAGTTTCAGGAGATATGGAATCGCGATCTCCCCTACACGCTTCAGAACATGCGTGGCGAAAGTAACGTTTACTCGCGGGATGCGCTTGCCCCCGAGCGTATCTGCGGAGCACTGCCGCCAGGCACCAGCTCAAAGTCGTATTCGATCCGCCCATGGAAGAGCACACACACTTTACAGGACGGCGAGCACGTCGATCTTGGCGGGCGTGAACTGGAAGTGATCTTCGCACCAGGACACACGCCGGATTCCGTGGTCCTTCTTGATCGCAAGAACGGATTGCTCTTTACCGGCGACACTTTTTACCCGGGACCGATTTACCTTTTCGTTCCCGAGACCAACTTCGCCGCCTACGCGCGATCCGTCGCCCAACTGGCTGCCCTTGAACCTCAAATTAAGTTGCTCCTGCCCGCGCACAACGTGCCGGTTGCCGAGCCCTTCTATCTGAAGCGCCTCGCTGATGCAGTCCGGCAAGTGCAGCGCGGCAAGGCCAAAAGCCGAGTAACTGAGGGCCACCGGGAATACTCTTTTGATGGGTTTTCCCTCTTACTTTCAGACAAATAGCACTTATTGACTCGGCGAACTGAGGTTACTTTCGCGCATGACCCACGGTACTCATTTGCCAGCCCTACATTACGAAGGTGACATTTACAGCACGGCCAAACGGACATAGCATGAGTGAGTAGTTTGGCAGTTCTGGGGGAGGGCTGCCGAAGGCGTCCTGAGCTTAACCGCTCAGGGCGTTTTTCTTTTGCCCTCAGATTCACGCCGAAAGATTAAGCCTTCTCAAGCCCTTTTTGTGACCAGATCGGAAGCGTGAACTCTAAGCACGGCCAGCGGCGGCGAAAGCTCTTCGCACCGCCACCCTGCGCACAACTTCCGGCCCGATGCCCGCCAGAGGATATATGCGATCGGCCAAGCTCGCGGCAACCACACTTCCGGGCATGCCCCACACAACGGACGACGCTTCGTCCTGGACGATGACCTCCCCGCCAGCCTCCCGTACGACGGCCGACCCACGAGTGCCGTCCGTTCCCATGCCGGTAAGCACCACCCCGAGCACGTTCGCACCGTAAGTTTGAGCCACCGAGCGGAACAACACATCCACCGCCGGGCGGCAGGAATTTTCCTGAGCATCCTGGTTCAGGCCCAGCACGAATTCAGTCCCCTTGCGATCGACTGTCATGTGCTGGCCGCCGGGCGCAATCCAAACTTGCCCCCGCTGCACTTTCGCCCCTTCCCTGCCTTCCTGAACCTTGAGCGGCGCGAGCGTATCGAGTCGCTCGGCGAGCAGGCGCGTAAACAGGGGTGGCATGTGCTGCACGATTACGATGGGCACGGGGAAATCCGCGGGAAATTCCGGGATCAGTTCAGTCAGCGCGTTCGGTCCTCCGGTCGACGCGCCGATCGCGACCACGTCGATCCGCGCCTGCGGGCGGGCAGAGAGGTCGGAGAACGGCATCGGGATGGGCGTTAGACGTGGCCCTGGCCGCGGCTGGCCCGCCGCGCACAGGGACTTGATCTTCCGCAGCAACTCCTCCCGCAGCCGTTCGTGCGAGCGTTCCGGAGTCTCGCTGGGGGAGGGTTTGGTGACATAGTCACTGGCACCCCGCGCCAATGCATCCAGGGTTGCAGTTCCACCACGCTCGGTAAGTGCACTGATCATGATCACCGGTAGTTTTGGATAGAGTTTGCGAATCTCTACCAGGGTTTCAAGGCCGTCCATCCCGGGCATTTCAATGTCGAGCGTAATCAGATCCGGCTTGACCTCTGGAATCCGGGCCAGCGCCTGACTGCCGTTCGCCGCCGTGCCCGCGACGATGATCTCCGGCTCGGATGCCAGCAACTCGCCGAGCAATCTTCGAATGACCGCCGAATCGTCGACGATTAATATGCGAACCGGTTGCATGTCTCCTGACCTGAAGCGCCGCCAATGGCGGCGATGAAATCGATCCCTTCGCCACCTGGCTCTCGACCAGACACGCTTTAACCATGTAGTCGGAATCACTACCAGCGAATACCTTCTCCATCGGCACGGCCCCTCCCTCGCTTGAGCACAGAAATGCCGGCTGACCTCGATCTCGGTTCTCTCCATCAACCTAGTCGCACGGAAAAGTCCGCCAAATTAGAAAACTCTCACGCTGCGCACGAATCGCGAGGAGTGCCGGCAGTCCATTTCAGGGTTAGTGAGGAGTTAAGCACCCGAAGAGAGAAGGGACCACTTCGTCGGGGAGAGGATTTGGGATCATGCGTCGGCATGGGACGCAAGATCCTCACCACAGGGGACACAGAAAAAACAGAGGAAATTACGGAATAACTACCAGTGATGATCGGGCCTAAGTCATCCGTCTTACACGGAGTAGGAGACGTCGTCGTTGGCGGCGCTCGAATTTGCGGAGCCTGAATCTGCGGAGTTTGGTTCCGTATTTTCCGTCGCAGACGCGGCGTCGCTGGACTTGCTGCCGCGTCGCATAGCAACAATGCCGGTGCGCACCATCTCCAACACACCATACGGACGCAGCACTTCGAGCAGTCCGTCGATCTTGTCTTCCGCGCCGGTGATTTCGATGGTCAACGATTCAGGAGAGACATCGATTACCCGCGCGCGAAACACGGCGGCAAGTTCCAGCACGTGGGACCGCGCATCGTGCGTGGCCGCCACCCGGATCATCGCCAGGTCCCGGATGATGGCCGGTTGATTGGTGATGTTCTCGACCAGCAGCACGTTCACCAGTTTGTACAGATTGGCCTCGATGCGGCGGGCCTGGTCGCGGTCGGCGTCGACGGTAATCGTCATGCGCGACACCTCTGGTTTCTCAGTGCGCCCGACCGTGAGTGAATCGATATTGAAGGCGCGCCGCCGAAACAGCGAGGCCACGCGGGTAAGCACGCCCGGTTTATTTTCCACGTACACCATGAATGTATTCAGCATAGTTTTATTGAGGCACTGAATCGTTGAGTCATCGAATCATTGAGACATTGAATCGTTGGTTTTCAATGTCTCAATGACTAAATGATTCAATGACCAAATGTATCTACTCGTCATCCGCCGTCTCAACAATCGGGCTGGGCCGCCGAATCATATCGTTCAGCGCAGCGCCCGCCGCGACCATCGGATAAACAGTATCTTCCTGTTCAACCTTAAAATTGATCAGCATCGGCCCATCGTGCCGGCGCGCCGATTCGACCGCAGGCACGACCTGCGACCGCTCCGAGACCGTCGCGCTCCGTATGCCGTAGGCGTCCGCCAACCGTGCAAAATCCGGATTGAGCAAGGGCGTCGCCGCATAATTGCGGTCGTAGAAAAATTCCTGCCACTGCCGCACCATGCCAAGATAGCCGTTATTAATGATGGCAATGTGTATCTTCAGATTTTCCTGCACAATCGTCGCCAGTTCACACATGGTCATCTGGAATCCGCCATCGCCGACAATCACCCAAACCTCGGAGTCCGGGCAAGCGACTTTGGCGCCGATGGCGGCAGGCAAGGCGAAACCCATCGTTCCCAATCCGCCGGAAGTAATCAGCGAGCGCGGATGCTCATGCTTGTAGTACTGCGCCTCCCACATCTGGTGCTGGCCAACGTCGGTTACAACGATGGTGTTGCCGTCGCGCGTCTGCCGCCACAAATCATTGATGACGTGAGCGGCATAGAGATGGCCGCTGTCGGGCAGATTCTGTATGTCGCGCACCGCCGAATCGCCCTTCAGCTTATCGATGGTATCCAGCCACTCGCTGCGGTCGATGGATTCGACATGCGGCAATAACTCAAGCAGCACTTCCCGCAAATCGCCGACCAGCGGCACATCGACCTTGACGTTCTTGTTGATCTCCGCCGGATCGATCTCGATGTGGATCTTCTTGGCATTAGGCGCGTAAGTCTTCAGGTTGCCGGTAACCCGGTCGTCGAAGCGCATGCCGAAGGCCAGCAGCAGATCGGCTTCCTGGATCATGTGGTTCACCCAGGCTTCCCCGTGCATGCCCATCATGCCCAGATTGAGCGGGTGCGACGCCGGGAACGCACCGAGGCCGAGCAGTGTAAGCGCAACCGGAATCCCCGCACGCTCGGCAAAATCACGTACCTCGCGCATGGCTCCAGAAATGATGATGCCGTGCCCGGCGAGAATCACCGGCCGCTTCGAATTGTGGATCAACTCCAGCGCCTGCTCATACTCCGCGGGAGCGGGCGAAAGGTCGGGCCGGTAACCCGGCAACTGCGGCTTGGCCGCTTCCCAGTCGAACACGCACGTGCTTTGCTGCGCATCTTTCGTGATATCGATCAGCACCGGCCCAGGCCGCCCCGACCGCGCTACGTAAAAAGCTTCCCGCACCGTGCGCGCCACTTCGCTGGCATGGGTAACCAGATAGTTGTGCTTGGTGATGGGAAGAGTCACGCCGGTAATGTCCGTTTCCTGAAACGCGTCCGACCCAATCAGCTTGCTGCCGACCTGCCCTGTGATGCAGACGATCGGCGAGGAATCGAGCATGGCGGTGGCGATTCCAGTAACCATGTTGGTCGCTCCCGGCCCCGAGGTTGCGACCGCAACTCCCACCTGTCCACTGGCGCGCGCGTACCCGTCGGCCATGTGGGTTGCGCCCTGCTCGTGCCGTACCAGGATGTGATGGATCTTGCTATGCTTCAGCGCGTCATAAGCCGGTAGAATAGCGCCGCCCGGATAGCCAAAAACATCCTTCACGCCTTCGCGTTCCAGACATTCCCAAAGAATGCCGGCCCCGGTCATTGTCGTCTTGTTCTTGCTCATAGCCGGCGTAGTTTTCTGATCCGCGATTTTCTGAACCGTGGATTTCTGATCCGTCATGACAACTCCTGAGGTCCTGCCTGCGGTTAGCGTATCTTTCTGATCCCTTATGCGATCCCCTGCCACTCCGTGGTGCAAGTACGATTCATATACATGGCATGCCTTCACAGGCTGCGGAAAAACGAGCGCTACGTATCAGGGTATCGCTTTAGCGATACCGAAACTTCGTCGAAATCAGACGCCCCTTTAGGGGCCGAACCGCGAGAAGCCGCTCCTGAGAAAAACAAAACCCACCATGCCAGCGTTTCTGGCGGGTGGGATTCGGGAGCAATTTCGATTTCTAATCTCTCAGCTCACTCTTTCCCCCGCACCGAACCGGACGGGCATACTCGTACCCCGGGAATTCTAAAACCAATTCGTCGGAGCCTCCGTCCAATGGTCACGGTAGCACCAAAGATTGGATTGATAGTACCCGACCGACCGTCCGGTTAGCAAGCGGAAAGTCGGCCCGCGTCCGGCACTACGAGGTGGCGGTTTAGCCGCTCAGACTATCCCCAGTCGACAGTTTCGTGCAGCCGCCTCGCCCACCTTCAGTAGTACTGGTCGGGCGGCCCTTTGTACTCCTGCAGGGCATTGCCGCCGTCAATGATGAGCAGTTGGCCGGTGATGTAGGAGGCGGCTTCGGAGGCAAGAAACGCGATAGCAGCGGCAACTTCGTCAGGACGGCCGGGCCGCCCAACCGGAGTATTTTTACCCGCAATGATCTCATGTGCGCTGGAGGACGCAGTTTCGATCCACCCAGGGGCGACGGCGTTCACCGTGATTCCCTTCCGTGCGACTTCGAGGGCGAGACTGCGAGTAAGCCCGACCATGCCGGCTTTAGCCGCACTGTAGGCGGTTTCGCGAGGATTGCTCACGACTGGGCCGGTGGTCGAAGAAACGTTCACGATACGCCCATAGTTCGCTTTCAGCATGAACGGCAGAACGGCTTTCGTGACGTTGAAAGCCGTCTTGAGATTGATGGCGATGCCATAATCCCAATCTTTTTCGGAAAGCTCGGCCAGAGGTAGCGAGGTATCGGTCGGACCGCCGACCTGTATCATGCCTGCGTTGTTGACGAGGATGTCGAGGCGGCCATAGCGGGCGAGGACTTCGTCAACCAGCGTGTGCGTGCGCGCGTAATCCAGCAGATCGGCGGGGAAGGCAAAGACATCGGCGCCTTCTCCGGCGAGTTCGCGGGCCCGCTCCTCGATTCTTTCTGTCGTCGAAGTGATTGCAACCTTCGACCCTTGTTGCGCGAGCAAACGAGCAGTTGCGAACCCTATCCCCTGCGGGCTACCCGCGCCCGTTATAAGCGCCACTTTCCCGGAAAAGTTCATCGCTTCGAGAGTTTCCTTCATCCCCGGACCTTCCGGGAAATCATGAAAAATCCTCTTGGGAGATTTGTTTGCGGGAATATCGCCTTGTCATCTTGAAGTTCACGTCAGCATCAGGGAATATCGATAACGTAACGGTTCCCCAGTGCCTCTCTGGCTGAATAGCCCAATGCCCAGGCTCGGTGTACTTTGGCTGCTTCTCCGCCGATGCATCCGCCTGAAGAATGTAATCGGGGGCGAATGCGGGTGGTATCCATAGCTGATCGAAATTGATTATATGTTTGTTCCAGAGCCATTTCCCAGAACGACTCTCCACCTTCCCAGTTGGCCAGTAGATCGTTTCGGAAAAGTTTTTGTCGGGCGACACCTGGAGTACGATCTTACCGTCTCCGGCTCTGAGTTCATATTCCCCCATCACATCGGATTCCGACTTGACGATGGTGCATCCAGTCATGAAAAGCGACGCCGCTAGGGTGAGCAGAAGTACACTTCTGGCGACTTGAACTTGCCTCGTTCTTTTCTCCATTGAGCCTCGCGCTAGTTCCGCTGATGACACGGTTTTACCGGCGTTGTGTGCCGTCGGCCGCGCGCACCGTCCCCTGACAGGCGCGCGCCGAGCTCAACAGATTGTCAAAACCTGTATCTGCGCGAAGTTTTGCGAGCAGCGGATCGGAAAGCAGATTTTCGTACGAGCAATAATTCTGCCCGATCGCGCTCTGCAGCATATGGAAAGCCGCTTGTTTCTTGCCGCAGTACGCGAACAGAGCTCCCTGGTAATACCACGTCTCGGGGTCGAGGTCAGTCGGCAGGCTGGTTTCCGCTTCGTGCGCGATCCGGTCCAGATCCGCCGCCGGCCGCAGTTGCAGGCAAGACTCCAGCATATCGCGGTGATAGCGCGGCGTGCTCGGCATGTGCTTCACCGCCTCGCGTGCTTCCGGAATCTTCCCCTCGCGCAAAAGAATGGACGGTGCCGCATACGCCGCCCATTCCGAACCCGCATCCAGACGGACAAAATCCGCGGCTCGCTCCGGGTTGCCCATCTCCATGAACGCCCACGCGCAGGTACGAAAAGTATAGTTACCAGGATCGAGCGCCAGCGCAGTGTTGCATTCATTCGCCGCTTGCTGCAGCATCCCCGCATACCGATAGACATAGCCCATCACAAAATGAGCGTCGGCACTATCCGGACGACGCTTGACCAGCGCCTGTGCCGCCTCGTATGCCTTACCGAGTTCGCCTCGCTCAACCCGATTGGTGATCAGTTGTCCAGCGGCAACAATCCGATTGGGATCGAGTTCAATAGCGCGTTCGCAGGCTTTGTTGGAGCGCTGGAACATGGGCTCGCCACCATCGGAATAGTCCGCGTCATAGTAGCAACGCACCCCGAGCTGTTCCCATGCCGGCGCGTAGGTCGCATCCATGTCGACCACATGCTCCAGAACCGCGATGGCATCCTTGTTTGGGCCGGCATCATGCGGCAGCGCGAGGCTATGCAGGTAGAGATCGTAGGCATCAGGATTCTTTGGACGCGTGCCAGTATCGAGAAAACCACCGGCTATGCCGAGCGCCGGCAGCAACCCTTGACGCATCTGCGCAGCCATCTGCGCCTGCAATGCGATCAGGTCCTGAGCGGGAGCGGTCAGGTTGGTCTGCCATAAAAGCTTGTTCCCTTCCACCTGAATCGCCTCAAGCGTAATCAGAATGCGGTTGCCTTGCTTTAGGAAGTGCCCGGTAATAACGTTGGCGACGTGCACTTCCTTGCCCGCCTGCTGCGGATCGACGTCGTTGCCGACAAACTTGCGCGTGATCGCGGACGGACGAACGTCAAGCCTCCGTGTGTACGTAAGCGTGTTGGCAATTTCATCGGCCAGCGCGAAGCGAAGAAACTCCACGCTGATGTCGTTATTCATGTTCTGCAACGGCAGCACCGCGATAGTATTCTTCGGCGCGCCGCCGCCCGCCATCCGGCGCTGCTTCAGCCACCATGCTCCCACCGCGACCAAAACCATCAGCAGCACCGCGCTCACTGCCACCAGAGAATAAAGTGAGAACTTGCTGGTGGACGCCTGAAATGTATTGGTGGCAATGCGATAAGGCAAGGCTGGACGCCGCGCCCCGGTCTTGGTCAACCCCGATTCCGTTTCCTTCCGCAACGACTGGAGATCGCCCTTCATCGCCAGCGCGTTGGGGTAGCGGTGTCCCCGGTCTTTTTCCATCGCCCGGCCGACGATGCCTTCGAAGTCCCGAGGAAGCGCGGGGTTGAGCTGAAGTGGAGAGACCGGCTTCTGGTTCAGGACCGCGTCCAGCGTCGTGATCACGTTGCCGGTGGCAAAAGGCTTCTTGCCGGTTGCCATTTCGTAAAGCACGACTCCGAATGAGAACAGATCGCTCCGCGGATCCAGTTCCTCTCCCCGCGCCTGCTCCGGAGACATGTAAACCGCCGTTCCCGGAATCACGCCCATCGCCGTCAGCGAGTCTTCCAACGCCGCGTCGCTCGATCCCGGTTCGCGCGCCGACTTGGCCAAGCCGAAATCGAGGATTTTTGTCTGACCGGTTTGCGACACAAAAATATTGGCCGGCTTGATGTCACGATGAATGATCCCCTTGGCGTGCGAAGCCGCCAATGCATCCGCTACCTGAATGCCGATGTCCAGGATCTCATCGATTTCCATCGGGTTCCCGCGCAGCCGCTCCTTCAGGCTCACCCCTTCCAGCTTCTCCATGACAATGAACGGATGTCCGCCGTTGTCATCAATGTCGTGGATGGTGCAGATGCCGGGATGGTTCAACTGTGAAGCGGCGCGAGCTTCGCGCACGAAACGGTCGAGCGACTTGCGGTCGTGGACCATTTCCTCGGGAATAAACTTGAGGGCGACGTGACGCGACAGGCGCGTGTCTTCCGCCTCATACACCACTCCCATGCCACCACCACCAAGCTTTCCGACGATGTGATAGTGGGAGACTGTCTGGCCGATCATTCCGGGCCCTCAGTGCCGTCGGCGGTTATGTTAGGCTGCGGGCGAAGTCCGGGTCAACCCTCTGTTCCGTTCAATGTGATTGTTGACACTCCGGTTAATGAAAACAACCGCTTTCCCATGCACGTTGCGTATCAGGGCATCGCTTTACAGGCTGAGGAAAAAACAATTGTTTCGTATCAGGGTATCGCTTTACAGTTTGCGGAACAACAATGGTTTCGTATCAGGGTATCGCTTTAGCGATACCGTAAGTCCTTCGAAATCGGACGCCCCTTTAGGGGCTACGCCGCGTTTTGCCCCCCCGTGACAAGGGACTTTCCCTCGCCACCCCAGCCCGCTAAAGCATCCGCCTGCTTTTGCCGATTCTTCATAACGTATCTCTGGATGTACGGGCCAGCCAATTGACAGCCCTCAAGCAGCCTCTTGGTCTTATCATGGTGGGGTCAGGTTTCATGGGCACCGACCTGCCACGGAGGCGTGAATGAGCGGCCGTTCGTTCTTTGGCGTAGCGGAGTTCGGCGCACCGGAGGTCGGAGGTTTACGACTCATGCAAGCCTTGGTCGTCGATGATTCCGCTGTCTACCGCAAGTTGATCGGCGATCATTTGCGGAGCTGGGGTTTTGGCGTCACCCTCGCGGAAAACGGCTCCGAGGCGTGGCGAATCCTCGAGCAGCCGGATTCCCCCAAACTAGTTCTGCTCGATTGGGTGCTGCCCGATCTGGATGGCATTGAGCTTTGCCAGCGCATTCGGCAAGCCGGAGCGTCCGGTCCTTATGTTTATGTCATCCTGCTCACCAGCAAAGAGGGTCGCCAGAACATGCTCGACGCCATGCAAGCCGGGGCGGACGACTATCTGCCGAAGCCCTTCGATGAGCTGGAATTGAAGGCGCGCCTGCTGGTCGGCAAGCGGATTCTCGACTTGCAGGAGGAACTGGTTTCCGCGCGCGAGTCCATGCGCCGCGCCGCCACCCACGATAGCCTCACCGGATTGATGAATCGCGGAGAGATTCTCGCCATGCTTCTGCGGGAATTGGAGCGGGCGCGCCGCGAGCACGCGCCGGTGGGAGTGATCCTCGGCGACATCGACAAGTTCAAGAGCGTAAACGACACCCTCGGCCATCTCTTTGGCGATGAGGCGCTCCGCGAAGTCGCCCGGCGGATACGCGAACAGCTCCGAGTCTACGACGGTGTTGGCCGATATGGCGGAGAGGAATTTCTTCTGATTCTGCCCAACTGTGATTTACCCAACGCTCTTCTGCGCGCCAACGAGCTGCGCGAAGTCGTCGCCAGTGAACCTGTCGTCTGTTGCGGCAAGGAGAGACTCATCACCATGAGCATGGGAGTCGCCGTCTCTGCCTGCGATGGAAACAACGAAGTGGAAACGTTGTTGAATCACGCCGACGCTGGCCTGTATGCGGCCAAGGAGAACGGCCGGAACCGGATCGAGCACTTCACCCCAGCCGCCAGGAAGGCCGCAGCCGGACGCGCCCGCAAAAGCTAGAAGCTGTTTTGACGGGGCGCGGCTTCAGCCGCGCCGTTTCGCGCCCAAATGCATCCGGGCTTCAGCCCCCGAAGGACGCAGCGGCCAGATTCGCTTACCGCGAAAGTGGTAGCCTCTTCTGCAGGATGCATCCACGATCCAGCGCCGACTTGTTCTCCGATCTTCCAACTCGCATCAAGCAGTGCGCGCGCAACGCTGGATTCGATCTCTGCGGCATCTGCGGTTTCTGTGCATGGGTAACGAAAACGGCCCGTCGCCGCCTGGCGGTTGCGTTTCTGCTGGCTGCACTGCCGCAATTCCTCCCAGGCCAGTCTTCGACCCGGATGCACGCGACACGACCGCCTGAGTATACGTTCAAGGTTGTTCGAACGTTCCCTCATGAATCCGCTGCTTTTACGCAAGGCCTCGCATACCGGGATGGGTTTCTATACGAAGGCACCGGCCTCAAGGGCCGATCCTCGCTTCGCAAAGTTCGTCTCGAAACCGGAGCCGTCGTTCAACGAGTTGACTTGGCGCCAGAGTTTTTTGGCGAGGGCATTACTCTGCTCAAGAACGAAGCCGTACAGCTTACTTGGCAGTCACAAACAGGATTCGTCTACAACCTGAGCGACTTTCGCCTGTTGCGCCGCTTTTCGTATGCAGGGGAAGGATGGGGTCTCACGACGGATGGCAAAAGCAATGAACTCTTCATGAGTGACGGAACCCCTGAGATCCGCGTTCTGGATAGCGTCACGCTTAAGGAAAAGCGACGGTTTACAGTTCACGACGGGGATACTCCCATCGATCAGTTGAACGAACTGGAGTTCGTGGATGGAGAGATTTTCGCCAATGTCTGGCAGACCGATCGAATTGCCCGCATCTCCCCAAAGAGCGGAGCGGTCCTCGGATGGATTGACCTTACAGGCCTTCTAAGTCCCATTTATCGTCTCGAACCGGGCGCAGTTCTAAACGGAATCGCCTACGATTCAAATCGAAAGCGTCTTTTTGTGACCGGCAAATTGTGGCCAAGCATCTTCGAAATCCGGCTCGTTCCCAAACAATCCAAGTAGTATCTATAACTAGCCGTGCCGGTTGTTAAGATGTTGCCCAACCTTCCAACTCGCATCAAGCAATGCGCGCGCAACGCCGGATTCGATCTCTGCGGCATTGCGCCGATCCGCGACTTCGCCGAGTTGCAAATCTTTCCCGCCTGGATCGCGGATGGAAAGCACGGCGAAATGAAGTACATGGAAGCGCGCGATGAGGCCGGAGAACTCAAGCGCGCGTCGCTCGCTAAAGTAGCTCCCTGGGCGCGCAGCGTGATCGTCTGCGCCATCAATTACAACACCGCGCACCCGTACTCAACTCAGGTACAGCCGGAAGAGCCCAGCCGAGGCTGGATTTCGCGCTACGCCTGGGCCCGTGAGGACTACCACGACGCCGTCCTGCGCCGCCTGCAGCAGGTAGAAGATGAGTTGGGCAGATTGGTTGAAACTGGGTACTGGGTACCAGGTACTGAGTACTTGCAGCTGCGTTCCTACGTCGACACCGGCCCGCTAATCGAGCGCGTGTACGCCAAATACGCGGGCGTCGGCTGGATCGGCAAAAACACCTGCATCATCAACCAGCAACTGGGATCGTGGCTGTTTCTGGGCGTAATCCTTACCTCGCTCGATTTCACGAAAGATGAGCTCACTGCCGACCTGCCTGCGCCGGATCGCTGCGGGACCTGCACGCGCTGCATCACCGCCTGTCCAACCCAGGCGATTGTTGCCCCCGGCGAATTGGACGCCCGGCTGTGCATCTCCTATCTGACCATCGAAAAGCGAGGCAAGATTCCAGACCATCTGCGCGCAGGCATGGGACGGCACGTCTTCGGATGCGATATCTGTCAGGACGTTTGCCCGTGGAACCGCAAGGCGCCGGTGACGTCCGCCGCCGAGTTCGAGGCGCGGGAAGGGCTGGTCAATCCCTCGCTCGACTGGCTGGCCGAAATGCAACAGGAAGAGTTTCGCGCAGTGTTTCGCGGATCTCCAATCCGCCGCACAAAGCTTTCCGGCCTCCGGCGGAATGCAGTGATTGCAATGGGGAACACCGGCGACAAGAAATTTGTGCCGACGTTAAAACAACTCTGCGAAGATCCGGACCCGGTGGTCGCAGAACACGCGCGCTGGGCCGCGGCCAGGCTCAGCTCTTCAGTAGAGACGCGGCTTGCCGCGTCTCCCGCTGCCTCCGATGGAGACGGGGTAAGCCCCTCCTGACGATGCGTGAGCACATACAAGCAATTCTGTCCATTTACAATCGTCGGTTCGTTCCTCGGGAGGACCAATGTTCCAGCAAGATCTGCTTCAGCGCAAACGCATCCTGATCACCGGCGGCGGCACCGGCCTGGGCAAAGCCAGCGCCCAGCGGTTTCTGGACCTGGGCGCCGAAGTCTACATCTGCGGCCGTCGCCAGGAAGTCCTCGCGGCCACTGAAAAGGAATTGCGCGAGCGCACGGGCGGCAGCAGCAACGGGAAAAAGATCCACGCCCATCCCTGCGACGTGCGCGATGCAGCAGCCGTCGAAGCGATGATCGCCGCCATCTGGGCCGAGGGTCCTCTCGATGTGCTCATGAACAACGCCGCAGGAAATTTTCTGGCGCGCACCGAGGAACTTTCCCTGGGAGCGTTTCAGTCAGTGATCGGCATAGTCCTCATGGGCACGCTACACATGACAATGGCGTGTGGGCGGCGCTGGCTCGCCGCAGGACAAAAAGGCGTAGTCCTGAACATCACCACCACCTACACGACGACCGGCTCGGCGTATGTGGTGCCTTCGGCAGTGTCGAAGGCGGGAGTGCAGGCGCTGACGCGAAGCTTGGCTGTCGAGTGGGGTAATCGCGGGATTCGAATGAACGCCATCGCGCCCGGCCCGATTCCAACCCAAGGCGCGTTCTCCCGTCTGTTGCCGCGGCCGGAACTGGAGGAGGCAGTGAAGAAACGAATTCCTCTTGGACGGTTTGGGACAATGGAAGAGTTCGCCAACCTGGCCGCATTCTTGATTAGCGATGGCTCCGGCTACATCAATGGAGAAGTCGTAACTATGGATGGTGCGGAGTGGCTTCAAGGTGCCGGCGAATTCACGGCGCTCGGACGCGAGCTCACCGAGAAAGAGTGGGAGACGATGAAACCAAAGAAAAGCGCGCCGAAACTCACGTAGAGACAGCCGCCCTCGGCTGTCCAGTCAGCGAAGCTGGCCAAAACTTTTCCGCAGCCTGCCAGGAAACGCAGCCCGCGGAACGAGATCAAATACGCCCCAAAAACGAAAGCGTCCGGACTCGGTTAGAGTCATCGGACGCTCGTCGAACAGCCCTCCCCCGAAGTCTGCTCAAGAACCACTCTACGTTCTGATCGCCACCGAGGGAATGGCACGAACGGGCGACTCCTGTGCACAATCTGGTAGGCCCGGCAGGAATCGAACCTGCAACCGCCGGATTAGAAATCCGATGCTCTATCCGTTTGAGCTACGGGCCCAAATTGTTTACTTTACAACTGTTTACTCTACAAAGGATCGTGACTAACGATCTCTGCCGGCTATTTGTAGACTAGCAAACCCCTCGCTTTTCGGGAAACATCCGCCCAGGGACTCCGCGTCATCTTGGCGAAGTGTTCGATGTCGTACAGTTTTTACGGTATTGCTCAAATTCGGATTGAGCCTGACTCTAAACAAGGGGTTTTCGGTGTGTCTACCAGAATACTGATCGGCTGATGACCATAAGGCTGCGATCCGCGAGATTCGGACGTTGCTTGGGGCCGATCCTGAATGGGAAGTTTGCGGCGAAGCCGCAAACGGGCAGGAAGCGCTGGCCAAAGCTAATGAAATGCATCCTGACGTAATCGTCATGGATTTCGCCATGCCGGTCATGAACGGACTGATGGCAGCGCAGGAAATCACCAAAGTGCAACCCACCGTCCCTATTGTGCTAAACACGCTTTACAATTCGCCACAGGTTGAGCTTGAGGCGAAAAAGCATGGCATTCGAAAAGTAGTAGAGAAGACGCACTCCGGTGCTTTGGTTTCGGCGATACGAGAATTGGTCGGCAAGAAGAGAAGCCCAAGGCCAGATGCGCCCCCACCCACTGTAGAAATACCTCGGCCGCAGTTGCAACCTCTGCCATACAAGCCGCAGGCACAAGCTTATCCGCAGCACAAGCGATCACAACAGAAGTAACGCCCAGCAGAAGTAATGCCACCGAAGAAGTAATGGCGCCCGGATCAAAGAAAAGCCCGCTCCCTCGGGGAACGGGCTCCTGAGGACAAACTCATCAGCCCAGGTTTATTGGCCCGGGCAGACGTGGGACATGTCGTGCTGGAAAGAATACCAGCCGTGAACCGAGGTGGCCTTGGGCGCTCCGAAGTAGCCAATGAACACCAGCGACTGAAGGTTATAGGTGAATCCCCCAAGCGTGTACGGGAAAGCTCCGTAATTGGAGTTGTTTTCCAGCGGGTCACCGTCTTCCATGAGGCCGTTGTCGTTGCAGTGGACGAAATTGTCGGCAAAGGGGTCGTCCATCCACTCGCCGATTTCGTGCGACAGAGCCGACACATCTTGCGAGAAGGAGCCCTTGCTATCCACATAGGTAGCGTGCGCGTAGGTCTGGCCGCCGGGTTGAGCACCATTGGCATTGTGATAGCCGCCAATGCAACAACCGCCCGAGGTCAGAAAGACGTCATACGTGATGAACACGGGCAGAACGCCCGGGTTGATCTGGGTGAAATATTTCATGTAGGACTGCAACTTCGCATCGAAGGCATTGATGTCGTAGGTGCCGACGACTCCGCTTCCGAATGGGTTGTTGAAGACTCCGCCCAGCGAAGCTGGAACGCTAATGCTTCTCTCCGCCAGAACGACCGGCGTTCCCAGCAGAACATGATAGCCGGTGTAGGTGTGAACGAACTTCCAGAAATTACCGCGCTGGAAGGCGTCGATGTATTGGGTGGTTCCAAGGTTGGTACCGCCCTGTGTGAAGTTGACGCCAGGGTTAAAGATGGGCGAGGCAATGATGTCGTTGACTACGGTCTTGCCGTTGCTGAGCACGTGGTTCTTCGGATCGAAGGTGCGATTTCCATTCGTCGCCCCGTATACCATTTTGATCGGAATGATGTAAACCGGCACGGTGGTGGAGGTGCTGCCCTGCGACGGAGGGGTTCCCACCATGGTGTAGGTGACCTTCTTCTGGGTGAGATCGGTGAAGCTGCCATTCCACTGCGTGAGATTCGAGGCCGGCGCCTGCGGCGCCAGTTCTATATGGTTCGGTCCAGCTTTGAACATCGGCTTGGCATCGAGGATGTCGGGATACTTGGCTTCCTGGCCGAAGGCGACGCTGGCGCCTGCCAGCACAAGGAATGCAGCAAACAGGATGGCTACGGCGACACGCTGAGTCATACTTTTCCACTCCTGAAAGAATTGGGAAACCCTGATATCGCAGGGAGTCGAGGGAGGAAACTGTGGAGCATTCTGGCTGAGCGGGATCAGTGTGTCAAGGGATCCGGTTGCATTTTCTTGTATGTTGTTCTCGGAGAGCGAATCGTAAGTGCAGGAAATTGCAACTTTGCAGAAGGGTTCAGTACCCGCGTTTGTCCGGGGGGCGAGTTCACACCGATGCGCCCCGCCCCAACGAAAAATGAAAAGAAGAAGAGCCCGTCCCCCCGGAGGGAACGGGCTCTTGAACCAGACAAATTTATCAGCCCAGCCCTATTGACCCGGGCAGACGTGGGACATGTCGTTTTGGAAAGCGTACCAACTGTGAACCGAGGTAGTCTTCGGCGCTCCGAAGTAGCCAATGAACACCAGGGACTGCAGGTTGTAGGTGAATCCGTTGAGTGTGTACGGATAAGCTCCGTAGTTGGCGTTGCCTTCCAGCGGGTCGCCGACTTCGAGAATGCTGTTGTCGTTGCAGTGGACATTGTTGTCGACAAACGGGTCGTCCATCCACTCGCCGATTTCGTGCGACAGAGCTGATACGTCCTGCGAGAACGAGCCCGGACTGTCAACGTAGGTAGCGTGCGAATAGGTCTGTCCGCCAGGTTGAGCACCGTTGGCGCTGTGATAGCCGCCGATGCAGCAACCGCCCGAAGTCAGAAAAACATCGTAGGTGATGAACAGCGGCAGAACACCGGGCGTAATCTTACTTTGCGCCGCCATAAAGGTTTGCAACTGCGCGTCGAAGGCATTGATGTCATAAGTGCCCACGATCCCGCTTCCGAACGGGTTGTTCATAACCTTGCCAAGCGCGGGGGGAACGTTGATGGTTTGCTCAGGCAGTATGACCGGAGCAGCTAAAAACACGTGATAGCTGCTGTGGCTCGCCACGGTTGACCAGAAATTGCCACGCTGGAAGGCGTCGATATACTGGGTGGTTCCAAGATTGGTGCCGCCCTGCGTGAAGTTGGCGCCATGGCTAAAGATCGGCGAAGCAACGATGTTCCTGATCACCGTCTTACCGTTACTGAGCACATGCTTCGGATCGAAGGTGTGATTACCGTTCGCTGCGCCATACACCATCTTGATGGGAAAGATGTACACCGGGGTCTTCGTGGTCACGTTAGTGGTGGTAGGGTCAGTGCCGACCATGGTGTAGGTGACGGTTCTGCCGGTGAGATCTTTGAAAGTCCCATTCCACTGAACCAGTTGCGCGGCGGGAGCCTGCGGGGCCAGTTCCGTATGGTTCGGTAGAGTTTTGAACATCGGCTTGGCATCTTGAATGTCGGGATACTTGGTTTCCTGGGAGAAAGCGATACTGGCGCACGCCAGCACAAGAGACGCAGCAATCACGCTGACAGCAAAACGCTTATTCATACTTTAGTCCTGCTCCTGAAAGATTTGAAAAACCCTGTTACCGACAGGGAAAACGGGGGCGACTAGCGGGGCGCTACAGAACAATCAGCATTACCCGGCATTCTTGATGAGTTGCAGCAGCAAGTCAAGAGAATTGCGGGAATATTTTGTCTAATCCTTCAGCGGTACCATGGTTCGATCGCCACGGCAAAAAGTTGCAACTTTCAACAGGCCGCCTCGCGCCTGGGGCATGGTCATCACTGGTCCATAGCAATAAACCGCGTGCCCGGTTGCAGCGAAGTACCATTGCCCTCCCTTTCTCTTTGCGGACTGCTGGCTGGGGGTGGGAGAGAGCTGTGCTGGTGGGGCCAACCTCGGGACGGGAAGAGACAACACTAGAGCCAGGGCTAGGGTCTTCATGATTGTGACTCGCTCACACCACGGCCCCCACATGGGTCGCGTGTTCAGAGAACCTTTTCTTTTAAAACCCGAATCGCTTTCGCAAATCCGGCCTACTCACGCTAACAACTCCTAGATCACTCGAGTGGAGCGCCGCACATCCTCTAAATCCGCCGCCGGCTTCCCCGGAACTTCCTTCATGGAGTGGGCCGATTTACCCGGTCGTTTTGTTTCCTTGTCCAATCCTTTTGTGTCCGACCCTTTCGCCCCTGCCGCGGGATTGCCGGATTCCACGTTTTTCTGATCCGCCTGCCCTGATGCTTTGTCCTGGAGCCGCTTGCCGTCGTCACGGGCCAGCTTGCCTCTCAGCGTGGCGAGTTGGGTGCTGTCCTTCAACATCTCGTGGATTAGACTGCGCTGCGATTCGATGGTCTGGCCCTGCTCGAAAACCAGCATAGTCAGAATCCCGTAGGAGACGATGAACAGAATCACCAGCAGCGGCAGAATGGCCGCCGGTCGCTTCGCTGTTCGAGGAGCTCCGCTCTCGGTGCCATAGTTATAAATGACGGTCAAAATTGCCCCCAGGTTCGCCCCGTACGCTCCGGGCTTCCATGAAGGAACAGTGCACCCGTGAAACCATCTGAACGGTAGGATGTAAGTATTTGTTCCGAATAGAGTTATCAAGCGGAACCTGGATCAGGCCGAGTCGGAGGGTGCAACCATCTGCACTTAATGAGTAACGATCCCAGCGTTACCACCGTGTGGAGCCCGCCAGAACTCAAGTAGAGACGGGGCTTGCCCCGTCTCAGCCCGCGCCGGAAAGGCCTGATTGCGACAACAATCGTCGGGAATGCTGCAAGAAGTTCTTCATCGGTTGCGCGCCAACCGGATAGACTTGGACTGTGAAGGTTATTAAACGCATTGCCATCTGTGCGGCTTCGTTAGCGCTCCTTGCTGCCTGTATTGGACTCATCGGTTTCAACTTCGTGAAGCGGAGAATCGCTGCCAACATTCAGCCTCCACATCTGCAACGTCGTCCGGAAGCACCAACTGACTTCATCTATCGCACGTTGGATGGAGAACAGCAGCATCTAGCCTCGACAAAAGGGCAGGTAGTATTTCTCGACCTCTGGGGAACGTGGTGCGTGCAGTGCGTGGCAGAAATGCCCACGGTACAGAGGCTTTATGACCACTATAGAAACGATCCACAAGTTAGGTTTTTAATAGTCTCTCGACTGGACTCGCCATCAGCAGTACGCTCCTACGCGAGCCGCAATCATCTGAACCTGCCGTTCTACGTGACGCGGGATGAAGATATTCCTCAGTCCATGCAACTCAACCAATACCCCTCCACGTTCATCTATTCGAGAGATGGCACTCTGGTTTCCAAGCACGTCGGTGCTGCTGATTGGTCGGACCGCTCTGTTGTTTCGTATATCGACGAACTTAAAGAACAATGACCGGAGTCCGATCCTCGGGCGCTTTTCGAAACCGTGGCAATGGCACTCTCTCCTTCTCGATTTGGACTCCCGCCAAAACCTGGTTGTTGAAAAATCACGATCTCACACAACGTGCAAACCTGCCAGAATCTGTCGAAAATTATCGTCGCTTACCAGGCCAGGTTTGCCCGCCGCAGCTTGCTTGACCGCAGCCTGTTTAACCGCCGCCAGCACCGGCCCCCGCTGCTCGGCCGTGATCGTGACGCCCAGTTCCCTGCATTTCAGGTCGATGCTGTCGAGCCCGCTTTTCTTGCCGAGCACGATCCGCCGCTCCGCCCGCACAATCTCCGCCGAGTACGGCTCGATCGCCTCCGGAAGATGAAACTGGCTGGCCACCGCGCCGCTTTCCCGCATGAACAAATTCTGCCCGACCAGCGGCTTCCATGCTTCAAGCGTATACCCGGCAGCCCGCCTCACCACCTCGGAAACCTCGCGCACCTTTTCCAGATTCATCACCACCGGCACGTCGTAGAGGCAGCGCAGCGCGAGCGCAATCTCAGCGATATCGGCATTGCCCGCGCGTTCGCCCATACCGTTGATCGTGCCCTGAATCCAGGTCGCTCCCCCGCGGACCGCCGCCACCGCGCACGCCGTCGCCATACCGAAATCGTTATGTCCGTGGAAATGCACCGGCACGCCCTTGCCCGCCCACTCGCAAACTTGTCGCGTCAGATATTCCGCCGCCTCGGGACCGCAAGCCCCGATCGTGTCAACGACCACCAGTTCTTTCGCTCCAGCGTCGAGCGCCGACAGGTAAACAGTTTTCAGAAATTCCCGCTCGGTGCGCGTGCCATCCACAGCGAAGAATGCAACCGTTATATCCGCCTCGCGCGCCGCCGATACGGCGTCGCGAATCCGGCGCAGCACTTCTTCCTGCGAAATTCCATACGCCTTCAGCTTGATCGCGCTGGTGGGCGCTTCAATCACGGAATAGCGAAGCTCCAGCCGCACCAGTTCATCGACATCAGCTTTGACCGCGCGCGAAAATCCCCACAGCTCCGCCTTAATGTCCGCCTTCTGCATGAGCTGAATCGCTTCGGCATCTTCCGCCGAAACGCGCGGGAAGCCGGCTTCAATGCGGCTCACTCCAAGCTCATCCAGTTTGTGCGCGATTTCCAGCTTTTGCTGCGGAGAGAGCACGATCCCAACCGTCTGTTCACCATCGCGCAGCGTAGTGTCGTAAAACCGGACAGGCGTTTTCGGAAACGCCGCCCGCACCTCCGGCCGCGCATTAAGCTCGCTCACCCAGATTTTAGAATTGGCAGTCATGATGAATTGTCATCCCGACCCTGAGCGGAGCCGAAGGGGAGGGATCCGCAGTTTGTTCCCTCGCGAAAACAGCAGGATTCCACGTTTTTTTTGACCGTGTCTCGTGCCAGAAGAACCCTACTTCACCGTTTCCTGCCTCGCCAGCGCCGCCGGCTTCTGCCCATACGCTTCTTCCCAGGAGATCACCCGATTCCGCAGCACGCCAATCTTCTCAATTTCGCATTCCATCACGTCGCCCGGCTTCAGATACCACGCCTTCGGATCTCCCGAAAACGCCGCCACGCCCGACACTGTTCCAGTCGAGACCACATCGCCCGCGCTATATCCCATCGGCGAGTAGTGTGAGAGGATCTCCGGAATCTTGACCGACATCTTGCTCGAATGCGAGCGCTGCCGCGCCTCCCCATTCACGCGCAGTTCCATCGCGAGGTTATGCGCGTCCGGAATCTCGTCCGCTGTCACGATCCACGGCCCCAGCGGGCAGAACGTGTCAATCCCCTTGCAGAAACTGAACACGCCCGACTTCATTTCGCGGCGCTGAATGTCGCGCGCCGTAATATCGTTGAAAATTACGTAGCCACCGATGTAGCTGGATGCCTCTTCCGGCGTAAAGTGTTTGCCAGCTTTCTTCAGCACGACCGCCAGTTCCAGTTCGTAATCCAATTCCTGGGTCAGGTGTTCGGGATAAATCACGGCCTCATCGTGTCCAATAATCGCGTCGGTGTTCTGAAAAAAGACGATCCAGGGCATCACCGGATGCGAAAACCCAGCCTTCGTAGCCTCTTCGTGGTGCTCCCGAAAATTGCCCGCCGTGTGAAAAAACTTCTTCGGAATGATGGGAGCCTTGAGCTGTATATCTCTGAGCGAATAAACCAGCGTCTCGCCGCGAGGACCAGTGACACCCGCGCCGTCCGCCGCGAGATGGGTAACGTAGTCGAGAGCTTTGTGAGCAGCGTCTAGACTGGTGTCTCCGCCGCGAAAGAGCGCCCGCATATCCGGCGGGACCAAGGCATCGGCCATGCGGTAGAAAATGGCTTCGCTCTCAACGTCGCGCAGGTAGAGCGCGCAAGCGGAATGAAGATCAACGACCTGATGATCGCCCAGCAGCGCGCCAATGCGCGATTGCCGCGCAGCGTTCTCGAAAGTGACAAGTTTCATCGGAGCTTGCCCACAGGTGAATGCAATCCAGATTTTATTGAGGGCAACGAGCCTTGTCCATCGGGAGGACGACCATCGAGCAAGGCCGGTGGAGCGCCGGGCGTCCCGCCCGGCCACCCCAATTTGTAGCGCCCGATTTTACTCTGAAACCCTGCAACCTTGAAACTTTGAAACCTGGCCTCAATCCGCTTTCACCACCACATACTTCCGCCCCGCATACAGCCGATACCCCGCCCCGTCTTTTTCAAACTTCAACGGAACCGGATGTTTGAGCTGATCGTCGTTAGCGCTGGCGATCGAGAGCAGATCCGTAGCCGCCACGTTCATCACAATGAACTTGCCATCCTTAAAGCCGAATCCATACTCTCCCGGATCGAGCGTAGCTCCGTCAAAGCTGAGCTTGGTTTCGGTGATCAGGAAACCCTGATACTTCTCCTGAATCGCCGTCGAATATCCCGATGTGTCCACCAGTCCCGCCAGCACGACCTTGCCGCCGGCATTTTTCAAGCCAGCCGTATTGCGCACCTGCACAGCCGCGCTCTGCCCGGCAAAGTAATAGGAGTTCGGAGCAAGCTTCTTCACCTGCTCGCCCGTGAGAATTTGCGCGCCAGCCTGCGCCAACGCAAGCGATACTAAGACAACCAGCCAGGCAACCCGGCAAATCCGGTTCAAATTACCATTCATAAAAGGCCCCCTTTTCATTTTCCCCTCTGCGCCCCCGTGTCCTCTGCAGTGAAGATTTTTCGCCCGCATAGGTACAGGAGAAAGCAGGCCGCTATAGTACATGCAAGTGCGGTTCAAATTACCATCCATAAAAGGCCCCCCTTCGTTTTCCCCCGTGCGCCCCTGTGTACCCCTGTGTCCTCTGTGGTGAAGATTTTTCGCCCGCATAGGTACAGGAGAAAGCAGGCCGCAATAGTACATGAGTCAGCGGTTTTCTGACAGGCGTGAAAAAGTCATTTGACCGCAACATTCGGATAGTCCGCGCCGCCGCAACTGCCCTATGTTACCTGCATGGCCACCAATGCGATACTTGCAGAAGAAGAAGCAATGAAGTCAACTCTAAAACCAACTCCGCCGCGAACAGAAGCCCGCCGCTGGCAAGCTGTCCTCGATCGCGACGCCTCGCTCGACGGCACCTTCGTTTTCGGCGTGTCGAGCACCGGAATCTTCTGCCGCCCGTCGTGTCCCGCCAAGCGCGCGCGCCGCAAGAACATAAACTTTTTCGATCACGCTCTCCAAGCCGAGCAGGCCGGATATCGCGCCTGCCTGCGCTGTCGTCCGAAAGCAGTAGACGGCAACCCGCAATCCGCGCTGGTCCGCGCGATCTGCCGCTACATCGAGCAACATGTCGAAGACCGCCTCACGCTCAGCCTGCTAGCCAAAGAATTCCGCCGCAGCCCCTTCCACTTGCAGCGGACATTCAAATCAGTGCTGGGAGTCTCGCCAAAGGCCTACACCGACGCGATCCGCCTGCGCCAGGTGAAACACAATCTGCAGGCCGGCCACAACGTGACCACCGCTCTCTATGCCGCCGGATACGGCTCCAGCAGCCGTCTCTACGAGCGCACCGCCACGCAGCTGGGCATGACACCGGAGAAATACCGCCGAGGCGCAGTGGCCGCCATAGTCCGCTACACCATCGCCAGTTCGCCGCTGGGACGCATGCTGATCGCCGCCACCGACAAAGGCATCTGCTCGATCCAATTCGCCGACAAAGTTGCGGGCAATTTTGCGGGCAATGATGAGCAACTCCAGCAAGGCCTGATGCGCGAGTTCCCCTTCGCCACCCGCCGCCGCGACGACACCGCCATGGCCCAGTGGCGCGTGAATCTGACCCTCTTGATGGAGGGAGGCGAGACGAATCCCACTCTGCCGCTGGACATAAGGGCGACCGCATTTCAACGTCGAGTCTGGGAAGCTCTGCAAAGAATTCCCCGAGGAGAAACCCGTTCCTACAGCGCCATAGCAAAGAAGATTGGCATGCCGAAAGCCACCAGAGCCGTAGCCCGAGCCTGCGCCGCCAACCCCGTAGCAGTAGCAATTCCCTGCCACCGCGTAGTACGCGAAGACGGCGACCTGGGCGGCTACCGCTGGGGCATAGAACGCAAAGAGCAGTTGCTGACGATGGAGAAAAAGGCAGGAGCTTAGAGCGCTGTTAGTGCGATCGCGATATAGCCAATCACTGCGACGAATCTCTCTTTCCCCTCGAAATTGTGGGACACTATTTCCTTGCCAAGGAGGAACAAGTGAAAAAGCGCAAACTTGGAAAAAGCAATCTGGAAGTCTCCGCTCTCGGACTCGGCTGCATGGGAATGAGCTTTGGCTTAGGTCCCGCCATCGACAAGAAGGACGGGATCTCGCTGATTCGGACGGCAGTCGAACGCGGCGTGACATTCTTCGACACCGCCGAAGTATACGGTCCTTTCACAAATGAAGAACTTGTGGGCGAAGCTCTTGCTCCATTCCGCGATCGAGTGGTGATAGCAACCAAGGTCGGCTTTGCGCCGAATCCCGAAGACGGGGGCAAGTGGACTAAGTTAAATAGTCAGCCCGACCACATCAGGCAAGTCGCCGAGGCCTCCCTCAAGCGACTCAAGACCGATGTCATCGATTTGTTCTACCAGCACCGTGTTGACCCGAACGTGCCGATCGAAGACGTCGCAGGAACCGTGAAAGACCTGATCGAGCAAGGTAAGGTGAAGCACTTCGGCCTTTCTGAACCCGGAGTGCAGACCATCCGTCGCGCACACCAGGTCCAGCCAGTCACCGCAATTCAGAGCGAATACTCACTATGGTGGAGACGCCCTGAAGAGGAACTGTTGCCAGCCCTCGAAGAGCTCGGGATCGGATTTGTTCCATTTAGCCCCCTCGGTAAGGGCTTCCTTACAGGCAAGATCGACGAAAATACGAAATTCGATAGCACCGATTTCCGCAACATTGTCCCTCGCTTTACCCCAGAAGCTCGAAAAGCGAATCAGGCGTTGGTTGATTTGCTGAGCAAGGTCGCGGAACGAAAGAAGGTGACATCTGCGCAGTTAGCCCTCGCTTGGCTGCTCGCTCAGAAGCCCTGGATTGTTCCGATCCCAGGGACAACGAAGCTTCATCGCCTGGAAGAGAACCTTGCAGCAGCTTCCGTCGAACTCACGCCAGACGATCTCCGTGACATCAATAGCGCCTCCTCAAAGATCAAAGTGGAAGGGGCGCGGTATCCGGAGAGACTGGAACAAATGACCGGTCGCTAAACGGCCAAGGCAAATGGAACGTCAACTGTCGTTAACTGGCGTTACGCTAACTGAGAATTGCCAGGGTAGTTGGTGTAATCGCGATGTTACGACAGTGATTGTCAGTTGGCGGCCGGGCGCTCAATGCGCTCCACGGTGTATACGGGCAAGATATCCTGTTGCCGATTCAATTCGAGACCGAGTTTGCTGAGGACCGCGAAAATTGTGGGAAGGCCTGCGAAGTGGTTCGCATCCGGTGGAGCGTTCGGCGGCGGAGGGGGTAGACGCATCGGGAACCAACCTTCGGTGTTTACGGTGAAGAGCCCGCTCAGCGACGTGCGGTTCACGACAGGCAGGTCCGTCCAGTTCGCAATGTAGTGGGCAAGGTCGTCCATATCAACGGCTTTCGCGTTTAGGGGATGGCCGAAGCCGGGAACAAAGTTATGGCAACCTTGTGGGTCGGTATCGAAGGTACACTCTTTATCGGTGAGGGCTGACTTCTGAAGCTTCGGACCACTGCTGGCAACGGTGAGAGCATAAACTGACATCGTTTTATTCTCGACCCGCATCGCGAGTCTGAAACGATCGGCGAGCAATCCGCGGATCTTTTGCTGAATTCGGCTTCGCGAATCGGTGCCCTGAAGACTTGGGGTGATGGCGTTGGCGATCCCTTTCCCTTCGATATCGTAGCTCTCACGAATGGTCCAGTCAGGAAGAGGGGAAAGACGCGGCGAAGGGTCAAACGGCACGTCGTAAGCGTAACTCAAGAGCATGATCACAGGGACCGCATTCGCAATCAAGTCGCCGTTAGGCAGCACTAGCATCCGCATGTTGCGCGGGTCTGCTGAGCTTGCTGGCCTTATGGTGATCTTTGCAAATACTTGCGAGTGAGCGACAGCAGGCAAAGCCAAAAGCAAATATACGACCGCTTTGCAGAAAAATGACATAATCCACCCCCTTAGCAGGATTCGGTGACCGTCACGCAGAGTTCGTTAGCGGCATGCGTTCCGTACCCGGTACGGTCCGCAATCTTAAGTGTGTAGCCGGAATCGCGTGGTTGAGCGCTTGTCATGCTTTCTGACACAAAGCAGCATGATAGCCGCTGATGGTGTCAATTGGCGAAATCAGGCGTTTACACTCAGAACATCCATTCGTCTAGTCGCCCCCCCATTCCATTCTCTTTGGCGGCGCTTGAGTATTAACAGGCGCAGGTGTACAGTCCAGCCTTCCGCGAAAACGGACCTGAGGAGGTTCACTATGGGATTTCTTGTATGGATCGTGGTTGGGCTGATCGCCGGTTGGCTCGCCGGCCAGGTCATGAAGGGTGGCGGCTACGGCGTACTCGTTGACATCATTCTCGGCATTCTCGGCGGCGTTGTGGGCGGCTGGGTCTTCGGGCTTTTAGGAATCTGGCCGGGTGGCGGAATGATTGGGGCGATTATTGTGGCCTTTGTCGGTGCTGTGATCTTGGTCGGGATTACGCGCTTGCTGAAAAGGGCCTGATAGTTGACGAAACCAGGCGTTAGCACAAGTGTGCGCCGTTTATTCGCCGTGGCCGTGGCTTTACAGTTTCCGAAATCGTAAATCTTAGCCGGGTTCTGAGCGTAATTGGGGATGTTACAACAGTTACGCTGACCCAGCGCCGAAGGCACGCCAAGTCAGCGTTCGTTCGTTGCTAGCTCGGGTATATCCGTGATTTGATGCCACTCGTGAGGAAGGCCACGCATAAGCAAGCCACAGTCGAACTCAATCGAACCTGCGGGGAAACGTTGCGAGTCTGAATAGAATGCGCAATGCTGGGATTCAACGTCCATCGGCACCATCGCCCACTTGAGTGTTTTTAGCTGCAATCCTTCCAATTCACCGCCGCGCAATGAACACGAGAAACCGCAGTCACCTTTTCGGAAAAATTCTGATACTTCCTCAAACGAGCCGAAGCTGTCTGTCTGCCGCCATTCACCCGAAACGCGGGCAGAAAAACACACATCGGCTTTGCCATCCTCGGTAGTCACGTCCATGCTAAGTCGGTTCGCATTTTCTCTCACCTGAAACCGGGCATGGTGGTGCACGCCCGGAAACAGACGTCCGCCGAGCAACTCGACCAATCTCTGGTCCGTTTCACGACGCCAAATGAACACGCCGGGGCGCATGCCATCGCGATCCGGGAATTGGATGGCGACTCGATGAGCCATGTTTTCGGACGAAAGACCGAGGGGACCGGGAATGCTATTCGGACGCAGGTTTTCCAGTCGGATAAGGCAAATGCCCACGATGGCATATCCCTGCTGCTGATCGACTCGCAGGGGCTCGGGCAAAAGGCGCTGCACTACTTCGGCATCAGCCCGGAAGTTGAGCAGCATGCGGCGGGCGATCACGCCTTGGATCATGGGCAGCATTTGTGCGGATTTTAGCAGACCGCGTAACTGTTGTAACCAGGCGCTTACACCAATTGGACCCGTGACTAAGCATCACTGCTCCGGCCCCCTCCAACCGCACCTACAGCAATCCCAAAACCGTAACTCCGCTGTTCGTCCCGACATACATCTTCCCGTTCACGATCATCAGTTGGGCAAAATGCGGCATCGGCGGTAACGTGTCACGCCCATTTGTCTGCGATGTCGCATACAACAGCGCCAGCGTCGTCGCATTGTAAGCTGTCAGATTTGTGGCATTGGTGCCATTGAGCTGCCATAGTATCCCGTTCGCCGTGCCGGCAGCAGTAATGATGGGAGAATGTCCGCCCGCCTGCGCCGGCGTTTGCGCCACCGGCGTGCTCGACAACATGCCATTGCTCAGCGCCCATTCCATGATGGGATATCCGGTGCCGGTCGTATACACCATCCCGTTCCAGTAAACGAGACAGCCCGTGTGCTTCGCCGCCTGCGGCAGTTCCTGCACAATCTGTGTGTCTCCCGCCGTACAACTGCCGCAGTACTGGCCCATGTTGTCGCGGTCGAGCACGTAGACCGTGCCTTCCTTTCCCGCCGCCAGCGCCAGGTGAGGATGCGAGCCGGGTTGATCGGGAAGCAACAGCACCGCGTCGTTGAGGTCCAGATCGTTCTGGCTGAGATAGGCCTGGTTCCAGGGCGTGAACCAGTCCGCGACTTGCAGGCTGTTCCCCGATTGCGTGAGCCGGAAGACACTGCTGCCAAAGTTCGTGCCCGGAGTGAAGTTCCCCTCGGCCGCTTCACCGTAGATATTAGAAGCGCTGTCGGCGGAGAGACCTCCTCCCTTCATCCAGATCGAGGCCAGCGACTTGCCCGGCTCGGCGTTGAAGGTCCCTTCCTGTGCAAGGCTGGAGGCGTTGTAGGAAATGACCCATCCTTCATCGCCGTAGGCGTTGCACCCATTCGATCCAAATGCCAGGTAGACGTGGCCATTCGTCAGCAACAGCGCGGGACGGTTCGTCTCCGCGAGGGGATTGAAGGTATCGGTATGGCCGTTGAGGGTATAGCTCGCCGCAATTTGCACTGGTCCACCGAACTTCTCGCTGCCAGTCGTGACGTCGAGAGCGTGCAGGCGAAAAACCGTGCTTCCGTTCTCGTAGGTCTTGGCCACAACGTAAATCGTTCCGGTTGCGGCATCGATGACGGGCGTCGCAACGATGCCGACCTCGGTCCATGCGCTCACGCCGGAACAACCCTGCACAGTCATGGGAACGGGTGTCGCTCCGGCAGGCAGCAGGCTGACTTGCCAGAGCGGGCTCGCGTTCGCATCGGTGTTGCTGTCGGCATCGAAGGCGTAAACCGAGTCGTGCATGGTCGCTGCATACACCACGTTGTGTGTGCCCTTCCCCGGGATCGCAACGTTAGGAAGGTAGAGTACTTGTCCGACGACCGCCCCGTCGGCGGGAATGTCGTATAGCTTCCCGAACGTGTTCGGATTCACGTTGACGAGGTTGAGGATGGTCTCGTTGGGATTCATTCCAGTGCGCGCGTTGTCGTAATGCCAGGTGGTGACCGAGAGCGACCGAACCTGCAAATTGAGGTGGGTGGAAGCGGTGACTTTCCCGCTGGTTCCGGTGAGCGCGAGTGTGGTGTTCTGAAGCTGCGCATCGAATGCTGCACTCACCGTGATCGGCTGCGAGACGGGGGACGAGGAAATTGAAAACTGAATTGGATTGGCAGCGACCGTCACCCCCGACGGCACATTCGAAATGGTCACGTTCACGTTACCGGTGAAACCATCGCGAGGCGAGACGGTCACGGTACCGGTCTCGCTCGCGCCGGGAACCACCGAGAGGGTCGCGGGACTTGCAGCGATCGAGAAGCCGGGCTCTTGGGGTGGCTGTCCACCGCCCCCGCAGGAACAGAGAATGGCAGCAACGAGAGATAGGACGAGCCTGCGATAATGGGATTTCATCGCTCGCCTTTGCGGTCAACGCTGCCGAGCCTATCGGAGCCCCGGCCTCGGCGACGGTGACCAACCTGCTTCTTGAGCGATATTCTATCCCCGGACCGTCCCAGTTTCCCAGTACCTTCTTCGGCTCACATCCGGCGTCCAGCAACCCTTTTGGACCAGTAAGCCAGCTATTCCCCACCTGTTTTGCCAACGCCCAACGACTAACGACCAGCGACTAACGACTAGCGACTAACGCCCGCCAACCAAGTTTGGCAACCTGATTTCCAGTTCCACGCTCCCATTCGAGTCCGGCGAGTCCAGTAAGACCGATACGGTGAACCGGTGTGCGGCGGAATCATACGTTGACGCGCCGGTTTTGCCTTTGATTGGGGTAATCACCGGGGCAGTCGGGGAATACCCGTGTACGGTTCGGGAACTCTCGCCGTGCGCAAATTGAATGGTCACCCGCACCGTTCCGTTGTCCGATAGTTGGCTGATACGTTGCTTGCCGAGCGAAACAAACTGGTCACGGTCGCCCAGAAAAGCAATCCCGGATTGGCCCAGCGGAACGACGATGAAATACGCGTAGCCCTTTTGCAGCGAGTCCTTTTCCAGCGACTCCGTGACAGTCTTATCCGGATCCAGGACTGTTCCCTTGCGAGAAAAATTGTCGTATACGTAAGCTCGCGTGTGCAGGCCAAGCGATGCTGGCGTGAAAGCGACCGTTTTTTGATGGCCGCGTTTGTAAGCCAGGACGTAGAAAGCCTTCAGAGTCCCGAAATCGGTGTACGTAGAGGCGAGCATGGGCCGCTTCAGGCTCTGTGCGTCTTCAACAAAGGCTTGATCGGTGGGTACAAGCGGTGCATCGGGCTTAACGATCACTCCGTCCGCACGGACAGCACGCAGCAGGTTCTCCCGATTCACCGTACCGATCCGGTCGCCCACGCCGACCGGACCAGCCGAGAGCGTCGAGAGCAGCAAATTCTCCAACTCATCGCTCATGAAAACATCGGACCAGGGCCGCAGCCCCACAGCGCCTGCCAATCGAGAGCCGTAGAGGAACTCGTCCCATTTGTCTCGGCCAAAGCGGTCGTGACTCGCGCGAATCGTGGTCACATTGTCGTACCTCGTGCTTTGCAGGTAGTGGCGCGGTAAGGGCATGCAGTACTGAATTGTGAGCTTCCGCTCCTTGAGCGCCTGCGCCATTTCATCCATAAACGCCGCCGGATCGAGGAGGTTGAAGGCCGTCCGTGCGCGTTCATCAAGCCAGTCCTGCTCGTAAGTGAGCACATTCGCATCATGGAGGTAGCTCGCCACCGTCCCCCAGTACACGGGATCCACGACCACGTTTCCGGACATTCGATAACGGCTGCGGTACGGACTCTCTGGATCAATCCACCGGGAATGCGTGACCAGCGGAATGCCCAACCGCTCCTGGAAGGCTTTCAGGCCTTCCGGGAAGAGGTCCTTGTCGGCGACGTATTCATAAATTCCGTCAAATTTCTTCCAATCCGCGTGCGCGCCTTTCGGGTAGAACCAGCTGTCGAGCTGCATGTAGCCCAGCGGCACACCCTTTTCCAGAAACTCGTCGCGAATGGCGAGTAGTGTTTTTTCATACCCTAGCGAGGGTTCATATTTGTAGTAGTAAATAGCGCCGTTGTCTGTCCAGTAGCCGACCTTGGCAAGAATCGGATCGTCATCAGCGGCCAGCGCCTTGCCCTGTAGTTTGGCCAACGCGCTTCCCCAGGTCTCGAATGCCCGATTGATTCCTTGTTCCACTACCAGGATCGTGCTGTGCGCGAATCCTTCCGGCAGCGTTGCGATTCTGGAATCGATTCCGCTGGCTATTTCTCGCGATGAAGATCGAGTAGTCGCGGAGATCAGGAAATCCGAAGCCGGCGAGAGGATGAACGTGTTACGGGCGCTATCGAAGAATACCCACGGGCTATCAGCCCCAAGTTCGTCAAAGCTGTACTTCCCAAACTCGCCACGATAGCTGACGTGATAGGCGGTCTCGGGATAGGAAACGAGCTTTGGGAATGCTGCCGCGTTGCTTGCCGCGTGCAAATACTTAACATTGAACAGCACAACCGGCTTCCCGGAGTAAACGCGGATGCTGGCCTGTTTCGGTCCCTCTTGCGCATAATCGACGACGATTTCCTGGTACGCGGCTACGCTATCGCTTCCTTCTTTAACAACAACTGTTGAAGGCGCCTGGCCCAGGCTTCCGCTGAATTTCCATCCGGCAATGCCAGTCGATATAGCGTACTGTCCGTCGAGCCCGAACGTGACCCCGATGCCGGTGGAACGGTCGGTAATCGAGACCGGCGCAGTGGCGCCGAACAGACCAGAAGTACACAGCACCAGGGCTGCCCGCAACATGTAACCAGATACACAGCGCATCCCCGCATGGTAATCGATTCTGTCGACGACCCGACACAAATATCGGATCTCCGCCCGGCGACTCGATAATCCCAAGGCAAGACTGCACAGCTGAAAATCTCGGGATGATCCGGATCGAATCGGAAGTCGCAAAATTCCTGACAGGAATATAACGACAAAGTTACGAATCCGTGACCGATCCATGACAATCTTGCGCGCTCGCTGCCTTACGCTTGCCATATCGACGCACACGATTCCGATCAGTGTGACTCAGCTTCAGGAAAAAGATCAGGAGAAAAAAATGAAGATACTTCCATTGTACGCAGCAGTGATCGCACTAGGCTTGGTGCCAATGTCAATGCTATCCGGCGATCGTTATCACAACAGCCCAACCGCGAACGGCAACGTGGCCCAGATAACCGACGGGGCGTTTCGCGATGGATTGTATCTGGGAAGAATTGCAGCCGAGGGCGGCAGTGAACCTCACGTTGCCATCGGTCGATGGGCGACTGCGGCGGACCGGTCGTCTTTCACAGCCGGCTACCACCGGGGATACAGTGAGCTTCTTGCAAGCCGAGCAGAGCTCGACAACCGCGCGCGCCAAACCAAATAGGCGCTGAGACTTCGTTCACGAAGAAGATTCTGAGGGAACTGGCCTAGGAAATTTTGAATGCCGGTTTGCGCGGCCAGCACACGGATTCAAACCAGCGGCTGATATACACCTGGGCATGGGCTTCGCCGCAGAAATGCCGAGCGGTTGGGCTGGCAGCGGCAGTCAAGTCCCACTTAATAACCGCGAGCTTCTGATCTCCACACTCGATCACAAACCAATGGATCGGATTCTCACTGACGGTCCCGCAAATCTCGCATTGGAATTCCTTCAGACTAGACATGCCCTCTCCGTTGAGCGATGGCTAAGGAAAAACTAGCTCGGCAAAAACTAGTATAGCGGGAAGTGCCCGTAGCGGCGCCGCACTCCCCTGTGGCCCCCTGTGTCCCCCCTGTGTCCCCTGTGGTGAGGATTTTGATCTAGACTTCAGCCAGACAGCAGCCCTACTCTGTCTGCTTAGTAATATTCAGCAGCACGCCAACGCACATCAAAGTAACAAACAGCGACGATCCCCCATAAGAAACAAACGGCAGCGGAATCCCCTTAGTAGGCATCAGCCCCAGCACAACACTGATGTTGATGAAAGCCTGCAGCACGATCATGCTGGTGATTCCGACCGCCAGGAAACGCCCAAAGTTATCCTGCGTCCGCAGCGCAGCCCGCGTTCCGCGCCAGAGAAAAATCGCAAAAAGGATGATGACAGCAAGCGCTCCCACCAGCCCCAACTCTTCGGCGGTGACAGCGAAAATAAAATCCGTATGCGGTTCGGGAAGATAAAACAATTTCTGCTTCCCTTCCATCAGTCCAAGCCCGGTCACGCCCCCCGTCGCGACCGCAATCAGCGACTGAATAATGTGGAAGCCAAATCCCTTAGGATCAGCATAAGGATTCAGAAACGCCAGGATGCGGTCTTTCCGGTAAGACACATGAAAAATCAGAAAATAAAGTGGCAGCAGCGCGGCCGCGAAAGCGTATCCGAAGTATCGCAGTCGGACGCCGGCAACGAACAGGACGCAAGCCGTAATCCCCGCGCAGGCGATGGCAGTGCCGAGGTCGGGCTGAAAAACAATAAGCGCAAGAAAAGCGGCGGTAGGCACCATAGCCGGGATCAGCGTATTGCGCCAGTCGTCGATGGCATTGGTTTTATTTTCAAGAAACCACGCGAGAAACAGGATGAGCGCGGGCTTCGCCAGTTCCGAAGGCTGCAACGAAATCGGACCCACGTGAAACCAGCGATGCGTGCCATGAGCGCGATCAAGAAAAAAAACAGAGATCAGCAGAAGAGTAGTAAATCCGAGAAGCAAGAAAACCAGCGCCGGATGTTGCAGCCGTTTGTAGTCCACCTTCGTGGCAACCACCATCACGACCAGTCCCGCAACCGCCCATACCAGTTGCTTCAGCAGGAATTCGTAAGCCGACCCGTAGCGCTCCTTGGCCATCACCGCCGAGGCGCTGAAGATCATGACCAGCCCGACAAAAACCAGAATCGTGGTCACGGTGAACATCCAGCGATCGACGCTGACCCGCTTAGCCATAGAGAATCCATTTCACCACGGAGACACGAAGACATGCAGCAGTTTCGACCGTGGATTTTGGGAACGTGATAACTGAGTTGGTTCCAACGTGGGATTCGAATCAGGACATCGCTTTAGATACCGAAGCGTGGGAGGTCGGTTCGTATCAGGGTATCGCTTCAGCGATACCGTAATGCTCCGAAATCAACCGCCCCTTTAGGGGCTGTGTTGGCGTCATCGTTAAAACGATGCCCTGATACGAATCTCACACTACACCGATCGAGACAGCGCCAAAGAATGCACCGTCTCCTTGAACACTCTGCCGCGATGTTCGTAGCTCTGGAACTGATCAAAGCTGGCGCAAGCCGGTGCCAGAAGAATCACATCCCCCTCGACGGCCGATTCACTCGCTCGTCTGACAGCGTTTTCCAGAGTTTCCGCATGGTCGATTTCGGCAGCACCCTGAATCTGCGATTCGATCTTGGCCGCCGCGGCCCCGATGGTATACACGCGCTTCACCCGCTGCCGCAACAATTCATTGAGCAAGGTATAGTCGCTTCCCTTATCCTTGCCCCCCAGAATCAGGTGCAGGTGCGGAGGAATATCCGCTGGGAACGCTTCCAGCGCCTTGATGGTGGCGTCCACGTTCGTGGCCTTGGAGTCATTGTAGTAATCCACGCCCGCAAACCTGGCCACGAACTCCAGTCGGTGCTCGACCGCCTTGAATTTCTGGACGGCCTGGCGAATCTGTGCGGGCTGGCAGCCAACAAGCATGCCGATAGAAACTCCCGCGAGCACATTTTCCAAATTGTGTGCTCCTTTCAGCAGCACTTCCGCAAGCGGCATGATCTCGCGTTCGCTATGCCCGTCCCGAAAATAAATATGCGTGCCGCGGGCAAACGCTCCTTTTTCATTCTCCTTCTTTCGGCTGAACCAGAACACCTGCCCGCGGGTGCGATCCGACAATCCAGCGGTCGTAGAGTCATCGGCGTTGAGGACGGTGAAATCGTCCGCGCGCTGATTTTCAAAGATGCGCGCCTTGGCGTTGACGTAATTGTCAAAAGTCTTGTGGCGATCGAGATGGTCGGGCGTGATGTTCAGAATCACCGCGATCCGAGGACGAAATTCAACGATCGTTTCCAGCTGAAAGCTTGATACTTCAAGCACGGTCCAGGTCGCCGGCCCGGCCTGATCCACCAGACTGATAGCCGGCGTGCCAATATTTCCGCCAACCACTGTAGAGAACTTTCCCGCAGCAATAATCTCGCCTGCCAACGAGGTAGTCGTCGTCTTGCCGTTGGCCCCGGTTATGGCGACGATCGGACCCGGCAGAAATTGTGCAGCCAGTTCGATTTCGCCGATGACCCGCTCTCCTAGATTACGCGCCTGCACCAGTTGCGGCGCATCGACCGGCACCCCCGGACTAACCACGATCAAATCTTGCCCGCGAAAAGTGCGGTCGCCGTGGCCACCGGTTTCAACCGTGATCCCATGCTCCAGCAGCAGCAGGATTTCATCGCGAAGCTCGGCTTCGGGCTTGGAGTCTGACACCGTGACGCGGGCGCCACGCGATTTTAAGAAGAGCGCGGAAGCCACGCCGGATTTGCCGAGACCGACGACGAGCACGCGTTTGTGTTTGAGATCCACTCTTTTACCCAATTCGACCTTTATAAAATGACACCAGCACAAGAAGTACGATCAGCACGATTACGGCAAATGCAAAGTAGTTTTCGAGATCAGGGAGAATGCTATCCGGAAAGTATTCGCGATATGCCTGGTTGACTCTTCCCCAGTAATTGTCGCGTCGCCACCAGGTTAGTTTACGGCCTTCTGGAAGCCTTTCGTTAACCTCACTCATCATCCACATGGACATGGCTGTGTCGACGATGTCCACAGCAAAACAGATGAGAACCAGAACGACCATTGTCCTATCTGACCTCGAGCAATCACAGCTACCATCAGCGCAATTTGAGTGTCGTCAGTGCAAACAGCGCAAATACCAGCGACGCAATCCAGAAGCGCACGATCACCTTCGACTCCGACCAGCCCAACAGTTCGAAGTGATGGTGAATTGGCGCCATCTTAAAAATGCGTTTCTTCCGCAGCTTATAGGAACCAACCTGCAGGATCACCGAGAGCGCCTCGATGACGAAAATGCCTCCGATGAACGGCAGCAGCAGTTCCTGTTTGATCATGACGGCCACGGTGCCGATCGCCCCGCCCAGCGCCAGCGAGCCGACATCGCCCATGAACACTTCCGCTGGATGCGCGTTGTACCAGAGAAATCCAATCGCGGAACCGACCATGGCTCCGCAAAAGATAGTGAGCTCACCAATCTGCGGCATGCGCTGCAATTCGAGGTAGGTTGCAAAAGTAGCGTGGCCGCTAAGGTAGGTGAGAACCGCGAGTGCTCCGGCTGCGATCACCGTGCAGCCGATGGCAAGCCCATCGAGGCCATCGGTAAGATTGACGGCGTTGCTCGATGCGACAATCACGAACACGACGAAACCGACGAAGGGCAGGAAGGCCAGCGGCCATAGGTGAGGATGAACCGCCAATCTCTCGATCACCAGGTCCGGGTGGAATTGCTTGAAGAACGGCACCAGCAGCCTGGTGGAATATTCTCCGCGGTGTTGCAGAGCGATCAGTGCGACCGCAATCAGGATGCTGGCGGCGGCCTGATAGCCCAGCTTGGCGCGCGCGGTAAGTCCGAGATTGCGGTGATGAACGACTTTAAGGTAGTCATCGGTAAAACCGATCGCGCCGAAGGCCACCGTCGAAAACACGGCGATCCAGACAAACGGATTACTCAAATCCGCCCAAAGCAACGTCGGTACCAGGATGGCGATAGCGATCAGCAAACCACCCATGGTTGGCGTGCCCGCTTTTTTCTGATGAGCCTGCGGACCCTCTTCGCGGATGTACTGCCCGATCTGGAAATCGCGCAGGCGCTGAATCACGACCGGCCCAACGATCAGGCCAGTGAAGAGCGCGGTGAGGCTGGCAAAGGCTGTGCGAAAAGTCAGGTAACGAAAAATACGGAAGGGCGGAAAATAATGAAAGAGCTTCAGGTAGAGCAGCCAGTAGAGCAATCCGCCTCCGACACCAGCTGTCAGCTCTCAGCTGTCAGCTCTCAGTTATTAGTTCCCTGCGCCTGGGGCGCTGGGAATGCCGCTTTTTGTTTCCCACGTCTCCAGCGCTTTCTCCAGCTTCACGCCTCGCGACGCTTTCAACAACACGACATCGCCGTCGCGTGTTTCACGCGCCAGCCACTCGCCGGCTTCTTCTGGCGTCGCGACGAATTCCGCTTTCATACCCGCTTCGCGAGCCGCTTCCACCATCGGCTTCGCCAAGCCCCGCACGCCGAGCAGGAAGTCAATTTTACTTGCGGTTTTCCTTTCCGCTATGTAGCGCCCGCACTCGCGATGCAGTTGCTCGCCGGTGGTGCCAAGTTCCAGCATCTCGCCGGCGACAACAATCCGGCGCCGGGCGGGCATCGCCGCCAAAGTATCCACCGCAGCCATAAGCGCCTTCGGACTTGAATTGTAGCAATCGTACAGCACGGCGATGTTACCCAGTTGGACGACCCGTCCGCGCTTGTCGGCGGCCTGCAGGGACGGCAGAGCTCCGGCGATTTCTGACGGGGTAATGCCGTGCTCAAGCGCAATCGCGGCGGCGGCGAGCACGTTGTACACGTTGTGCGTGCCGAGCAACGGACTCTGCACCGGCTGCCGCACTTCCCGGCTGACAAGGTCGAAGCGTGTGCCTTCGGGTCCGAGAACCTCGATGTTTTCCGCCCGCACATCGGCTGGAACACCTGCCGTCGGCTTCAATCCGAACATGACGACCTTCCCCTTGAAGTCGCGGCCGAACTGGCTGACATATTCGTCGTCCGCATTCAACACCGCTGTGCCGCCGTGCGGAAGAGCTTCAATCAGCTCATATTTCGCGCGCGCGATTCCGGCGATTGAGTCGAAGCTCTCCAGATGCACCGGGGCAACGTTGGTGACCACTGCCTGATTCGGGAGCGCGATGCGAGCCAGGGCCGCAATTTCGCCCGCGTGCGACATTCCCATCTCAACCACTGCGAGATCGTATTCCGGCTCAAGTGCCAGTAGCCCGAGCGGCAAACCAAAATGATTATTGTAATTCCCCTTGGTGCGATGCACGCGATACTTGATGGCGAGCAGGTGGGCCATTGCCTCTTTAGTAGTCGTCTTGCCCATCGAGCCGGTGACACCGATAGCGGTCTTGCCCCAAATTTTTCGGACCGCCGTCGCTAGCGTCTGCAGCCCAGTAAGAGTATCGGCGACGGCTAACAGCCCGGCTGGTTTGGAGTAGCGCGACAACTGATCTTTCCGCACTACCGCACCAATCGCACCTCGGCTTAATGCCTGCTCCACGAAATCGTGACCATCAAGGCGCTCGCCTTTCACAGCAAAAAAGAGTTCACCGGGTTGCACGGTGCGAGAATCGATGGAATATCCCTGAGCCATCGCATGACCGTCGTATTTGCCGGTCGCGGCCTCGCCGGTCGCAGCCAGCCCTGCCTGAGCAATGAATTCGGCGATGCGGGAGAGAAGGAGTTTCATGCCGTCTTCCCCGCGGTGCCCGCTTTCGCTGCGGTTTTGCAGTCGTAGCCGAGGGCCATCAGTTTCTCGCGCGCCACTTCCACGTCATCGAACGGAATGGTTCCGTCCTTTGTGACCTGCACTTTTTCGTGCCCCTTGCCCGCGAGTAGCACGATGTCGCCGGGGGTTGCCTGTTGCAGAGCGGAAACGATCGCCTTGCGGCGGTCGGGCTCCATGGCATATTTCGTGCCGGACTTCTGCAATCCAACGACTGCATCGTTCATGATGGCCAAAGGATCTTCCGAGCGTGGGTTGTCGGACGTGAGAACAGCAAAGTCGCTGCCCTTGCCCGCAGCTTCGCCCATCAGTGGACGCTTGGCGCGATCGCGGTCGCCACCGCAACCGAAAAGCGTGATGACCTTGCCTTTAAGGCCGGCGCGGGCCACAAAATCGCGAGCCAAGGCGGTGAGGTTGCGGAGCGCGTCGTCCGTGTGCGCATAATCCACGACCACCGTGAAGGGCTGTCCGCA
>Ga0210407_10000412_pt1 | contig 49275 bp, 52 predicted proteins | sample IncBWC27MmetaG_FD_150860 | JGI IMG/M metagenome (GOLD analysis project Ga0210407, IMG submission 150860) | Forest soil microbial communities from Barre Woods Harvard Forest LTER site, Petersham, Massachusetts, United States - Inc-BW-C-27-M | ecosystem: Environmental > Terrestrial > Soil >...
GTGATGAGCAGAAGACCAAAAATCGTCAGCAACAGCGCGATTCCACGTTCCTTACCCATTTGCCTGCTTGTGTTCATGTCCTCCTCTTTCAGCTCTCAGCAACTCATATCAGCAACTCAAGGTCTGACTGCCGAGAGCTTCCGAGCAATTACTTAAGGCGATTGTCGAGACCACTCTGCTCACCGGATAGGCGCCAGTGCTGTCTTTATAGAGCGACTGCACTTGTAGAGACACCTTCAGAGAATTGATCGCGGCCATCGTGGTCGCGTTATTGGTGAAATCAACCGGCAGCGCAATGGCGGCTCCGGTGGCAGGATTGTAGGCGGTAAAAATGGGGTCAGCGGCGGAGCCGTTTTGCACGTTTTGAATTTCCAGTTGAGCCACCGCGACACCGGGATTGGCCGCATCCAAAACCGGATCGCCTCCGTTGCGCAAGAACTCTGTCCGTCGTAAACACGGGCAATTGGGGCCGTTATTCACCAGGTCGTAGCGAATAATTTTTACCAGAGCGGTCCCTTGCGGAACTCCGGCCACATAGTTCTCGGTTCCATCGACGTCGCCGGCGAACCACAGAGTGCCGACGTCTATTTTGATCAACCCCGGAGCGTTGTACTGATTGGTGGTGACGATTCCGGCAGACGTGGGATCCATGTTCCGCCAATTGGGGTAGCCCGTGCTGCGCAAATCCCGGGTTAACTGGTCCATGAAGCTTCGCGACTGCTGGGTGAGGTCTAGTTTTACCTGCTGCGAAGACGAAGTCTGCTGCGTGAGATTGATGGACTTAAAGACGGCAGCCATGATTACCGTAATCACTGCAATCACAATCATGGTCTCAAGGAGCGAAAAGCCGCCCTGCAGTCGGAAGCGCGATGCCCGGCTCCCTTCTAGCCCGCGAATTTGCGCCGCTGATTGATTGCTGTTTCTACGCGACATGAATTTCACTGCCCTCCGACATAAACCCTCATATTCACCGGAATGGAAAATGCGAAGCGCGACGACACCCCGCCCTTGGGACGCGCCCCAACCGTGACCAGATAGGTGCCGTTCGCGCTCATGGTTTGAATGTTCCAGCGCACGTCATACGTGTTCTGCACGTTTCCGTTGCACTCCACATAGTTCATGAAAGCGCCGGCTGGCGGATTCCCCTGGGTGAAATCAATGCTGTTTCCTGACAAGTTCGCTCCCCAGCCGGTGGGCGGAACCCCCGACGTAGTGTCAATGGTCCAGATGGTGCCGGCGCCGTTGCAGTCCGTGATCGACCCGGGGCCGCCCCCGGCGAGTTGGGCGCTGACCTGCTCGACCACCGCTTGCGTCAGCATGGTCGCGGTACTGTCGACCTTGCTTCGCCCGTTGTTGCCGACCGCGACCATGAGCAGTCCCATCACCGCAAGCATGCCGAAGATCAGCACAAACCCGGCGATCAGCAGCTCAATCACCGTCATGCCGGACTCGGAACGCTTTCCTCGATATGTTTTCGCTGGCATGGATTAATTCCCCCAACTCGTTCCATTCCAATACCAACTCTGAATGCGGCCGGCGGGAGAAATACTGGAAGCGGCCCATTTGGCCCCACCAGGCCCCGTGTATTTAAGGTAGTAAACAAAACCTGTCGTCGGATTACAGACACCCGTGATCGGGTCGGGAAGGCAGGGCAGGCCGCGAGAATTGAAGTACGGATCCACATTCACGTTCGGAACCAGGATCGTGTTCCACATGGTGGTGCCGGTCAACAAAGTAGGGGAGCCTGCGCCGGCTGGGATGCCGGGTATCGAAAACTGGGTCTGCAGCCAAAGTTGCGCCGAGAGCTTCTTATCGGTCGGGAGAGGCGCTACTGCGGCGTCGTTGGAATCGGTTACGAACAACGCCACTCTGCCTCCGGCCACGGCAAAATGCAGCCGTTGCGAAGAATCTTTCTTGATCGCTTGGGTACGGCACCTCTGGGTAATGCTGGACGCGCTGCCGAGCGCTCCACGAATGCGGAACGCATCCACAGTCGTTATCATGGTCGGAATTGCAAATGCAGAAACCACCAGCGTGATCGCCAGAACCGCGAGGAGTTCGAGCATGGAAAACCCTGAACTCGCAATCAGGCCATCTCCGGTCTCACCCCGCTCGCGATCCTTCGAGCTTGCCGGCGAACGGAGACTGCCGCGTGCATACACAGTTGTGTTTTCGGGCATGGCTTCTCTCTAAATTCCCCTACTGGTTAGAACATCGGCTAATCCCAACGCTGGGCCACATTCCCAAAGAGCGTCACCAAGGTAACTTGAGAATCGCGCCTGACTAAAGATTCTGGAGACCTTTAAGGTTGCTGAGGAATTTGGGGGTGATCGTTTGCATCGCGCCGCATCCCTCGCATAGGCAAGAGCTGGGAGCCGCTAACCGCGAGGGTTAGATGGTGAGCGCGGTAGGAATCGAACCTACAACCTACTGATTAAGAGTCAGTTGCTCTGCCAATTGAGCTACGCGCCCGGAAGGGGCTGTCAAAGGAAGGACAGCGCTTGCATTATAGCATCGCGGATGGTGGCTTCCAGGCAGGTTCGCGGGCGATAAAAAAGAATTGAGGATGAGTCCGGTCCGATCGGCGTGACCTTGGCTGGCTCAAGCAGATTCATGCGTTTGCCGATCCGAAAAGAAAAAGATTCCTCAAAATCAAGGAAGATCGGCAAGAGGAACGATCAGCAAAAGAAGAACGCGCTGGACTATTGCTGGCGCGCGTCGGCCGCCAAAGCTGCGACCGAATCCGATACCGAACCGCTGGGACGGCGTGGCGGCAGCGTCGCCGCGGGAGCCGCAGGCCTTTGTTCCAGCGTGCCCAGGAGCGGAGCGTCTTCGACCCCAACCCCGAAAGCGACAAATTTGTTCTCGGCCCACAGGGATTCCAGCATCCGTTGCTGATAAGAACTCAGCACTTTCACCGGCAAAGTTTGGAAGTTGCGGAATACCCAGAGCAGGTACAGCCGCTGCAGCAGCGATGGCCGCAGGTAACGCGGACCGACTGGAGTGACGACTCGCAGAACACCAGACGAGAGTTTTTCAAGCCACATGGTGCACGTTCCCAGATTTTTATTGGTTTGATTGCAGAAAGCTGGTGCAATTCAAAGTCCACGGATTATTGCACCAGTGCTGATGCAATGGAAGAGATTTTTCACATTTTTTGAACTTTTTTTGCGTGGAACCCCTGCTTTTTCATCGGATTCTGCAATAGTGCACATAAAATGGTGCATTGGTCGGGTTTCGGGTATTTTTTTCGGATTCCAGAAATTAATGCTCGGATAACGACAAAAAGAACGGCGAAAAGAAAAAAAAGAGGACTACGTGCATCGCACCGGACTGGCGCGCGCGCTTTCTAAATCCGGATACTGCTCGCGCTCGTCGGCGAACAAATTAATTCTCGACGGTCGAGTGCGCCTGAACGGGCGCGTCGTGCGCGATCCCGAGAAGCCAGTGAGGCGGGGGCAAGACTTGATCGCAGTGGACGGGCAAAGACTTGCGGCGGCGAAGAAAGTTTATTTGGTGATGAACAAGCCGCGGGGCATCGTCACCACCGCGCTCGACGAGAAAGGCCGCGACACGGTTTACTCCCTGCTCCCGGAATCTCAGCTCTGGGTCGCGCCGGTGGGCCGGCTCGACAAGGCCAGCGAGGGTCTGCTGTTGCTGACCAACGATTCGGAATGGGGTGCGCGGATCGCATCCCCGGAAATGCATGTTGAGAAAACGTATCATGTCCAGATCGCGGCCATGGCGGACGAAGCACTGATTCGGCGGCTGACTGCGGGGGTTAACGCTGCATCGGGAGATCGGGCGACCGGATCATCGGGCGATCTGAAGAGCGCCGATTGCCTGCGCGTGAAGCGCGCCGCGATTGTTCGCGTGGGCAAGAAAAATTCCTGGCTGGAGATCGTGCTGGACGAAGGAAAGAACCGTCAGATTCGGCGATTGCTAGCGACCCTGGGAATTGAGGTGTTGCGGCTGATCCGCATCGCGATTGGGCCACTGCGATTAGGCGATCTGCCAAAGGGAAAAGTCCGTGAACTGACCCAGGAAGAAAAGGCCGCGCTGGATCAGGCTATGCTTTAGTTCGAATGCGAAGTCATGAAGGGCAGCGTGGCCAACACCCGGGCGGCGGTTTCCAGTTCTTGCAGGTTGTTGAGGGTGAAGTCGGGCCCGGCGTCTTCCGGGCTGAGACCTTTGCGGCAAATCTGGACCACGCCCAGCACATTCTGCTGCGAATCAATCACCGGCGTGGTCATGAGCTTCTGAATGGTGTTGGCGCCGGGCTCGCTGGATTGCCCCAGCGTGGTGAGCTTGATGCTTTCGAACACATTCGCGTGCTGCACGATCACAAAATTATTGAACAGTTCGACTTTGCGGCTGATCGCGGTGCGGGCCGCGACCGCCGAAGCGCTGGAAAGAGGAATGAAGCCAGCGGCCTTCAATTCCACGGGAAAAAGAAAATTCAAAACATCGTGTTCCGCACGCATCAGCGCCACTTCAGTCCGGTCAACGTGAAACATTGCGGAAATGACGGCACAGGCGCTTTCCGGCGTGGCCGAGGTGGCCAGGGCTTGTTGCGTCTGGACTTGCGGCGCAAGGCCGCGGGCCGCAGCGGCTGCTGAACCAGACCCGGACGTAGCCACAGACTTCACTATAGGCCTCCCGCGGCGAAAAACTTCCCCGCAAGTCTCATGCTCAAGCCTGGAAACGCGAGCGGCAAGTTACGGAAGTGTTCCGCCTCGGGGTGTTATTCGTGGGTGAGAGGGAAGCCCTTGTCGCGCCATGCTTTAATGCCTCCGTCCATCGAGAGCACGCTGGTGTAGCCCATTTTCTGCAGGTTGTCGGCGGCCAAAGCGGAGCGAAACCCGCCGCCACAGTAGAGGACCAGCGGAGTGTTGAGATCGGGGATCCGGGCCTCGACATCCCGCTCGATCACGCCTTTACCTAGATGGATTGCGCCGGGCAGATGATCTTTGGCGAATTCACTTTCCTCGCGGACATCCACCAGCACGAACTTCTCGCCTGCATCCAGCTTGCGCTTCAACTCGTCCACGTTGGTTTCTTGGATGCGGCCGCGGGCGTCGTCAACAATTTTCAAAAAGCGTGGAGAGTGCTGCATGTCTTGTCCCTTCGATGAGATTTTCTTTGCGACCTTGGTTTGCCGCAAAGTTAAGTCTGAGCAGCAAAAGTACATTCCTTGGGATTCTTATCTTCCCGCATTCCCAGGAACACCGGCGCGCGCAGTTTCATTCCGCCTTCGCCGGTTTCATGGGTCCATTCCGAGAATTTTACTTCCGCAACCCGCAGCGGTTTCACCCAATGCACGTTCTTGGCTTCAACCTCGCCGGTGAATGGATTCTTGCTGGTCTCAATCGGCTTCAGGATCTGCAAGATTTCTTTCAAGGTAGCCTGATCGAAACCCGTTCCCGCCTGCCCGACATGAATAAGTTTCTTCTTTTCGTCGTAGAGTCCCAGCACCAGCGACCCGAAGTATTGCCGCGTGCCTTCGGGATCGGTATAGCCGCCGACCACGCAATCCACCGTCTGGGTGATTTTGATCTTCAGCCATTCGCGGCTGCGGCGCTCTTCGTATGTGCTGCCGCGGTGTTTGGCGAGGATGCCCTCGAGACCCTTCTTCTTCGCCGCCTCAAACAACGCAACTCCCTGGCCCGCGAAGTCGTCCGAGTAGCGAACGATTTCTCCCGCGAGAAGAATTTCCTTGAGCAGGCGCTTCCGCTCTTCGAGGGCGATCCGCCGCAAGTCGTAGCCATCGAGATACAAAAGGTCGAACGCATAATAAAGGACCGGCAATTCCGATCGCGGAGTCGCTTGCCGCCCGTGCTTGCGGATTCCCGTCCGTTGCTGCATCAGGCTGAACGACGAGCGCCCTTGGTCATCCAGCACCACGACTTCGCCGTCGAGGATTGCGTTTTTCGCCTTGATGAATTTCCCCAACTCGCGCAGTTCAGGATAACGTGGCGTCAGATCATTCTGATTGCGCGAAACCAGACGGACGCCGCCGTTATGGATGAAAGCAATCGCGCGGTACCCGTCCCATTTAATTTCGAACAGCCAGTCGGGATCGTCGAAAGGCTTTTCGATCACCGATGCCAACATGGGTTGGATGGCGCTGGGCATGGGACGCTTGATGGCGCCCGTCAAATCCTTAAGCGCAGAGGGCGAAAGAGATTCCACCGCCGAGATCGCCGAGGACGCCGATTTCTTCCTGGCCAGTTGAGGCACGTTGGAGCTCTTGCCCCGACGGCCTTTCGCCGATTTATCCTCAGCGATTTCGGCTTGCTCGGCGGTCACTCTTTTTTTTTCAGCCTTGGCAATACTCTCGGCCAGCCACGCCGCCTTCACCCCGCCCCGCGAAACTTTCTTGCTGCTCGTCCACTCGGCAGAATCTGCGTCGCCCGCAATTTTCGCCATGCTTCGCTTACTGAGCACCGAAGAATCATACTGATCGATGTCATACCCGGTGACAACCGAGTCGTCATGCTTCTTGATCAGCAGCCATTCGTTGCCTTTGCGTCCCGGACGTCTGGCTTTGATGTGGACGAGAGCAAAGTCTCCGTTCAACCGCTGGCCGTGCAGGCGAAATTTCAGGTCGCCTTTCTTGAGCATGGCCTCGGCTTCAGCCTCCGTCGCCGGGACATACTTTCCTTTGACGGTCACCGGCGACAGCGGCTCCCAGGTGCCAACGTCCCACACCATGACCGTGCCCGCACCGTAGTTGCCTTGGGGGATCGTTCCTTCAAAATCAAAATACGAAACTGGATGGTCCTCGACCATCATCGCCAAACGTTTGTCCGCGGGATCGAGCGACGGACCTTTAGGAACGGCCCAGGATTTCAGCACCCCGTCCATCTCCAGGCGGAAATCGTAATGCAGGCGGGTGGCGCGGTGCTTCTGCACTACAAAGCGATTGCCCTTTTTCTTTTCGACCTCCGGCGGAGGTTCGGGCGTCTCCGAAAACCGCCGCTTGCGTTGATATTCCTCGAGGCCCACCAGGACATTGTAAATCGGGTGTAGCCATCATCGGATGATCTGGCGATCGGGTCATCGGTGATCAGAGAATTCTCCGATCTGCCAATCGCAGAATGGCGGGATCGTCTAGAATCGACCGCCAAGGTTTTCCAGATCACCCGATGACCCGATCATCCGATCACCCGATCCCGCGCGAGTATCCCGACCACCCGCTGGTCGGAGTCGGCGCCATTATTGTGGACGCTGGCCGCGTGGCGCTGATCAAGCGCGGCAAGCCTCCACTGCTGGGCGAGTGGTCCATCCCCGGCGGCATGTTGGAGCTGGGCGAAACCGTGCGCCAGGGCGCAGAGAGGGAAGCGCTGGAAGAGACCGGCTTGGTGGTCCGCGCGACGGAATTGCTGGGGGTATTCGACCGCGTAGTGCTCGACGAAGAAAAGCAATGCCAATATCACTACGTGCTGATTGATTTCCTCTGCGAACGAATCTCTGGAGACTTGCGCGCCGCTGCTGACGCCGCCGACGCCCTTTGGTTCACTCCAAGAGAGTTGACTAAACTGCCGCTGCCGGAAGACACGGCAAAGGTGATCCGCATGGGATTGGTGAAGGCGGTCAGTTAGCGGCGGCGTTGTTCTCTCTGTCGTGTTCTTGCCAGGTGTAGCGGCAGGACTGGCAAATCCAACCTTTGCGATGGACCGGAAGCGGTAATCCCACGAAGAGGCTGCCGTAGGCGATGGGTTTGTACAGTTCTTCAAAACTGACGTCCAGCGACTCACAACGCGGGCAGCGCGGTTGCTGATAATCCTCGAACCCGCCGATATCGAAGTTTTCCGGGATCGGCTGATTCAGAATTTCGTTCGCGGTCTCGACGTTTTCCGCACCCACAAGCAACTTGACTCCTCCCAGCAAGTTCGACCACAACCAGTCCACCCGAACAACATTGTCGTCGGCCAGCACCGATTCAATTCCGCAAGAATCGAGGCTTCCTTTGGCCAGCAAGGCTTCGGGCAGATCGCGAAACCTGCGTAGAAGCACAAGACTCCGCTTTTCCGGTGCAATCGGAGCAGGTCCCGGCTCGGGCGGTTCCAGCTCGCGGCGGTCCAATTCGTCTTCCAGCGCTTCCCACGCAGCGTCGCTTAGCGCCCAGGGCTGAAGTGCAATCTCGAGCAATTCGCCGTCGCTCAGTTGAGAGTAGTGTCTTGCGAACAACCGCTGTTCGTCTTTTGAACCGCTGGGAATCATGAGAGGCGAATGATAGCTGTAGACCAACGCAAAAGATAGCGTCGTCAAAGAAAAGAAATAATAAAGAACGGCCCGCAAGCTTTCGCCTGCGGGCCGCCCGGTGGACTGTTTGGGTTGACCAAGAGGTGGTCGCTCTATGTGCCCCGCCGCGGCAATTTGCCGTGACTGGGGACCGCGCTAAAGCGTGGCCACTTCCACGAACTCCGGGTCTGAATTATTGACGCCCCCGGCGCGACTTTACGCCGACGGATCAATCCAACTCACCGGTCGAGTTGCGAAGCTTCCTAGAGCAACCGCCCTAAGTCGCAGCCACCTCACCTGGTCTTTTGCCTCTACTTCTACTGCCACTACTGTCAGAACTTGTCGTCATCAGACCACCTCCTTTCCGGTGTAAGCACAGAATAAAACAATGCAAAGGAGGGATTCAAGGGACGAATGGCCCCAGGATGATCAGTCAGGTTCCGCAGCGCGCGGCGGTCTTTCCGAAAAGCCTTTAAGTTCTTTATCCTTTGAACTCAGCGAACGCCTCCGGCAGCGGGATGCCGAACTTTTTGCAGAGAGCCGACACGTCTCGAAAGTCCTTCTCCTTGAGCTGGTAGCCGCTATGAAATTTCACCATCCACTCGGGAGAGATGCATCGGACGGCCTGGCCAAGGATGGAGCCGGTTCCGGTCAGCGAGGCCGCAGGATACATTTCATTGTTTTCCGGAGGCCCGTAAATTCCGTCACCCTTCTCGTCGATGGCGATGACGTGAAAATCTATCGCTCGACCGTAAGCGTCGGCCAAAACAAAATTCCACGGCCTGGCTTCTTCCAACTTAATTTCTCGATATCCACTCGATTGCAACAAACCGCATAACTTCGCAACGTCCTTGTGCTGAATGGCGATGTCAAAATCGCTGTGTGGACGGGTCTGCTCGCCGAGAAGCGCGTCAACGCTCCAGCCGCCATCGATCCAAATCGCGATTCCCAGATTTTTCAGTTCGGTGTAGAGGCTGACTACGTCGGCGGCCGTCATGCAGAGCATCTCCGGAATGAAATATCATTCTAGTTCGTAGTTCCCAATGCCCGACGCCTACATCCTCGGTATCGAAAGCTCCTGTGACGAAACCGCAGCCGCCGTGGTGCGCTCGGGCGAGCAGATTCTGTCGAGCGTGGTCGCGTCGCAGATTTCCATTCACCAGCCTTACGGAGGCGTGGTTCCGGAACTGGCTTCGCGCGAGCATCTGCGCGCCATCGTCCCAGTGGTTCGCCGCGCGCTGGCGGACGCCGGTCGAACTTACGAATCCATTGACGCGCTTGCCGTTACCCAGGGGCCCGGCCTGATCGGAGCGCTGTTGGTCGGAATCGGCTACGCCAAGGCGCTGGCCTTTGCCCTCGAAAAGCCGCTGATCGCCGTCAATCATCTCGAAGGCCACATTCACGCCGTGCTGCTCGAAGAGCGGCAAAAGGGAAACCGCGACTTGCGCTTTCCGCTGCTGGCACTGGTGGTTTCGGGGGGACACACCCATCTTTATTTAGCAAAGCTTCATTCCTCAGAGCGCGGCGAAACTTGGTCCTACGAAAACATCGGCCACACCCGCGACGACGCTGCCGGCGAAGCTTTCGACAAAGTCGCGCGGGTGCTGGCCCTGGGATATCCCGGCGGCCCGGTGATTGACCGGCTGGCCGCGCATGGAGATCCGAAGGCGGTTAAGTTTCTGCCGACGCAGATTAAGCATCCGGACCGAAGGACTCATTCCGTTTTCCGCCCAGGAGGACAAAAAGATGCGTCGCCCGCTCAGGCGGGGAAGATAGACAGCTCGCATCCGCGATTTGATTTTTCTTACAGTGGAATCAAGACCTCGGTTCTCCGCTATGTAGAGACGCACAATCTGAAAGAATCCATCGAAGCCCGGCGCCGGACGTTGGCAGCGATCTCCAAACCAAAGCTGGAAGACTATCTGGCGAATTGCGATCAGCAGACGCTCGATCTGGTTGCGTCGTTTCAAAGAGCGCTGGTCGAAGATCTTGTCGTCAAGACTCTAGCCGCGGTGCACGCCTGCGACGTCGCGACGTTGTTCGTCACCGGAGGCGTCGCTGCCAACAACGAGCTCCGCCAGACCTTCGAGCGCGAAGCTGCAAAGCAAGGCTTGCCGGTATTTTTCCCGTCGCGCCCGCTTTCAACCGACAACGCCGCGATGATCGCGGCTGCCGCGTATCCAAAATTTGTGACGGGAGATTTCGCCGAGATGGATTTTTCGGCAGAAGCGGGGATGATCTTGAGGTAGCAGCTATCGGCTGAGAGCTAAGAGCTAGCCCTCTTCCGTCTTGCTCTCTTCAATGCTCATGTCTTTGAACTCGCTGGATTCGAAGACCTCGCTGCATTCCAGGCATTCGACGAATTCGGCATCTTCTTCGCGGGCCACAATGCGCACGCGCGGATGCTTGCATTGTGCTGCGCCGCTGCTTTTTTCGGGAGGTTGAGGCGAACTGGACGGAGTCATGGACGGCGGATTGGATTCATTGATTCCAGCGTTGGCTCTGCCGTTCGGGCCCCTGAGCACTCAGCTGGAATTGGCGGTATTCTTCGCTGGAAACGGGCGATTGTCAAGTCCTGAAATTCTGTACTCAGGTCCCGGCTCGGAAAATATCCCCCGGCAGCGACCTCCCAGGTAACCCCGATATGCGACCAAAATCGTCGTGAACCCGCAACCCATTCATCTGCTTGGGATTACCATTCACTGCTCCCTCCAGCCGTTCGCTGGCAAGGCTTGTGCCGCAGGCTAAGTCTCTGTAGAATCTGTATATCCGACTAGATCGGTCGGATATGACCAGGTTGGGGCCGACATGCTCAAACTGACAAAAAAGGCCGACTACGGATTGATGGCCATGAAGCACTTGGCCGAGCACGCGCATGAAGGTGCGTGCAGCGCCAAGGACGTTGCCGCCAGCTACGGCATTCCGCCCGAAGCGCTGGCCAAGATCCTGCAGCGCCTTGTGAAAGCCGGTCTGCTGCACTCGCAACATGGCACGAACGGCGGATATGTTTTAGCTCGCAGCGCGGAAACTATTTCGGCGTTTGAAGTCATCCGCGCGATTGACGGACCTTTGTTTATTACGTCGTGCATCACCGTTCGCGGCGAATGCGGCCAAGTCGATCGTTGCACCATTCGCGAGCCGCTGCGGCGGGTCAACGACAGCATCGAACAGGTCCTGCGCCGCATCAAGATATCGCACATGAAAGAAGAAGACGAAGTCACGGAACCCGCGACTGAAGTGAACGCGGAACTCGTGAGGATTCGAAATTAGAGACAGTCAAGGCAGGTTTTGAAACTCGAAACCTGAAACCTGAAACTTGAAATTGATTTGAGAGAGGCAATCATGAGCGCGACAACACTCCCCGAAGTTGAACAGCAGTCGAAGAACGGCCACGGCGTTACCCTGCCCATTTACATGGATAACCACGCGACGACGCCGGTCGATCCCCGCGTGCTCGAAGAGATGCTTCCGTATTTCACCGACAAGTTCGGCAACGCCGCCAGCCGCAACCATTCTTTCGGATGGGCCGGCGAAGAGGCCATCGAGACGGCACGTGAGCGAATCGCCCAGTTGATCGGTGCGACCGCGAAGGAAATCATTTTTACTTCCGGCGCAACCGAGAGCGACAACTTGGCCATCAAGGGCGTCGCCGAGATGTACCGCGAAAAGGGCAACCACATCATCACCGCGGTCACCGAGCACAAGGCCGTGCTCGATACTTGCAAGCGCCTCGAGAAATACGGCTATCGGGTGACCTATTTGCCGGTACAGAAAGATGGCCTGGTTGATCTCGACGAATTGAAGCGCGCTATGGATGACAAGACCATCCTGGTCACGATCATGGCCGCGAACAATGAAATTGGCGTGGTGCAGCCGATCGCGGAAATCGGAAAGCTTTGTCACGAGAAGGGCGTCATCTTCCATACCGACGCGACCCAGTACGTTGGTAAAGTCCCGATGGACGTGATCAAGCAGAACCTGGATCTGGTTTCGATCTCCGGCCATAAGATGTACGGACCGAAAGGTGTCGGCGCGCTTTACGTGCGGCGCAAGAATCCGCGCGTGCAGTTGGCGCCACTCATTGACGGCGGCGGACATGAGCGCGGCATGCGGTCCGGAACGTTGAACGTGCCCGGCATCGCCGGTCTCGGTAAGGCGGCGGCAATCTGCTACGAAGAAATGCCGCAGGAATCCTGCCGCATGGCCGGACTGCGCAACCGCCTGCGCGACAAAATCATGTCGCGCCTCGACGAGGTTTACATCAACGGATCATGGGAGCACCGCCTGCCCGGCAATCTGAACATCAGCTTCGCATACGTCGAAGGCGAGTCGCTGCTGATGGGCATCAACGACATCGCAGTTTCGAGCGGTTCAGCCTGTACTTCGGCCACGCTTGAGCCGTCTTATGTATTGAAGGCTCTGGGCACCGGAGACGATCTGGCGCACAGCTCGATCCGTTTCGGACTCGGACGCTTCAACACCGAAGCCGAAGTCGATTACGTTGCCAATCGCGTGGTAGAAACCGTGCAACGCCTGCGCGAGCTTTCGCCCCTCTACGAAATGGCGAAAGAAGGAATTGATTTGAAGTCAGTAAAGTGGGCAGGAGAGTAATAACAGGATTCTGAATTCAGGAGAAGCAAATGTCATATAGCGAAAAAGTAATTGATCACTACAACAATCCGCGCAACGTCGGCTCCATGGACAAAGCGAGCTCCGACGTAGGTACGGGACTGGTAGGCGCGCCGGAATGCGGCGACGTCATGAAGCTGCAGATCAAAGTCAACCCTGAAACCAACGTCATTGAAGACGCCAAGTTCAAGACCTTCGGCTGCGGATCGGCGATTGCTTCGTCCTCCCTCGCGACCGAATGGGTCAAGGGCAAAACCATCGACGAGGCGCTGGAGATTAAGAACACTGAGATCGTGAAAGAACTGGCGCTGCCGCCGGTTAAGATTCACTGCTCGGTGCTAGCGGAAGACGCGATACGCGCCGCCATCGGCGACTGGAAGAAGAAGCAGACGTCGGCGACGACCTCGGCCGTTGTTCACGCGAAGGCGTAAGCAGCGCGGCGCTGGAGACGCAGCAGAGCTGCGTCTCTGCGAGTCGTTGTGCGGCGATCAGGAATTATGACCACGATTACGACAGAACCCGCAAAGACTTCGGCCCCGGCCAAAGGCATCCAGGTCACCGACCGGGCGATCGAGAAGATCCGCTCAGCCATGGTGAAGGAAGGCGTGTCGCCGGAGCAGGGCGGGTTGCGTGTGGGAGTGCAAGGCGGCGGCTGCTCGGGCCTGAGTTACAACATTCGTTTCGATTCCCAGCCGCGCGAGCGCGACCGCGTCTTCCAGTTCGGCGACGTCCGCGTTTTCGTGGACCCGAAATCATTCATCTATCTGCACGGAATGACGCTCGATTATCAGGAGACCCTGATGCAGCAAGGTTTCGCCTTCGTAAACCCGAATGCGAACAAATCCTGCGGCTGCGGAACGTCGTTCTCGTAGAGCAGGGTCGTGCGGCGTGAGCGCCCGCGAGTCTTGCCCCCATGCGGTACTGAGTAGGAAGATGTGTCCTTGAAAAAATTGAATGGCGACTGAAACCAAAATAACGGTGCTCACCGCAGAGCAAAACTGCTGGTCGTGCGGCGACATGCGCGCGGCGCAGTTTTGCCAGTCCTGCGGTAGAGTGCAGCCGCCCAAGCCGGTCGACTACTTCACGTTCTTCGGTTTGCCACGAAAGCTGAACCTCGATGTCTCGGCGCTGGAGCGGGAGTTCTACGCGCTGAGCCGCAAGCTGCACCCCGACGCCAACGCCGGCCATGATCCGCAAGAACAGGAATGGAGCCTCGAACAAAGCTCGCGCTTGAATGACGCTTACCGCATTTTGAAAGACCCGATCCGCCGCACGGAGTATCTGTTAAAGCTCGAAGGCGTGGAACTCGAAGGGCAGTCGAAAGCCGCGACCGAAGAAGCGCGCCAGACTGGCGAGAAGAAGCAGATTGTCCCGCCCGATCTGCTCGAAGAAGTGTTCGAATTGAACATGCAGCTCGAAGAGCTTCGTGCCAATAAAAAACTGGGCGAGGAAGATTCAGAACTGATCGCACAATTGCAGCAGCAAAAAACCGGACTGGAAGAAAAATTCAGTTCGCTGTTCGAAGAATTACAGCGCTACTGGAATGCCTGGGACGCCGCCGCAGATTCCGGTAACGAAGCGGAGAGCCGAAATGTCCGTGACCAAATGGTGGATCTGCTGAACCGCCGCAGCTACATCAGGAATTTAGTTCGAGATGTGAATGAAGCACTCGGGAATTGAGATTGCTTTCAATGGCCTCTTCTGACCGCATCGTCGGCATCGACCTCGGCACCACCAACTCCCTGGTGGCGTTCATGCAGGGGGATTCGCCTGTCGTAATTCCGGGCGAAGATGGGGTGAACCTCGTTCCATCGGTGGTCGCGCTCGATGAGAACGATAAGATCATCGTCGGCAACGCTGCCCGCAAATATCTGATCGAAACTCCAGACCGGTCCGTCTATTCGATCAAACGCCTGATGGGGCGCGGCGTTGAAGATATTCAGGACGAGCTCGGCCTGTTCCCATTCCATCTCGCAGATGATCTTGCCCCCGGCGAAGTTTTGCGTATCAAGCTGGGCGACAAAAGCTTTTCTCCTCCCGAAATTTCGGCATACATTCTGCGTCAGTTAAAGCGCAATGCGGAGCGTTTCTTCGGCGCTCCGGTCACGAAAGCGGTCATCACCGTGCCAGCCTACTTCAATGACGCGCAGCGCCAGGCCACAAAAGATGCCGGCCGCATCGCCGGACTCGAAGTCCTGCGCTTGGTGAACGAACCAACCGCGGCGTCGCTGGCTTACGGTCTCGACAAGAAGCAGAATGGGATCGTCGCAGTTTACGATCTCGGCGGCGGTACATTTGATATTTCGATTCTCCGCTTACACGATGGCATCTTCGAAGTGATTGCCACCAACGGCGACACCCACCTCGGCGGCGACGACATCGACAACCTGCTGATCCATATCGCAATTGATGACATTCGCGGCGACCTCGGAATGGACGTCTCACGCAACGGAGAAATCGTTGCCGGAATCCGTAAAGCCGTCATCGAGGCCAAGATCGCGCTCTCTTCGCAGGCATCAACCAATCTGGACATCGAACTTCCCGGGGGGAAGCGCTATCAACGGGAAGTCACTCGCGAGCAGTTCGAGCACCTCGCCGCCCCGGTGATTGACCGCACAGTCGGCCCCTGCAAACAGGCTCTCAAGGATGCAGGTCTCAAACCGGAGCAAATCGACGAAGTCGTTCTGGTCGGCGGATCAACCCGCATCCCGAAAGTTCACGCCCTGGTCGAGCAACTATTCCAGCGTAAGCCGCATACTGACCTGAATCCCGACGAAGTGGTTGCGCTTGGCGCAGCGGTGCAGGCCAACATTCTCTCTGGCGGCTCCGAAGCCACGGAGAACATGCTGCTACTCGACGTGACTCCGCTTTCGCTCGGCATCGAAGTCGCCGGCGGCGTGACCGACAAAATCATTCTGCGCAACTCGACTATCCCCGCGTCGGCAACGCAGCATTACACCACCCAAATTGATGGACAGACCAACGTCGCTATCCACGTTGTGCAAGGCGAGCGCGAACTCGCGAAAGATTGCCGCTCTCTTGCGCGTTTCGACCTGAAAGGCGTTCCGCCGATGTCCGCCGGAATGCCGCGCATTGAAGTGAAATTCCTGATTGACGCGAATGGAATCCTGCACGTTTCCGCCCGCGAGCAGCGCAGCGGCAAAGAAGCAGAGATCGAAGTCCAACCAAGTTACGGATTGACCGACGATCAAGTCGAGAGCATGATTCTCGAATCCTTCGATCAGGCCGAAGAAGATTTTCGTCAAAGGCAGATTATCGAAGCGCGGAACGAAGTACAGACGATTCTTTCCGCGCTGGAAAAAGGCAAGAAGAGCCCGGCGTGGGGCGCGCTCAGCACTGACGAGAGACAGCGCATCGCAAAACTCGAACGCGCGTTGCGAGAAGCCGAGAAGATTGAAGACCATCAGGAGATTCGTAACGCTATTGACGCCCTGAATCAAGGAACCATGCGTCTGGCCGAATTAATGATGGACAGCGCGGTCACTACCGCGCTCAAGGGAAAGAATATGGATGAGACCGAACTGGAAGAAGGCCCCAGCGCGCCGCATCCGGTGGCAAAAGCAGAGTTCAAGTAGGAGTATTAATGGAAGAGAAAACGCAGTCCGCAGGAACCGCAACCATGGACGCCCCCGGCGAAAACACGGTCGAAGTCGTATTCCTCCCCGAAGGTAAAACCGTGCAGTTCGAGTGCGGCAAGTTGCCTTACAAAGACCACGGCAAAGAGCAGTCCATTCTCGACGTTGCGCTGAACAACGGCATTCGCCTCGATCATGCCTGCGGCGGTAATTGCGCCTGCACCACCTGCCACGTGTGGGTCAAGGAAGGCGCGCAGAATCTGACCGAGATGGACGATGACGAGGCTGACCGGCTCGACATGGCTGCCGACTTGCAACTCAATTCGCGCCTAGGATGCCAGGCCGTGATCACCAAGCCCGGCAAAGTTGTCGTAGAAATTCCGGCGTGGAATAGGAATTACGTTTCGGAAGAACACTAGAAAAGCAGCACTCAGCATTCAGCACTCAGCAGTCAGCCAATGCGGGGTTTTGATGACGGCTGAATGCTGAGTGCTGAATGTTTCTTAGGAGCCCCTCATGCCCAAAGACCTAACCTGGGACGATGCGGAAGACATCGGAATCCTTCTGTCCGAGAATCATCCGGCGATCGATCCGCTGACGGTTCGCTTTACCGATCTGCACCGCTTCGTGACCGAACTGCCCGAGTTCAAAGACGATCCCAAGAAGTCGAGCGAAGGCAAGTTGGAAGCTATTCAGATGGCCTGGCACGAAGAATACGACGACGCGCTCTGAAGACTTCACCGCCAAGCACACCGAGTTCACCCAGAAAATCTTAAGACGAGCACTTCCTCTGCGAACTCTGCGTGCCCGGCGGTAGATTGCCTTTGACCTAGCCCGCCGTTGCCGGCTCTTCCACCGTCGCGCCCCGCAAAAACTTCGCCGCCTCTTCCGGCGGGGTGGGATTGATATAAAACCCCGTCCCCCATTCGAATCCTGCCGTCTTGGTCAACTTGGGCATGAACTCGATGTGCCAGTGGTAGTGCTCGTTCGACGATTCCTGCGTCGGCGAGCTATGAATCACCAGGTTATATGGAGGGCTGTCCAGCACCTGATTCGCCTTGTTCAGCAGCACATGAATCGCTTTGGCCAGATTCTCGAACATGTGCGACGACGAGTTTTCGAACGCCGACTCATGCTGCTTGGGCAGGATCCAGGTTTCGAACGGAAAGCGCGGCGCATAAGGAGCGATGGTCAGGAAGTCGTCGTTCTCTGCGACCACGCGGACCCCGGCCTCCGTCTCCTGCTGCACAATATCGCAGAAAACGCAGCGCTCCTTATAGATGTAATACTGCTTGGCGCCTTCAATTTCCTCGGCCACGTAAATGGGCACAATAGGCAGCGCAATCAATTGCGAGTGTGCATGCTCCAGCGACGCTCCCGCCGCTTCGCCGTGGTTTTTGAAAATCAGAATGTATTTGAAGCGCTTGTCTTTTTTCAGATCGAGAATGCGGTCGCGGAAGGCCCATAGCACGTCTTCGATCTTTTTTGGAGGCAGCGTAGCCAGCGTCGCGTTGTGATCATTAGTTTCAATAATCACTTCGTGCGCCCCGATTCCATTCATCTTGTCGAACATACCTTCGGCCTGGCGATTGAGGTTACCTTCAATGCCAAGTGCAGGGAATTTGTTCGGCACCACGCGCACCGTCCAGCCCGGAGTATCGCGCTGCGGCGGAGGCCCGCCGTTCTGGTTAGGCCGGTAGGCTTGAATCTCCGGCGGAGTTTTGCCTTCGTTTCCGTAGCAGAAGGGGCAGAATCCCCCCTTCATCTTTACTTCATCGCGGGTGAAGTCAGTTGGGCGCTTGGCGCGATCGGTCGAAATAATGACCCAGCGGCCGACGATGGGGTCTTTTCTGAGTTCGGGCAAGTAATCGTTTCCTCCAGCCCGCTGCCACCCGGGGTGCAAGTATTCTACGACGAGAGTAGGGAGTTCTGGAATAGCTCTATCGCCGGATTCCCCGGCTGCGCTTCGTAGTAAACCGTGACCACATCAAACCGCCACTGCGGCGGCTCGGGGAACAACCGTTCCGGCAGCAGACGAAGATAGTCGCGAATCACAATGCGAATGGCTTGGCGTTTGGCGCGATCCACCGCCGCTGCGGCAGGTTTCACGTCATGCGTAGTGCGAGTCTTGACCTCGATAAAGCAGAGCACGTCTTTGTCCCAGCCGATTAGGTCAATCTCTCCGGGATGCCGCGCCGTCCGAAAATTGCGCGCCACCATGACATACCCGCGCCGTCGCAGGTAGAAATAAGCATCTTCCTCACCGCGCCGTCCGGTGCGCTGGTGCGCGGGAGCATGTTGTTTGTGCGCAGAGGTCTTGCTGATGACACGATCGAGTCCGCGCAGCAAGGTTTGGGTAAGACGGGCCGGAAGCATGACCTCAGCTTACTCTCCGCCTCAGATGAACGCCGTGACGAAGTCACATCCAAAGGCTGTGGATAAAATACGGGGGCTGGACGCCCTCGTCTGAAAGGCCTACAACGGGCCTAGCCACCATTCATGTTGCTCGACATCTATTTCAAAGTTAATGCGATCCTTGTATTTTTCGATCAACGGCTGGGTGGCGCCTAATAGATCGTACTTCGCCGAGGAGGGTACATCGCGGAAAAAGATCCATCTGTCTCTCTGCTCGAACTCCCCTGCCTGATCCATCTGGCGTACCTGCCGATCCGCGAATGCCCTAACAGCTACTGGTCCACATATAAGTTCAGCAACGCGCTTAGAAACGATATTGGCTTCTCGCTCGTGAGGAATATCACTTGCTATCGTCGCTGGTTCGAACTTTTTCAGATTTTCATAGAGGATAAAGTTCACAAGAGACAAACGGGGGTGTACCCGTGTTGCAGAAAATGCTGCAATTCGTGCGCGTAGGTCGTGACAAATCCAGTTGTGTCTTCGGATGTGGAAGGCCTGATGTATATGAGATTATCAAACGCGACCATCTGATCGAAGGTCACATGCCCCGTGATCTTCTCAAAAGAATGAAAGTAGCAATTCGAGAGATACGCGGGCAGCGAATTTCTGGAAGCAAGCGGGGCATGAAAGCCCCGGAAGTGCATGCCGTTTCTGCTAATAAGGTACTCGTCGTCGAACGTAGCGAAATAGCGGTACAGCCGACGTGGTGGTAGTTGAAAGTGTGCCTCAATCTGACCACAGAGCGGCCTTAACGTTCGCTCGTTCTCAACGGAGTGGTTGAAATCCCAACCTACGGCAGAAGGCATTTTGCACCAGCACACGTGGGTGTGAGGCTCGCATGGCGAATTGGCCAGCGCTCGTCCGCTTCCCGAAGAGCCTAATCACCGTCATTTACCCGCCAACTCCACGCACTCCTCCAGCACCTCAACCGCAACATCCGCCTGGTCTTTGGTAGTGATCAACGGAGGCGCGATGCGAATCGTACTAGCGCCGCAGCCCAGGAAAAGTACTCCGCGCTCGAAAGCCATCTCGACCACGCGGTCTCGCTCGGCGGAGGCCGGGGCCTTGGTCTGCTTGTCGGCAACCAGTTCGACACCGACCATCAGCCCGCGCCCGCGCACTTCGCCGACCAGGCGATGCTTCGCCGGCCAATCTGCCATTCTCCGCAGCATATGATTGCCGACTTCTTCCGCGTTGCGCAGCAGGCCTTCGCGTTCGATCACGTCGATTGTTGCGAGAGAAGCAGCAATGCAGACAGGATTACCGCCAAAAGTCGAAGCGTGCGACCCCGGCACCCAGTCCATGATCTCGGCCTTGGCGAGCGTGATCCCCAGCGGCATCCCGGAAGCAATGCCCTTGGCCATGCAAATAATGTCAGGCTGCACGCCGGTGTGCTCGATGGCCCACCATTTTCCGGTGCGTCCCGCGCCGCTCTGGACTTCATCGGCCACCAGCAGAATTCCGTGACGATCGCAAATCTGCCGCAGTTCCTGCATGAAAATCGTGGGTGCGGGAACGTATCCGCCTTCGCCCTGCACCGGCTCGACGAAAATTGCCGCGACTTCTTCCGGGGCAACCGTCGTCTTGAATAACCTGTCTTCGATGAAACGCGCGCAAGCCAGCGCATCCTGCTCACCTTTGCGATAAACGTCGGGATAAAGAACGTGGGTCACGCCGGGAAGCGGTGGCCCGAAACGCCGCCTCTGCTGCGGCTTTGACGCGGTCAGCGACAGCGCTCCCATCGTCCGCCCGTGGAACGCGCCGAAAAATGCAATCACGTTCTGCCGCTTGGTGTGATAGCGCGCCAATTTCAGCGCGCACTCAACCGCCTCCGCGCCGGAGTTGCCGTAGTACACGCGATGCGGCCCCGCCATCGGCGCAATCTTCGACAGCCGTTCGGCCAGCGTGACCAGGCTCTCGTAGTAAAAATCTGTGCCGGACATGTGAATCAGTTCGCCGGCCTGCTTCTGAATCGCGGCCACAACATCGGGATGGCAGTGTCCGGTGGAAGTCACAGCGATGCCGGATGAGAAATCAAAAAACTCGTTTCCGTCCACATCGGTTACAACGATGCCGCGGCCTTGCTTGGCCACAAGCGGATACGAACGGGTGTAAGACGGAGAAATGTACTGATCGTCGCCGGCCAGAACGCGCTTGGCGTTGGGCCCGGGTAGAGCGGTCTTAATTTTTGGTCCGTCAATCAAGGATGCGGTCTTGGTCGTCATGGAATCCTCCTGAAGCTCGGTCGTTTGGTTGTTCGTCTTTGGTCGTCGGCCAGATTCGCAATTTAGGCGGACTCCGGCCTCACACAGACTGAGGAGGATGGAAATTAGTCGCTACCGAAGAGGCTCGGGCGCACTTGCGAAGGCAGCACTGCCAAATATCGCCGCGGACACACCAGCATATGCAGCCAGCAGGCGGGCAGGTGCGAATTGGGGCCGTTGAAGTTCACTAACCTAATTGTATCTGGGACTGGCGAGCGGCGTAACCCCCTTTGGGACGCTGTCCGTTAGTCATGAATTCTGAATCGCGTGCAGCAGGGGGCTCGTCTTATATGCTCTAGATAACCCAATGTCATCCGCCACTCCATCCCGCTTCATGCTGGCCTTCAACTTCGGCCTGGTTTATCTCTTCTGGGGATCGACTTACCTCGGCATTGGGATTGCCGTGGAGCACATTCCTCCCGCCCTGATGTGCGCCACCCGCTTCACGGCGGCGGGCGTGATCATGCTGGTTTACTGCGTTCTGGCGGGAAAGAATATCCGCTACAGCGCACGCGAGTTGGTACAGCTGGCGATCGTGGGGAACCTGCTGTTGATGGGCGGGAATCTTACGCTTTCGTTTGCCGAGCGCTACGTACCAACTGGACTCGCCGCTCTGCTGATCGCGATCACTCCCCTGTGGTTCCTGGTGTTGGATTCACTGCTGCTCGGGCATCATCGAGTGTCGGGTCGGGGGCTGATGGGGCTGGCGCTCGGACTTTCTGGCACCGTCGTTTTGCTATGGCCTCAACTGCACGCGACCGGCGCTCTGGGGCGCAAAGAACTGTGGTATGCACTGGCCCTGAACGGCGGTGCATTCCTCTGGGCGTTTGGCTCGGTGCTGTCCAAGAAGTGGCAGTCCGGCGGACCCAGCTTCGGCGCGACCAGTTGGCAAGTGTTTTTCGCGGGGATGGGAAACTTGATCTTCGCGCTCATCAACCATGATTTCGCGCACGTCGTGTGGACTACTCGCGGCCTGGCGGCGGTCGGGTATCTCATCGTCGGCGGTTCGCTGATCGGCTACACCGCCTACATCTACATTCTCGGCCACGCGCCCACTGCGAAGGTTTCCACTTACGCCTATGTGAATCCGGTGGTCGCCGTCTTTCTGGGATGGCTGGTGCTGCACGAAAAAATCGACGGCTACATTTTCGCAGGCAGCGCAATCGTGATCGCATCAGTGATCGTGGTGACCAGCGCGAGTGTGACGAAAAAATCTCCCACGCCGGAGCCAGTGGCGGCCGCGGACTAAAAGCGGCGCGAGGGGACCTTAACTGACCTGAAGCCTGAAGCCTGGGTTTTCACCCCAGCGGATCGTACAACTGCCCTTCCACCCGGTCCGCGATCTTGGGCAAATCCTTCCGCGCGTATTGCAAAAAGTGCGGCGTGTTGCGATGGGCTTCAAGCGCCGCGTCATCTTTATATTGCTCGTAAATAAAAAACCGGCGCGGCTCGGTGCGATGGCGATGTACCTGAAACATGGCGCATCCCGGCTCCTTGCGCGCCTCCGCGGTCAACTTCGCCAGTACTTCCGCAACCTCGGCTTCCTGCCCGACTTTCGCCACCCAGGTTACCGCTAGAACGACCATCGCTAACTCCTCGCCTCTCCAGACTGAGTCCCGCCGCTGATCGACTTCAACTCCGCCGTGAACGCATCCACAAAAATCGTTTCCTCACGGCCTGGTCCGGTTGAGACCATCCCAATCTGCGCGCCGGATCCCTTCTCGACAAAATCCAGATACTCCCGCGCCGCTTTCGGAAGTTTACTCAACTCAGTGATCCCCTGCGTCGGCGTGTTCCACCCCGGCATCGTTTTGTACACGCACTCAATCTTCTCCCACCCGCAGGCTTCGGCGGGAATTTCTTCGGTCGCCTTGCCGTTAATCTTGTATCCCACGCACACCGGAATCTCTTTCAGCTCGTCGAGCACGTCGAGCTTGGTGACTACCAGCCACGAAGTCCCGTTGATCATCCCCGAATACCGCAGCAGCGGCAGATCAAGCCACCCGCAGCGCCGTGGACGCCCAGTCACCGCCCCAAACTCATTCCCGCGCTTGCGAATCAATTCGCCGGTTGCATCGTGCAGCTCCGACGGGAACGGCCCTTCACCTACCCGCGTGCAGTACGCCTTCGTGATTCCGATCACCGAATCAATCGCCGTCGGAGCAACTCCGGTACCGATGACCGCCCCGCCCGAGGTCGCGCTTGACGACGTCACAAACGGATACGTCCCGTGATCAATGTCGAGCATCGTTCCCTGCGCGCCTTCGAACATCACCGAATGCCCGCTGGCAATCGTCCGGTTCAACAGCACTGCGGTATCGCACACAAACGGCGCGATCTTCGCTGATGCCGCCGCATATTCCGCATACATTTTGTCGGGATCAATCGGCTCGGAATTAAACAGCGCGTGCGCAATCATGTTCTTTTCCTGGCACGCGTTTTCAATGTGCTTCTTCAGCAGATTCAAATCCAGCAGGTCGATCACGCGCAGTCCGCGCCGGCCGGCCTTGTCCTCGTAACTAGGCCCAATCCCGCGCGACGTAGTGCCAATCTTCACTCGCCCCGGCGCATTTTCCGACGCCAGCTCGATCATCCGGTGATAGGGAAGGATCACGTGCGCGCGATTGCTGACGAAGAGATTCCCGTCCACTTTCACGCCGGCATCGCGCAGCGCGCCAACTTCTTTCAGAAACGCAATCGGATCCAGCACCACACCGTTTCCGATCACACTGCGGCAGCCCGCGCGCAGCACGCCGCACGGCACCAGTTGCAGCACGAACCGCTTCCCGTTAATGATGACGGTATGCCCGGCATTGTGTCCGCCGGCATAGCGCGCCACCACGGAAAACTGTTCCGAGAGCACGTCAACGATCTTGCCTTTGCCCTCATCGCCCCACTGGGCGCCCACAATGACCGCAGTCTTGCCTTTCGCCAATGAAAACTCCTCTTTTTTGGATCAACGATGCTGGTGCGCAGTCGCGACTGATCGCTCTGGCACACGCCCGTCCCCGCAGAACCGCGAAGACACTAAATCAGGGATTTACCGGGGCAGAGGTGTACTTCAAATGATAACCCGCTGGAGGCGACCGAGGCCAACGGAATATTCGATTGTGAAGATGATGGATTTCGATTCGGTAGTTTCAGTTCTTCGGGGAGGACGACTTCCCATCCGTCCGGTCCGGCCGAATCACCGCCAAATTCGCCGGCGCATCCGCATGCACGCCGAAGTCCCACACATAGCTGTTCATCCCCTGCTTGCCGAGCAGTTCGGCCACCGCATACTCGCCCGGCTCCAGCGGAGCCTTCGGCGTCAGCTTAATCCATCCTTCGCTCATCTGCTCCGCCGTCGCCGCGACTCCCTCTTGCTCCTGACTCGACTTGCCTGTGACCGAACTCTTCAGTGTGCCAACGATCCGCTTGTCGCCCTTAACCTCAGCCCGCACAATCCGGAACCGGTCCCAGGGCAGCTCCGCGCTCTGTTTCGTAGAATCCGGTTTTGCGGAATCGCTAGGTTTTGCAGAATCACTCTCCTCCGCCGAAGCGTCCAGATTGATATAAATCGCCGGCAGCGACGCATGAATCTGAATCTTCGACCGCGACCCCGGAATTTCAATCGTCGACTTCGCCCCCGCCAGCGGATTAATCGCCGCCCGCAGCACATTGTGCCCCGTATGCCGATTCACCTCGCCCGTGCTCTGGTCGAGCGGCACCAGCTCCGGCAGCGACAAATAAGTATCCAGCGCATACACCCCGCCCTCCGGAGGCAGCCGCAACCCCGCCGCCACATGCGGCGATCGCAACTCTTCCTCCTCGCGCTCCTCCTGCATTTCTTTCTCAAGCTCGGCCGCTTCCTTGGACTCCTTGCCCGCCGCGCGGTCTTCCTCCCACTTCTTAGTCGCGTCCCAATCCACCAGCGCGTTCGGGATTTCCTCCCACTCGTTCCGCTCCGCGCTGAAGAAGCGCACCCGGTCGTCCTTCTTCTCCCACTTGGTCGCAAGCTGGTAGGAGCCGTCTTTCAGGATGAGGCGTTTAGATTGGGCCTGGGCGGCGCCGTGAGTGGGGAATGCCAGCAACGCGCCAAGGAAAAGGAGGAAGATCGCGCAGACGGTCGGTCGAAGCCAAGCCATGACTTGCTTAGTTTACCGCCGAAGCCCAGCCCAATGTGGGGACAGCCGCCCTCGGCTGTCCGGTCGAGCGAAGCTCGACATCTGCACGCAGCGAATCAAAGACGGGTGCCCCATTCTAAATTTCGCGTTCTTTGCGAAATTTAGAGTGGGGGTCTTGGGCACGATGGGATGATTCGGAATAAACGCAAACACGAACGAGCGCGGGCAAGCCTTTGTTTAGATACCGAACTGTCCACTAGGCCAAATCAGGCTTGAATGGGCATCCGCCGATTATTGTATCCGCAATTCGCGGTCGCAATATGCGCTAGTGCGCTGGGCTATCCGGTGAAAACATCCATGACGCTTTTCACCTCTGGGTCTTGCGTAGCATCCCCATTTGGATTTTTGGAGCGAAAGTTTGCCACGGCTTCCGCTAACTGCTGCTGCATATTTTTCGCAGCCTCTTCATACCCTGGGAGCCTTGTGATCGCAGGGTTCCCCTGGGCATCCTTGGACAGTATCCAGCCTTTAGACAAGAGTGTGTCTTGCAACTTAGTGTCCCTGGCAGCGGCAGCTGCTATTTCTTTTCGGGCTTCTGCTAACTGCTCCGGGGTAACCTTGGAACCCTTTTCGATGTCGGCCTCGGCACCCGCAATGTGCTCCTCAAGCCACTCGATTTCCTTGTTTTCTAAAATCGCACGCAGCCGTGGGAAGTAAGATTCAGCCCGCGCCCATACTGCTTTCAGTTCGGCAATCTCCTGTGCTGAAAAGATTCGAATAGCCGGAAACGCTTTGCCGTCCCCGCCCGACAGCAAGAATCCAGAATTATCAATGAAGACATAGGGTGTCCCGGCGTTGCCGCCCTCGCTCTTCTCAGATTCGTACCCTCCGCCACCGCAGTTGGCGACATCGTCCGACTTCTCCATCTCCCGCTCGACAGCGAGCCACTCCTCAGGCCAATGGTCATCCTCCGGCCATGGCCCACCCTGCACCCGAAACATCTCTACCCACTTTTCAGCTAGTTTTTTTCTCATTTCCGTGACAACAAAGGCCCTCGACAGTTCTGCACCGCCGAGGGGAGCCGCTTAACGCAGCCCGCAGACGTGGGCTAAGTGGGCCAGCGCATACAGAGCTGAAACCACCCTTACCAAGCTGCTGCTATTCAGTTTTAGCTGAATAGAGAACGAGACGTTCATCTGTCTCCTTTCTTCTGAGTCGCGTTGTTGAGGGTTTTCTTGTAACACAGAAACCTCACAACAATTAGGAAGTGTAGTCCGGCATAAGGTCGCCGGACAAGGCGGTCATCCTTCGGTTTTTACTACAGTGCTAATATGGGTCGCTATGAAAATACTGGCGATCCTACTGCTGATACTCAGCACGGCAGCTCAAGCACAACAACACGCCCCTACAGCGGAGCAATGCAGGGTAGACGCAGCCCTATGGACGGCGCAGCAAGGCACAGGAGACTTACATAGTGCTTTGGATAAAATTTCAGTCCAAGAATTGAAAGAACGAGCCGTGGAGATGGATGGCTGTGCGATCACCGCTGAGGGTAAGGACGATATGTTGAAATACATGGTGATGACCATAGGGTACATGGCCGAGGAAGACGTGAGACAAGCTGCTTTTATTGAGCGCCACGGGCTAAAGTCCCAGTTCATTGCAGAGGACGCACAGCATCTGGGGAGGTGAACTTGTCAGAAGAAATCCTGGTGCACAAAACGAAATTCGATACCCTGCTACGAAAGATGCTGGTGACCCCGCCCCTGCCAAAATCAGAGATTAGGCTTGCAAATCCAGAACCAGTTCGAGTGCGAGGAGCTGAGACATGCTAGTCAAAGACGAAGCCGGGACGCCTGAAGACATCATCCAGTATGCTCAGCTAGCGGCAGGCAGGATGTCAGCAACCCTACTTAAAGCGGCAGAAAATATCGAGCAGGGCTGGGACCGAGATACTCAGGCCAGCGTCATTAAGGAAGTCGCCAGACAATTGCGAGACGATATGAGAGAGTGGATGGTTTCGTAGCTGCGCGAGTAAACGATTGGACCGTGAAGGAAATAAAACCTCGGGACAGGCGGGACGTATCCCCATAGAACTGCCCCACTCAAGCCAAAACCCGGCTTGAATGGGCCACCCGTCGTCCGAAAATTCTAGTTTTCCGTCGTGCTCACTTTCTGTCATAATTGTTCGTGCACCCCAGCCTGCACGATTTTCCAACACAACCTAGAGCGAGGCAACGATGTCGGCAAAGTACATCTTTGTAACCGGCGGTGTGGTTTCTTCCTTGGGCAAGGGACTCGCGGCGGCCTCCATCGGCTGCCTGCTCGAAAGCCGCGGCCTCAAAGTCAACCTGATGAAGTTCGATCCTTACCTCAACGTTGACCCCGGCACCATGTCTCCGTTTCAGCACGGCGAAGTTTTTGTCACCGACGACGGCGCCGAAACCGATCTCGACCTCGGACACTACGAACGCTTCACCCACGCCAAACTTTCTCGCGACAATAACTGGACCACCGGCCGCATCTACGAACAGATCATCGCTAAAGAGCGCCGCGGAGATTATCTCGGCAAAACCGTGCAGGTCATTCCGCACGTGACCAATGAAATCAAAGCCGCGATGAAAAAAGTCGCGCAAGACGTGGACGTCGCCATCGTTGAAATCGGCGGCACCGTCGGCGACATCGAGTCGCTGCCCTTCATGGAAGCCATCCGCCAGATGCGCCAGGAATTGGGCCGTGAAAACACTTTGTTCGTTCACGTGACGCTGGTCCCGTTCATCGCCGCCGCGCAGGAATTGAAGACCAAGCCCACGCAGCACTCGGTGAAAGAACTTCTCAGCATTGGAATTCAGCCCGACATTCTTCTCTGCCGCACCGATCGTTTTCTCTCCAAAGATTTGAAGTCGAAGATCGCGCTCTTCTGCAACGTGGAAGAAGGCGCGGTAATCACCGCCAAGGACGTGGCTTCCATTTATGAAGTCCCGCTGGTGTTCGCTCACGAAGGCGTTGATGCCCTCGCGTTGAAATATCTGCACGTCGAAGCCAAAGACCGCGACATGAAGCAGTGGGAAGAGTTGGTCCACAAGGTTTACAACCCGAAGGACGAAGTGAACATTGCCATCGTTGGGAAGTATGTTGAATACGAAGACTCCTACAAGTCGCTGAAAGAAGCTCTGGTGCACGGCGCGTTGGCCCACAATTTGAAATTGCAAGTGAACTGGGTTGAAGCCGAAGGCCTCGAAGCCGGACAGCAGGCCTGCGCCGAGCAGCTTCAAGACTACGGCGGCATACTGGTCCCCGGCGGATTCGGCAAGCGGGGTATCGAAGGTATGTTGCAGGCGATTCGCTATGCCCGCGAAAATAAAGTCCCATACTTCGGCATTTGCCTGGGAATGCAGACTGCCTGCATCGAGTTTGCGCGCGACGTCTGCGGACTGGCCGACGCCAACTCCAGCGAATTCGATCCCTCAACTCCGCACCGCGTGATCTACAAACTGCGCGAACTCCGCGGCGTGGAAGAACTCGGCGGCACCATGCGCCTGGGCGCATGGCCCTGCAAAATCGAGCCTGGAACTTTGGCCTACAAAATTTATGGCCAGACCGAAATCAGCGAGCGCCATCGCCATCGCTACGAATTCAATCGCGAATACGAGCAACAGATGACCGCTGCTGGTTTGCGATTCTCAGGCTCGACCCCCGACGGCACCTACGTCGAGATGATCGAATTGCCCGACCATCCCCACTTCATCGGATGCCAGTTCCATCCTGAATTCAAGTCGAAGCCGCTCGAGCCGCATCCTTTGTTCAGGACTTTCGTCGGCGCGGCGTATGAATATCGCCGCAAAAAAGAGTCCGAGAAGAATACAGCGGAGATCGAGATGTTCCACCGGCCGGTGAAAGTAGCCCGGTGAAGCAGTTTCAAGTTTCGAGTTTCCAGTTTCGAGAAGTGTGGAATACTCGAAACACGAAACCTGAAACTCGAAACTGTGCATGAGCCTCTCATTCCAAGTCGAAGGCGTCCGCATCGGCTCCGGTGATTTGTTCCTCATCGCCGGTCCCTGTGTCATTGAGAGCGAGAAACACGCGCTCTTCATGGCCGAAGTCATCAAGGGCGTGACCCGCGCGCTGAACGTCCCGTTCATCTTCAAAGCAAGTTACGACAAAGCCAATCGCACCTCCATGCGCAGTTTCCGCGGCCCCGGACTCACCGAAGGTCTCCGCATTCTGAAAAAAGTAAAAGACGAAGTTCACATCCCGGTGCTGACGGATGTTCACGAAGTGAAAGACGTCCCGAAGGTCGCCGAGGTTGTAGACGTTTTACAAATCCCCGCGTTCCTCTGCCGTCAGACCGATCTGATCGTCGCCGCTGGAATGACCGAGCGCGTGGTCAACATCAAGAAGGGCCAGTTCGTTTCGCCCTGGGACATGCGCCACGCCGTCGAAAAATGCCGCGCCGCCGGAAACGACCGCGTGTTCGTCACCGAGCGTGGTTCCAGCTTCGGCTACAACAACCTCGTGGTGGACATGCGCTCGCTCGCGATCATGCGCAAATTCGCGCCCGTAGTTTTCGACGCCACGCATTCCGTCCAACTCCCCTCCGCCTCCGCCCACGGAGACCAAGCCGTAAGCGGCGGCCAGCCCGAATTCATCCCGCTGCTGTCGCGCGCCGCCGTCGCCGCCGGAGTTGACGGCGTCTTCATGGAAGTCCACGACAACCCCAAAGAAGCCAAATCCGACGGCGCGAATGCGCTGGAATCAACCAAGTTGCGCGGCGTGTTGAAGGAATTATTGGCAGTGCAGAGAGCGGTAGCACAGGCGCATGCGACGCCCTAGGATGAACAGCCACTACGCGGCCCTCCCATTTCTTACGTTTCACTCGAAGCCCGGGAAGACTTCGGCACGAGATGAAGCCGGGTCAGGCAGGCTGCGGCGGAGAGACTGAGCAGCGGGCCGGCGATATCGAATACGTAGCGGCCGATGCCGCCTCCGCCTCCTCCGACGGTGCTGTGATAAGCGTTCAGTCCCAGGGCGCAAACGCTTGCCACCGCCGCAGACGCGACCCACTCGCGCGGGAAACTGCGGATGCGCACCAAGCCGAGGGGAAGCAGCCAGATCAGGATGTACCAGGAACTGCGGTCCAGCAGCGAATGCATCAGGTTCGCGGCGTAGTTCGCGTGGGAATTCAGACCCGCCGCGAAACCCCAGGGCCACACCAGATGTCCGGAAATTACGGACTGCAAAATGATCACGGTGGCGCATTCCGCGGCAATCATCGCCACCACGAAAAACGCGTTGCGTCGACGAGGCACCTTGTGCGGCGAAACCAGCAGCCATGTAATCGCCATGGCAATTGAAAACGGAACGAACGATTCCTTGGTCAGCGCACCCAGCACGCCGAATACGGGAAGCAACATCCAGCGGCGGTAGAACATGCTCGCGACTACCGCCATCAGAAAGAGCGCCTCGCCGGAATCCACCAGCGCGGCGAGTTGAGCGTTGGAGATTGCGAAATTCAGCAGGTAGAGGGTCGAGGCTAACAACGCGACGGAATAATCTCCTAAAAGCGATTCGCCGACTACCGAGATCAAGAATGCGGTGGTAGCTGCGAAAAGCGAATTTACCACCAGAAATCCGAAGAGCATCGGATCCCAGGTACCGATGTGGCCTTTGGCGAGCTCTGCAACTGACCATGCCAGATACGGAACCAGGACGCGGAAGCGAAAAGGGCTGGCGACGGCGGCCGGGCCATCCTGCGACAATTTCGCGTACGACTCCGCATCGGGCAGAAGCTGGCGCGGGTCGTAACGATTGAGGGTGGGGTAACCGAGTCCGAAGCAGATCAAAACAAACGTCGCCCAGATGGCTGTTCGCGACAGAAAACTTCGCGCACCTGTTCCGCCTGGCATGGTTAACTTTATAGAACAGGAAGGCGAGAAAATCAGAAAAGATATTTAGACCGGCGTCGCAGGCGACTTTGCTACTGGTTACGTCTTTGCCGGAGTCGGAACGTTAGTAGCGTCTTGCGGAGCATATTTCGAGGCGCATTTGGCCTGAATTTGTTTGGCGTAGAAAACCCCGTCGTGGCCGAAGCTGCCTTCGGCGAGGGCCTGGGCGTTGTCTTTGAAAGTGTCGGGCGGAGGCTCGGTGCCGTTGTACACCACATTCAGCGCTTGATCACTTTCGACCAACACGAAGCTTACGTTCATGCCGCTGCGCTTGATCGACCCCGGCTGGACATTTCCCGCGACCCGCAGGCGCTTGGCGTACGCTCCGTCGCCCATGCCGTGCAGCTCTTTGATGGTGACGTAGTAACTCTTACTTTCTTGGACGCCGGTGTAGGCGAGGTATCCGAGGGCCAGAACGATAGCCACGATGGCGCTGCCGAACTTAAGAAACTTGCCGGTTTGCGGGGACATGGTTTGCGGGGACATGGGCTGACTCAAACTTTACTCGCCGTGGAAAGGCGGGTCAAGAATGGTGTCCGGGCGCTGCCAGTCACGAAAGGGCGTGCCGGGGGCAGGCGCTGTACAGGGTAGAATGAATGCGTGATCCATCCCTGGCACGACGTCACTCCGGGCAGCAAGCTGCCGCAGGAGTTCAATTCCATCATCGAAATTCCGTTCGGCTCGAGCGTGAAGTACGAACTGGACAAAGCCAGCGGACTGATCAAGCTGGATCGCGTGCTGTACTCCGCCGTGTACTATCCCGCGAACTACGGCTTCATCCCGCAGACGCTTGCCGAAGACGATGATCCGCTCGACGTCCTGGTGTTGTGCCAGGAAGCGGTGGTTCCGCTCACCATAATTCACGCCCGGGCCATTGGGCTAATGACCATGATCGACTCGGGAAAGAAGGACCACAAAATCATCGCCGTCGCCACCAGCGACCCGGAGTTTAACAGCTACCGCGAAGCGGCCGAGATGCCCTCCCACCGTATGCTCATGCTGCGGCGTTTTTTTCAAGACTACAAGCAACTGGAAGGCAAGGCCGTCGAAGTGGACGAATTCCGGCCCGCCGGGGAAGCCTATCCTGTCATCACCGACGCACTGCACCGTTATAGCGAGCAGCGGCGCAAGGGCTTTGCCAGTCACGGCTGAACTCTGCCTACCTAGAAATGCTCGTCGCCAATGCTAGAGCGCGCGGCGCCGATCTTGCCCAGAGCCTGCGCTTGAATGGTACGGTCCCAGGGCCCGGCCTGCCAGTTGTCGCGGATGGAGTCCCGGCGAATCCACGGCGGCAGAGTGATGTAGAGGTTTCGGGCCATCGCAATCGCGTAAGCCTCGTATTGCTGACGGAGTTGTGCGAGTTTCGATTCGGCTTCGGGATCGGTGCGCAGGCGCAGCCCTTTCGCGGCGAGCTGAGTGCGGATCAGGGCCAGGTCATCTGGCAAGAGGCGATCGGGGACCTCGGGGTCATAGCGCGCTCGCACGACCTGGGACAAATCCACGACAGCGTGGCGGGCCATTTTGAAAGTCCAGCGTGCCTGTTCGGTGTTGACGCCATCAATTCCAGCAATGACCAGCGAAGCGGCGTCGAGTATCACGACAAGCGCGCCTAGCCACGACTGATTACTGTGCTGCGAGCGATAAAAACTGAGCACGGGATACGAGAGATGGCTTTCGAGGACTTGGGCGGCCCAGCGCTCCCAGTCGCGGAAAAGTTGGTCGAGAGTTCTTTGATCGGTACTGGTGGCGGCTCGGCTCAGCAACTCGGCGGCGCTGGGAGGAGATCCGGCGCGGGCGTCTAGCAACGAGATTTCAATCTCCCGGAGAGAGAAGGCGGAATAGATTGTCGGCAGGTAGCCGATGACCACTCCGAGGAATGCGAACCCCATAAAGGCTTCGCCCACAGAAAGCGCACGGGAAAAAGCGGATGCGGGGACGATATCTCCGTAGCCGAGAGTGAAAAAAGTTTCGCCGCTGTGATAGAGCAACAATCCGAAAGTGACGGGCTGGTTTCCGGTAAACAAGTGCTCACCGCCGCCGTATTGCAGCAGCGCGAATCCGAAAATCAGGCTGGACGCCCACAAGCCCAGCAGGACGATCAGCGAGAGCGGGCCAAAATATCCGAGAAAAGACTCACGCCGGTTTTGGGATGGGACGTGACTGGCCAGCCGCGCCCAGGGCCTCCAGGTATTGCGATAGAACCAGGTGGAAATGCGAAACATGCGGCGCACCCGGCGCGGCAGGACGACGGTTTCGAAAGCGTCCAGCAGGACCGAGAGGATGACAACGGCTCCGGCGATGATGGCGGCGACGTGCATGGGAATGGATAAGCAGGAATGTTAGCAGGGTTGAGGATTTGTGCGCATCAATCCTGGGCGAGCGTCGTGGGTCAGTCTCCATTCAAACTGACCAACTATCAAAGCCCTGCTCAACCCGAAATTCTGACTCTCCAAGTGCTATAAAGAATGATTCATGCCCACCCCGCCCATCGTCGTCGCCGACGGCGTCATCAAGCAATTCGGCCGCTTCGCTGCGTTGCGCGGCGTCACCGCCGATTTCGCCTCCGGGCGCCTCTATGTAATCCTCGGTGACAACGGGGCAGGGAAGACCACTCTGCTGCGAACCATCGCCGGATTGGCTCAACCCACGCGTGGAACAATTTCCGTCTTAGGCTCAAAAGAAATCAAGAGCGTCCGTGCGCAGATCGGATACATGGCCCATCCCTCGCTGCTCTACGACGAAATGAGCGGCATGGAAAACCTGCGCTACTTTGCCGGACTCTACGGAATCGAAGATGACCAATCAGCGAATCAAAGATGCCGCGAAGTCATCGCTTCCGTAAAACTCGATCCCGAACTGCCGAGGCCGGTCGGCCAATACTCGCAAGGCATGCGCCAGAGAATGTCGCTGGCGCGCGCCCTGTTGAACGATCCCAAGCTGCTATTGCTCGATGAACCTTTCTCCAACGTAGATTCTCGCTCCGCGCAGGAAATGTCCGGACTGCTTGCGCAAATGCGCAATCGCGGAAAAACTCTGCTGGTGGTCACCCATCAGCCCGGCATCCTCGAATCTGTCGCTGATGAATTTGTCTGGATGGACGCAGGCAAAATCGTTGACCGGACTGCCAAACTGCGGGAAGGCACGCGATGAGCTTTCTTGCCATCTTGCGCGCGACCCTCGCGAAAGATCTCCTCCTCGAATGGCGAAGCAAAGACGCGATCAACGCCATGCTGTTTTTTTCGCTGCTGGTGGTCGTGATCTTCAGCTTTGCCTTTGACCCGACTGCGGAAGAATCGCGGAGAATCGCAGGGGGCCTGATCTGGGTGGCATTTCTGTTCGCCGCCGTCGTCGCCTTGAACCAGACCTGGGCGCGCGAACTTCGTAATCAGGTCCTCGACGCCTATCGCGTCTCGCCCGCGCCGGCCAATCCTTTGTTCCTCGCCAAAGCCGTAGGAAATTTTATTTTCGTCAGCGTGCTGGAAGCGCTGATGACGCCGCTATTCGTCATGTTCTATAAACTTCGCCCGCTCGGCCCGGCGTGGGAGCTGATACCCATCGCGATCTTGGGCACTTGGGCGCTGGTGGTGAACGGAACGTTTTTCGCCGCACTGTCCATCCGCACCAAGAGTCGCGAAATCATGCTGCCGCTGTTGCTATTCCCTATTTCCATCCCCGCGCTGCTCGGCATGGTCAACGCCACCAGCGCAATTTTGACCGGCGAAGAGTCTGCAAAGTTTTGGATCGCTCTGCTGCTGGCGTATGATGTCGTGTTTACCCTCGCCTGTCTGCTGCTGTTCGAGACCATACTGGAAGCGGAATGACGTTCGGATTATGAATTGCGGATTATGAAACGCGGATTCCCTATTCTCGCGATCGTCACCGCCGTGCTACTCAGCTTCGGTCTTTATGAAGCGCTGATCGCCGCACCCACCGAGCGCACCATGGGCGACGTGCAGCGCATTTTTTATTATCACGTGCCTTCGGCATGGACTGCGTTCCTGCTTTTCCTGATTAATTTCGTCGCGTCGGTCACCTATCTGATTCGCCGTAACGCGAAGGCCGATATTCTTGCAATGGTGACCGCAGAAGTCGGCGTCGTGTTCTGCACCGTGGTCCTAGTTACCGGCCCCATCTGGGCGCGCCCGGTCTGGGGCATCTGGTGGACGTGGGACCTCCGCCTTACCCTGACCTTGGTGCTGTGGCTGATTTATGTCAGCTATCTGATGCTGCGCCGATTTTCCACCAGCAGCCAGACCCCAGTCCTCGCCGCAGTGCTCGCCATCTTCGGCGCGTTAGACGTCCCGCTGGTTTATTTCTCAATCTGGTTTTTTCGCACTCAACATCCGTCTCCAGTAATTGGCGATGGCGGATCGCTCGATCCGCGCATGGCGCATGTGCTCCTGATCAACTGGGCCGCGTTCCTTTGCTTGGCATGGCTAGTCTGCTGGACGCGCTATCGCCTAGAAGTCGTGCAACGCGAGGTTGAAGAGGCGCAGTCGCTGGAATCGCTGCTGGAAGGAGAGGGATCGCGATGAACTACCTTATTGCCGCTTACGTCGCGACCTGGGTCATCCACGGAACGTATCTGGTGATTCTCGCGCGCAAGTATTCGAAAATTCAGCGCGAGATGAAGAGTCTGAGAAAGTAAGCATTCAGCACTCAGCCAAGTCCTGAGAGCAACGTTATATCGCGAAAATCCGGCCTTTTTGTTTAGCTGAATGCGAGTGCTGAATGCTGAGTGCTTTTTTCAGCGCGAGAAGTTCCACCCCGGCTGCATTCCCGAAGAATCTTGTGCTGCGTCGCTCGACCGGAGGAATTCGTACTCCTCGATCACAGCGGCGACGCCGACTGCCGCTACCCCCAAACGCGACGCCGGCTTGTCGGAGAAGACCCGAACCACGCGCGCCAGGAATTTCACCTGTACCGGCTCGGTCAAAGTGAGCTGCGGAGGAAAAGTCATGGCGATTTCCAGCCGCGCGCCTTCCTCCATCCAGCGGTCCACGTAGAAGAAAATACCGCGCGCGCTGACGTTCTCGGTCTCGGTGGTGATCTCGCGGGCAACGCCCGAGACGCGCACCGAAGCCGGCAATTTCATGCCGAATCGTCGCGCGATGCGCTTTTCGTTCTCAGAAGCCGGTTCTTGTGCGAATAGCATCTTGATTTCTGTAAAACACAGCACAAAACTTGGAGGAAAAACAGCGCCGGTTAGCGTTCGGACGGTGCTGTTATTGCTGTGTAATCACCCAGGGGAGGGTGGAGGAGGGTGCCCAAGTCAAACTAGGTAGAGCATTTGGAGTTCCAGGAGCGATTACTCTAGCCTCCTCTTTAGCCCCAGCAAATGAGATACTTGCGAGATTCTCACCGGCGTCGATATTTCGCCAAGTGAAAGAAAGTGCGTCCGCGATCGGGTTATGACCTGCAAAACTACGACTTCGGCCAGACAGTTGAAGAGCCCCGGCATCTCCCGCACGACTCGCGCGCATCAGAGTTAAAGGCAGCTCCCATTCCAAGGCCCGAGGATTCAAGAGTTCCAGCGCAAGCAGTTGCGGGTCCCGGAATCTGTTATTGAAACTTGAAACCCGAGACATCGAAGCCTTGGTTTTGCCGGGATGAAACTTGACAGCCTATGCATCAGATGTTTAAGTAATTACTTGCTTTACGCCATCAGGTAGCGTGCGCACACCGGCCGACTGCCAGGCAAGCTTCGGGCGCGCGTCTCGGCGTCATCTCTCAATAATTTTCTCCATGAAACCGGTAATTCGGAGGGTTCTGTGATGGGTAATCGCGGTAGGGTGGGAGCAGTTCTCGCGCGCGGGCGGGCACCCGTCATCTTGGCATTCCTGCTCGTCGGCGGCGCCTTCCTGCTCCGGCGCGATGTAGCCGGGGCTCCCGCATACAGCGCCCCCGCTGGATCCGCGTTAAGCAATCCCCAGCAGATCCGCGCCGCCTTCGGCCGGTTGCCTCTGAGCTTCGAGCCCAACCAGGGCCAGAGTGACAGCCGGGTCAAGTTCCTCGCGCACGGAAACGGCTATGGCCTCTATCTGACTTCCAGCGAAGCCGTGCTGGCCCTGCCGCACCTTTCCAAAGTCAGTTCCAAAAATCAAAGTCGCCCAGTAGTCGAAATGCAATTCGGCGGTGCGAACCAATCTGCTCAGCTGGCCGGAAGCAGTCTTCTTCCCGGCCGCAGCAACTACTTTATCGGAAATGATCCCTCGCGCTGGCACCGCAACATCCCGCAATTTTCCCGGGTGCAGTATCGCGATCTTTATTCTGGAATCGATCTGGATTTCTACGGCAAGCAAGGCCGCCTGGAGTACGACTTCACGGTCGCCCCCGGCGCTGACCCCAGTCAGATTGCTCTTGATTTCAAGGGGACGAAGAATCTTCAAATCGCAGCCAATGGCGACCTCGTCCTCACCCTGGACGACGGCGATCTTCGGTCTGGAGATCTGCGATCTGGCGAACTGCGATTCGAAGCCCCGCACATTTATCAGACGACCTCCGCCGGTACCCAGACCGTTGCAGGATCGTTCGTACTGCGCAGCGATAGTCGGGTCGCATTCCAGATCGGCGCGTACGACCGCAGCCGCGCTCTGGTGATCGACCCCGTGCTCACGTTTTCGACGTATCTGGGTGGTTCCGGCGATGAAAGCTGCACCGCCATCACCAGCGCGCCTGCGGGATTCGTTCCCCATTGCCCGGCCATCGCCGTGGACTCTGCGTCGCGGGTTTACGTCGCGGGCACAACTGACTCCAGCGGTACGTTTCCAGTGCCCAGCGGTACTACTCCTCCAACCTTGAACGGCGTCGCGGATATTTTTCTAGTGCGCTTCAACAGTAACGGCAGCGCGCTCGACTATACGACCTATGTCGGCGCAAGCGGAACTCAGTATCCCTCCGGCGTAGGCGTCGACAGCGGTTTCAATGTGTACGTTACCGGGACCACCAACTCCCAGAATTTCCCGACCACGACCGGCGCGTTTCAGAGCGGGCCCAGTTCAGCCGGGACCAACCACGTTTTCTTCTCCGAGTTCGATTCCAGCGGCTCGGTCAACCTTTACTCCACCTATCTTTTCGGGACCACCGGAGCGGATTCTGCGAGCGATCTCGCTGTGGACGCACTCGGTCGGGCGTACATATTCGGTATCACCAGTTCATCGAATTTCCCGACAACTCCAGGCGCTTTGCAGACTACGTTCGCGCCAACGAACCAATTCTTTTTCAGCAAAATCGATCCATCGCAAACCGGAACCGGTAGCCTGCTGTATTCGACATTCATTGGTTCCACTACATCCACGGGAGGCACCGTGACCGGCGGAGGCATTGCCGTGGATTCGCTGTTCAATGTGTACCTCGCCGGCGGCACTAACATCACCGCCATGCCCATCGTCAACGCCTATCAGGGGGCTTACCAGGGTGGTGCGGACGACGTCTGGGCCGCCAAACTGCAAGCGCCTGCCATCAATACTCAGCAATACACTCCGCTCTATGAAACCTATTTCGGCGGCAGCGGAGATGACATCGCTTATGGCGTCGCCACCGATGGCACCAATACTTTTATCACCGGCTCGACTAATTCGCCCAACCTCACAATTCCAAGCGGGACCACAGCGTTCCAGCCCTGCCTGGATCAGCCGCCGCCGGCGATTGCCCCGTGCACACCGCCTTCCGCGCCTGCGCCAAGCGATGCCTTCGTCGCCAAGCTTGGTGTGCCGGTGATCTCGGGCACGACTCAGGGTACAGTTCCACTCAACTACTTTACATATCTCGGCGGGACCGCTACTGACACCGGCCTTTCGATCGCGACCGACACTACCAGCGGCAATGCGCGCGTCACCGGCTTCACCGACGGCGCCAATTTCCCCGTTACCGGCCCTTCTCTGGGTACGGGTGGCGGCAGAGACGCATTCGTGGCCCGCATTCTGACCACCACCACGACCAGCGGCACCACCAATACCAGCACCGCGAATATCCTCGGCGGATCTGGAACTGACATCGGCACCAGCATCGCTATCGATTCCGCCCTGAATGATTACGTTGCTGGTGAGACCGCTTCGGCGAATTTCCCTCTGGCCACGCCATTTCAGGGCAGCCTGTCCGGCCCCACCGATGCTTTCGTCACCAAGCTCGGTCCGACGGTTAGCCTCTGCTTCTCGCCAGTAATTCCGCCGGCCGCGTGCCCGTCCAGTTCGCTGGCAACGGTTTCCCCAAGTCCCGTAGGCGTTGGCAACCAGGTGACTTTCACGTATTCGATTTACAACACCGGAGACCCGGTCGCGCGAGTTCTGTTCACCGACACGCTCAGTTCCAATTCCACATTTGTTTCCGCCTCAGCCAGCCCCGGAACCTGCCCAGTGTCGGCGCAGAATTTCGTCGTGGTCTGCAACCTCGGAACCATACCCAGTTCGGTCATTACTGCCGGAACCCCTCCTACGATTGCGCCCGCAGCGACGGTCACGGTTGTCGAGTCCTCAACCGTCCCAACGATCCCCGGCACAAGCGGCTTTTCCATCAACAACTCCGGCAATCTGCTGCCTCTCTCGAATTCCACCGCGCAGGCAACTGCCACCGTCAACGACTTCAACGTCAAGGTGGTTGGACCCAACACGCAAACCGTGACCGCTGGAGCCCAGGCAACCTATCAGATCCAGGTCACGCCCACCGGCGGTATCCCAGGATCCGTTTCCCTGAGCTGTGGTTCGGGGCTGCCCTCAGGAGCGGTTTGCACATTCGTCAACAACCCTATCCCCAGCCTCAATAATGGGCCGCAGAGCAGAACGCTTGAGATATCGACCCAATTCCGGGTCACGACTCCGGGCAGCCTGTTCCGCCCCGGCCCGGTTTATGCTTTCTGGTTCCCGGTCTCCGGTCTTGCAATGTTAGGGGCTGGGGTCACGCGGAAGCGCCGTCTGCTGCTGGGACTGTTCTTCGCCGTCCTGCTGGGAACCGTCGCGCTGCAGGCCGGCTGCGGCTCGAGCAGCAGCACCACTAGTACGACCACCGGAACCCCCGCCGGGACTTACACCATCGTCGTCAACGCGACCTCGGTGGCAGTCCGCAGCACAGCAGTGCAGCTGACGGTCAACTAGGTTGGTCCGAGGATAAAAAGAAACTTGAGGGTGCCCGATTTCTCGCGTTCTTTGCGAGAAGTGGGCCTTTTCACTGCCCCGTGTAGTAGGTCGGACGTTCCTGTCCGAGGCCTTTGACTTTCGATCTGAATCAGAAACTTCCCAAACAAAAAGCTCCACTTCTCGCCAAGAACGCGAGAAATGAGGCACCCGAGCTTAGTTTGGTTATAAGTTAATCCGCAGCTACTTGGTTCTTAGCCTCGGCTTCTTGCTGGCGACGCACCCGGTTGGGAGGCAATCCTGCGTCGCGAATCTTGTACAGTAGCGCGCGGTAGCTGATGTTCAGCGTGCGTGCCGCCTGCTTGCGGTTCCAATGATGCATGTTCAAAACTTTTAGGATGATCTTGCGTTCCAACGCGTGGGTAGCCTGCCGTGTGAGTTTTTTCAGAGAGATCGGCCCGTCGAAATTAATGTCGGGGGTCACTAGTTCAGCGTCGCGCGGCTGCAGGTCGGTCGTGATCACGTCTTCGCTGCCCAGGATCACGTATCGCTTAATCAGGTTTTCCAGTTCGCGAATGTTGCCCGGCCAGTGATATTTTTGCAGCACTTCCATCAACTCCGCCGACAGCGGCCGCGCTTTGCAGTTGTATTTGCGGTTGTAGAACTCGAGAAAATATGTGGCCAGGCCTGCGATATCGCCGCGCCGCTCGCGCAGCGGAGGCATGAAAAGATTGACCACGTTGATGCGGTAATAAAGGTCCTGGCGAAAAGTGCCGGCTTCAATCTCATCTTCCAGTTTGCGGTTGGTCGCGCATACGATCCGCACTTCGACTTTCTTGTCGGCCTGAGCGCCGATGCGGCAAAACTGGCCGTCCTGCAAAAGCTGCAGTAATTTCGATTGCAGCGGCATGTCCAATTCGGAAATCTCGTCCAGAAATAGCGTGCCCCGGTGGGCCATTTCCACACGGCCGGGTTTTGAACCATAAGCACCGGTAAACGCGCCGCGCTCATATCCGAAAAGCTCGCTCTCGAGCAAGGTGCCAGGAATCGCCGGGCAGTTCACTTTGACGAACGGGCCCGACTTCCAGGGCGACAACGAATGCACCATCTTGGCGATGATGTCCTTGCCGGTTCCGCTTTCCCCGTGGATCAGCACCGGTACATTCGCCGACGCCACCCGGTCAAGGCGCGACCGCAGCTGTTGCATGACCTCAGACTGGCCAAAGACCACTGCGTCAGGAGGAATGTCGCCAATCGCCTGGACGAGAGAACTGACAGAATTTGTCGCTGTGCTGGACATTTTTGCTCGCGACTCCTTTGCTAGGGGAGTCAGGTGCACCCCAGAAGCCAAACCGGGAACGGCAAGGGGGAGCCAGCCCGTTGTGGCGATAACTGTTTTAGAAACAATAGCTTAATGATGCTGCGGTTGGGGATTGAAGAACGCTTGTGCCGATTCGTTGTGAGTAGCAAATCGGGAAGAGGAGTGGGAAAAACTTTTCACACCGAAGAAGCAACTTTCCTTCGCGATCTGGCCCGGGGTGTCTGGGGACTTGCCAGCGGGCGCACGAATTTCAGTCCCATCAGGTGGTAGCCCTCAGCATGGGTTACCCGAACGATTTTCCCGCGCAGATTACGGGAATTCTTCTGTACCGGCACCGATGCGGCCAAGGGAGCACTGGGGATTTCGAGCGAAACCTGTGCCGCTGGCCGGAGAGGGCGATGGACCGCCACCAGCGCACCCCCGGCGGAAATATTCACCGCCGTGGCAAATTCCAGAAAGTTCTTGCCCACTTGGTCCCGCCCGCGGACGAAAACTGGGATGGCCAGAGGCAGTCGCGGCCAGTCCCGCCGTTCTAATCCTGGCTTTCGTCGATCCAAGCGTATTCCCCTTTCCCGCGAATTACTTATGTTTGTGGCATCTTTGGGGCCAAACCTTCGGGTCTGAATACTCAGTTGGACGGCCCCGAGGAGTTTTTATCCTTTTTCGCCCGCGAACCACAGTCCCTTTTGAGGAAACCCCTGTTTTTATACTGACTTTTGCCCCGAATCCCCCCCTTTCTCGACCTCACCGAATGGAAACGACTTACCGCAAGTGATCAATCTTTTGCATTTTTCATTGACTTTCACAGCCGCCCTACCCTAGCATTCCCTTAGCGGTAATCAGTCCCAACCAGCCTGAATGCCGTTCCCTCCCCCTTAGAGCTTTTCAATCTACCTATGCCGGAAGTGTTTTCTATGTCCAAGCAATCTCCCGCGCCTGCGCCCGCTCGAACGCCAGCGGTGGCGCCAGCTGAATCCGCGCGCGCGAGAGAGAAAGACCTTCAGGACTACTCACAGCTTCGCGAACGCTATCTGCGCACCACCAACGCTCTCGCCTCGGCGGCCCATGATCTGAAAACTCCGCTTGCGATTTTGAACGGCTACGTGGAGTTGCTACAGAGCGAAAAGCTGGGCGGGTTGAACGAGCGTCAGCGCGAAGTGCTGCGCGATATGCGCTCCAACGGCGAGCGCCTGGCGCGTTACATCCAGGACTTCCTCAGCTTCAGCGTGCTCGAGACCGGGCAACTAAAAATGCGGTTTGAGTCCGGCAACCTCAACACCTGCCTTTCTGAAGTCTGCCGCCTGTGGTCGCCGCGCTTTCAGGAACGCGGCCTGGCGATGTACTTTCTGGCCAACGAAAGAGTCAAAGAGTTTGCCTTCGACGCGCCCAAGGTGGAGCGCATTGTCTCCAATCTGCTGGAGAATGCATCGAAATTTACGCCCGCCGGCGGGACCGTCTGGCTCCACGCCGAGCCCTATGTGTGGGAGCGCCGCGCCCTCAGTAAACCCGTGGTCTCGCAGGAGCGACGCCGCCGTCCGTTGTCGCATCCAAACTCCGTGAAGATCAGCGTTTCCGATACTGGGCCGGGAATCCCGCCCGAATATCACCTGGAGATTTTCGACGACTTCTTTCGCGTCTCGAACCACGACAAAGCCGACGGCATGGGGCTGGGCCTCGCCATCGCCCGGCGCCTAGTGCACGCGATGGCTGGGAAAATCTGGGTGGAAAGCGACCCTGGAACCGGCTGCCGATTTTCTTTCATCATTCCCGTGAAGCCGCCAATCAGCGAGTCCGAAGGAAAACAGCAATGAAGAAGAAAGCCAATATCCTGCTGGTGGACGACGAACCGGGAATGCTGCGGTACATCCGCACCCTGCTCGAAGTCGACGATCATCACGTCGAAACCGCTATCACCGGCGAAGGGGCTTTGGAACTGGTGCAAAAAGGCCTCCGCCCTGACCTGGTGCTGATGGACCTGCTCATGCCCGGAATCGACGGCCTGGAAACTCTGGAGCAAATGCGCAAGCTGCAGCCCGGAGTTAAAGTGGTGATGCTCTCCTGCGTCAACGACACCAAGAAAGTTGTGCAGGCCATTCATCTGGGCGCGACCGATTACATCACCAAGCCTTTTCAGAAGGCCGAGCTGGATAAAGTCATCGACCAGTGCCTGGGCACCAATCAGGAAAACTACACCGGCGAAGTCGAAGAACTCGGCGACGAGATTTTCTTCGTGGCCGCCAGTCCCAACATGCGCAAGCTGCGCTCGCAGGCTGCGCTGGTGGCGAACGTTGATATCCCGGTGCTGATGCTCGGCGAAAGCGGAACCGGAAAAGAAGTGATGGCGCGATTGATCCACAAGCTCTCGCCACGCGCGCACCGCACGTTCCTAAAAGTAAACTGCGCCGCGGTTCCGGCCGACTTGCTCGAGAGCGAATTGTTCGGTTACGAAGCCGGCGCTTTCACCGGCGCCAATCATGCCAAGCCCGGCAAATTTGAGATTTGTAACAAGGGGACCATTCTGCTCGACGAAATCGGCGAGATGCCGCCGTCCTTGCAGGCAAAACTACTGCACGTTTTGCAGGACCAGCAGTTCTCCCGCCTGGGCAGCCGCTCGGTCATCAAAGTGGACGTTCGCATCCTGGCCGCAACGAACATCAATATTCCCGAAGCCCTGGCGAATAAGACTCTGCGGGAAGATTTGTATTACCGCCTGAATGCTTTCACGCTGACCATTCCGCCGCTGCGCGAACGCCGTGAAGAAATCCCAATTTTGTTGAAGCACTTTATGTCGCGGCTCTCGGAGCAATACGCGCGTCCGCCGCTGCCGTTTTCGTCGGAATTGCTGGCAGCTACGGCGACATACCCCTGGCCGGGCAATCTCAGGGAACTCGGCAACTTCATCAAGCGATATTTGGTGCTCGGCGACGAGAAACTTGCCATCAATGAATTGCAGCCGCGCAGCGACGGCTCCGGAGCGCAGTTCGACGCCTCGCCTCCGCGCAGCAACAGCAGCAATAATAACGGCCACGAATCTCCAGGGGGACTCAAGTCTCTGGCCCGCAGCGCAAAAGATGAAGCCGAGGCCGAAGCTATCGCGAAGGCGCTCGACGAAACCAATTGGAATCGCAAGCAGGCCGCAGCACTGCTACAGATCAGCTACAAAGCTCTGTTGTATAAGATTCGCCAGTACGGAATCGCGCAGCAGCACAAGAGCACCCACAGGCTCTCCGCCGGCGCTCACTAGTCACCAATCACTGATCGCTAGGCACCAGAACTAGCCACTAACAACTAGGCTGCCCTCAAGACTTCAACTGTGCGAGTTGCTTCCGCACATCATCCGCATCGCTGTAATTCGGATCCAGCTTCAGCACCCGTTCCAGATGCTGCCGTGCCAGCGTCGGCTGGTCGGACTTCGCGTAAGCCAGGCCAAGGTGATAGTGGTAAAGGGGACTATCCGGTTCTTTATTCTTGGCGGCGAGTTTGATGGCTTCCTGAAACATGTCAATCGCCGACGTGTAAACGCCTTTCTGATAAAAAGCCCAACCCAGAGTATCGGCAACGTTGGAATTTTCCGGAAGGCTCCGCCTCGCCGTCTGTGCCATTTGCAAAGCCAGGTCGCTGTTGCCGCCGGTTTCGAGTAGAACAAAAGCCAGATTGTTCGAGGCCACGGGATCGTCGTGTTTGATCTGCAGCGCGCTCTCGTATGCCGACTTCGCCTTGTCCAGATCATGCTTGGCTTCGTACAGACTGCCCAGCTGGATGTACAGGCCGGCTTCCTTTGGATTGTCGCGTATCGCGTTGTTGCAAGTGGCGATGGCTTGATCCACAGCGCCGCTGGCGAATTGCGTGCGGCAGAGTTTGGAATAGGCGTCCGCGTTGTTCTTGTTCAGTTCGATCGCTTTGCTCAGCGCCGTCTGCGCCCCGCTATAATCTTTGCGGGTGATCATCACCGTCCCCAGCAGGTCGTAGAAGCTGGTGTTATTCGGCGAAATTGCAATTTGGGCGTTGGTCGCGGCAATGGCCTTGTCCGGCTGCTTCATGGCCAGATAGACATTGACCAGTCCGTTCAAGGCTTCGGCGGACTTAGGATCGCGGCTCAGCGATTGTTTATACCAACTCTCAGCTTCGGAGAGTTTCCCTTCCGCGATGCTTAGATTTCCCATCCCCAGATAGCCGGAGGGAGACTGCGGATCAACCTCGATTGCCTTGCGCGCATCCTGCTCGGCGGCGGGGAACTGTCCGCGTTTGGTAAACGAGAATGAGCGGACGGCATATCCGTCCGGGGATCCCGGTTGCAGGTGGATGATTTGCGCGGCCGCCTGCTCCAGACCGGGCATATCGCCCCGCTGCAGTGCGAGTTGGGCCAGCGCCCGCTGGGCTTCTGCCATTGTCGGTTTCAAGCGCGCCGCTTCCTGCCATTCCTTGCCCGCCCCATCGAACTCCGAACGCTGGCTCAGCGCGTTGCCCAGTTGATAATGCGCAACCGCGTTCTCGGGATTGTCGCTTATCACCGATCGCAGCGTTTGCACCGCTTCGTTCACCTTGCCCTGCCCTAGCTGAATTTCCCCGCGCAGAGTCAGCGCCTCGTCTTCTTGAGGCTTGCTCTTCAGGGTTTGCTCGTTCACGGTGTTGGCCTCATCCAGGCGATTCTTCAGAATGAGAAGCTGCACGTAATTCTTGGCCACCTGCACGTCTTTGGGATGGTCGCTGTGCAGCGACTTGTATTCGTCGATTGCTTTATCCACATCGCCGACCGCAACGTAGTAGTCGCCCAACATTCGGTAGGCGTCGGCGTTGTCCGGCAGGTCGTGTTTCACCTGCCTGGAGAGGGCTTCGGCCTCAGCCCGCTTACCCTGGGCCATGTAGAGCTCGATCAGCGAAGCGCGGGGACTGGGGTCCCTGGGCTCGGCTGCGATCACTTGCTGCACTTGCTGCTCGGCTTCCGGATAACGGCCGCGAGACTGGTAAAACGCAGCCAGGGCGAGATAGGGGTTGACCCCGGTTGCCTTCATCTCGATTGCTTTTTTGAAGTTTGCCTCAGCGGCATCGAACTGGTTGACCTGGGTCTCGAGCAGCGCCAGGTTCAGGTAAGAGTCACCCCGGTCTGGGGCCAGAGCAATCGCCTTTTGGGTCTCTGCAATGGCCAGGTCGTATTTCCCCTCTTTGCCATCAAGATTGGCCACCGCGATGTGGGTTTCGGGATCATTCGGTTGCTTGCTCATGAGCAAGTCGGTGTGGTCCTGCGCCGCTTTCAGCTGCCCATTGGCGATCAGAAGATTCGCGATATCCTCATGGGCTTTGTAATTATCCGGCTCCAGTTCCAGGGTGCGGCTGAGCTCGCCGTACGCGTGCGTCCAGTCTTGCAGCTTCAAATACGTCTGGGCGAGCTGATAGTGGGCGGCGGCGAAGTGGGAGTCCACCTCGGTGGCGTTGCGAAACTGAATCGCGGCTTCGTGATACTGGCCCTTGGCAAAAAAACGCTGCCCGCTCACGAAGTACTTCTGTTTGCGCACGTTGGGATCGCGCGAACAGGCAGTCAGAAAAGCGGCGAGACATCCGAGCACCAAAAGCAGCCGGAAAAGGGAAGAACGCTTCATTGCAAAACTCCAATCAGCGCGGCTGGCGCTGGCTTTTTTACCTGGTATCAACTTACTGCATCCAAACCTTGCTTGAAAGTTACCCGCGTCACGGCGGTGACCCCGTCCTACCGCGGGACATAGCTGCTTACGACCGGTATGACATCGCCGGCAATCGCCATCAGGCGCTGTTGCGCGGAGTCCAAACTCTCGTTGTTGGCCAGCGCAGTGGTGACCCGAATCAAGGAGCCATCGGACCGACGCTCGCGGATCGAGTCCGTCACCAGATAGAACTTGGCCGCGTATTCGCTGGCCACCGCCCGATCGTGTGCCAAGTACCAGTACAGAACCAACTGGCGGTTTTCTCCCTTGGCGATCAAATACCGGTTGGCCAGGAACGGAGAATGTCCGGGAACCGCGATGGTGATGCGGTCCGACCGCACCGGCACCCAGCCCGCCCCGGGGAGGCAGTTTTTCGGAGAATGAATGGCGTCACCGGAACGCTGGCTGGGGAAGTAGGCGATAAAAAGATCTACGTCCCCGCCGCTGGCCGGCTGCTGATAGTCGCGCAGCAGAAAATCGCCTGGCCCCAGTACGTCCCGCACCTCCTGGCTTATAGGCACGTCGCTGGACGTCCAGTCCCCCAGCGTGCGCGGCAAAGATGCCAAAGGCTGCCGCGCCGGGATGATCTCAGATCGGTTTCGCGCATACAGCAGCAACGCTGCGCCAAACAGTAGCGCTGCCGCAATCCAAAAGCGCCAGGTCGAAGTCATGCCGACGCCCCCCTCGATCTGCGAAACAAGTTAAGTGCCTGGTGAAAAGCGAAGAGCATCAGCAGCGAAAACACAAAAATAAGCAATCCCGAAAAGGCGTGGAAGAACCCTTCCGCCTTGTCCGGGTCCCAGTACTGGACCAGGAGACCAGTGACCACAATGCGGAGCGCGTTCGCCCCCACCGCGATGGGCACCGACGCCAGCGCCAGCATCACCCGGACCGCCACCCGCTTCTCTAAAAGGTACCCGTACATAATTGCCAGGGTCGCCAGCGACAGCAACGACCGAATGCCGCTGCAAGCCTCGGCAACCTCCAGAGGCATGGCCGGAAGATTAATCACGTTGCCTTCGCGAAATACCGGGACCCCGAAAACTGGCAGCACCGTCGCCGACATCTTCGACGCCAGAATCTGCAAGGGAAAAGTGATCTGGTTGAAAACGATGGCCGGGATGGGCACCATCAGGATCAGAAAGAGCAGCGGAAACGATATCGCCCGTAAAAACTCCCATCCCAGGAAAAACAGGATGATGCCGGTCAGGAGCATGATCAGCGAGATGCGGGAGAGAAACAGTTCAGCCCCGAAAACCCCCACAATCAAGGTGCACAAGGAGAAAAAAATGATTGCCAATCCCCAGCTCGATGGCGCGGCGGGGATCGCCGATAGTCGCGAACGCTCTTGCCAGACCACGAATGCCGAGAACGCCGGAACAAAGAAGCCGTGCGAGAAATTAGGATCGGTTCCCCATTGCCGCACCAAACGCAGCAGAATCGGCCCATACAACAGCCCGACCAACCCCAGCAGGGTTAGTAGTTGCCAGCCAGCCAGTTTCCCCGGCCGGTCGAAACCAAGTTTTTTGATCGAAACGGCTTGTGCCATTTGCGCCATTTCCTAGGTGGGGAGTCTCCCAAAGGATAGGTTAAACGATATTTATAAGCAATTGAGCGGCCGTAACTATGGCCCACAAGAGCCATGCCGATGCACCGAATATGGTGCAAACAGGGGACTTCTGCCGTACCTGACGCCAGTTGCCGCAGATCCAAGTCTCTCTCCTGACCTCTGAAAAGGACAATAAAGTTCCACTCCAAAGATCAAGTCATATTTGCTTCAGTTGCCTAAGCGCTAAAGCTGCGTACTCAGGGGAGGACAGGATAGGGGCCGATGTTCGCCGCAGGCGCAAGAGATTCAGCAAGCAGCCGGTTTACCGCGCGAGAGGAATGTCCTCCTTAAAAACTCATTCGACGGGCGCTCAACCAGCACAAAGCTCGCAATCGCAAACAAGAAACAAGCCCCGATGGTCGCGATCAGTGTTGCCAGGGAGAGAGGCGTGAGCACC
>Ga0210407_10000413_pt1 | contig 49262 bp, 45 predicted proteins | sample IncBWC27MmetaG_FD_150860 | JGI IMG/M metagenome (GOLD analysis project Ga0210407, IMG submission 150860) | Forest soil microbial communities from Barre Woods Harvard Forest LTER site, Petersham, Massachusetts, United States - Inc-BW-C-27-M | ecosystem: Environmental > Terrestrial > Soil >...
GTCACATCTCCTCAGTAAGCACCCCTCCAAAAAAGAGCCGGCTCCCCCCGGAGCCGGCTCTTTTTTCTTTGGAGCAGGCTTCTTAGCGTTCCCGCTCTTAATCACCCTCGAAAATCGCCAAACTCAATGGCGCGTCGAAAATAGCACCGGATCTCCCGTATTGGCAGCACGAGTTGCAACCGACGAAGCGACTGGCGCGGCGTTCAAGTGAGACGTCTTGCGCCAATCAACTTCGGTAATGTCCACGGAACCCTTGGCGCCGCTGGAAAGAACATAAGTCACGCTGCCTTGATGGATGCGGTAATCCGCGACCGCATACACGTTGCCCGGCTTGAGAGCGATCCACCTGGTCCTCTGCGTTTGCCGTATCGTCGCAGCATTTGGACGCGTTGGCTCCGTCTGCGTTGATGGCCCTGTCTCCCTAGACGAAGGATCTGCAATCTCTGGCTGCTTCTCCTGCGTCGTAGGGTCCTGAGCGGCGTAGCTGACATCGGCGACCTTGTTTTCCGGTGTGTTCACCGCCTCTACTGGTTCAGAAGATTGCTGCTCCGAGGGTTTCTTTCCCCCGGTACCCGGAGGCCTATTAAAATTCTGCGGCCTGTAAGACGGGCGCGGCCGGTCGTAAGAAGCCGGCCTTTCCAAATACTGACCAGCGGCCACCAGCCGAGGCACTTGGATATCGTCCATCAAGCGCACGGTGATTTGCTCTTCGTTTTTCAGCGTGGGACGTGGGCCGCGTTTCGGCAGCGTGATGATCTTCCAGGGCCACAGCGGAGGAATCATCCATTCAACGACATCACGCGTCGCGTGGCCGTGCCCTACGATGTCCCCGCGACGATCCACTTTGTATCCCTTGGCAGCGATGACTTTGGCGGGAACGGGCACATCCGAAGTCGGGAAACCGATGCGGTCGAATTCCAGCTTCAGGTAGCCCTTACCGACGAAGTGCCCGGGCTCCTTGTCCGCCTCCAGGTGTCCTCCGAGGTAGCTTCCACGCGGAAAAACATTCTGTCCGAATTCCCGGAGGCTGCTCAAGTGGCAGATCACCGGGTCACCAATATCGGCAGTGGCTGAGGAAAAGTTTGGCTCGTCAAGCGTGCAGCGAAGAAGCGTTCCGGCGGGCACCAGGATGTCCTGAGCCTGCGCGTTCGCTGGGAGCCACAGAAACACCAACGAGAAAATCAAATAGGCTGAGATGCGTCGCATGTGTTACCTCCCGGTTTGCGGGCCGGCATGCAAGACTTGAAGCTCCGGGACACGAGAAAAGTTTGCCTTGCCAGGACCCACCATAGTTAAACTGCGCGAAAGCTACTCTTTTCCTGGCCGAGTTGCAATACGGATAATTTACATTACTCCAACAAAATAAGGGAGTTACGCGTCCACACCAACTCTTAAACCCAACAAACCCATGTGCCCGAGAAAAGTTGCCAAGCGACCCATATTTTCCATCACGCCGCGCCTTGATGCCGCCGCCTCGCAGGAGTAGGCTTCTATGCAACGCCGAATCTCGCGGCGAATTTCTGCACGCTGGAGCAGCGGATCGAGTTTAGTGCATTCTCTAGGAGGGCCCGATGTGGGACAAGAAGAAACCAGATACGCTGCAAGCTGCGGCCCCGGACGCGACGGGGTGGCTAGGGTCGAGCCTGCATGTGAAAGGCGACATCACCGGCACCGAGGATCTGCTGATCGACGGCTCCGTCGAAGGACTCATCCAACTTGATGAGCGCAAGTTGACCGTCGGAACGACGGCGAAGCTGACGGCCGACATCAACGCCCGCGACGTGGTGGTGTATGGCTCCGTGAAGGGCAACGTGCGCGCCACGGGACGGATCGAGATCAAGAAGGACGGTTCGATCATCGGGAATTTGACCACGGCACAGATCATGATCGAAGACGGCGCGGACTTCAAAGGTTCCATCGAAATCGACAGGAGCGCGGCCGAGGAAGCCGGCAAGAACAACTCCTCGCGCGCGGCGGCCGCTGGCGCGGGGACCTAAAACATTTGACGATCCGCCAGCCAGGCCATGCCACACGAATATTTTAAGATGTGATCAGCATTCCCACCGCTGCCGCAGTCATGACACCAAAGGTGACCCAGCCTAAATACCTGAGTAAGGGCGCATTCACGCGCTTGCCCATTACTTTCTGGCTGCTGGTCAACAGGATGACGAGCAGGATCAGCGGCGGCGCCAGGAGGCCATTGATTACCGCCGACCAGAACAGCATTTTTACGGCGCTAAAACCAGCGTAGTTCAACCCGAGGCCCAACCCCATCGCCACCGCCATCACCCCGTAGAACTTGCGGGCCCTTCTTGGCTTGTCGGCCATGGAGCCGCGCCACGCTGCTCCTTCCGCCACCGCATAAGCGCACGATCCTACGAGCACCGGGACGCCCAACATTCCGGTGCAGATCAGACCCAACGTGAAGAGCAGGTAGGCCCCATCGCCGGCAAGCGGGCGGAGGGCTTCGGCGGCTTGCCGGGCCGTCGCGATATTCGTCTGCCCATGTGCATTTAACGTGGCGGCGGTGGTCAGAATGATGAAATACATGATGAAATTCGAAAAAAACATGCCTGCGATGGTGTCAGCGCGCGCCGTTCTTAACTCCCCGTCGGTAGCGCCTTTGCTCTCGGCGAGCGTTCGGCCCTTGGCCCGTTCCTCCTCAACTTCCTCGGCGGCCTGCCAAAAGAAGAGATAAGGAGAAATCGTGGTGCCCAGAATGGCCACCAGCACCGCCAGGAATCCGCGGGACCACTCCAGATGGGGCACCAACGTCACCGCCAGCGCGTGTTTCCAATCGACGTTGGCGTAAAACGAAGCCAGCACATAGCTGAACAACACGAGCGTCAACCACTTGAAAATCTTCGCGATCAACTTGTACGAAGTCCAAAACAATAGCCCAATGATGAAGAGCGCATAGAATGGAATCCAGATCAGCGATCGTATTCCCGTGATGAGTTGAGTGGCTTCCGCCATACCGCCGAGATCAGCGCAGATGTTGATGACGTTGGCGACCACGAGAATCGAGCAAGCTCCCCAGAGCACCCAGCGCGGATAATAAATCCGCACGGCGGCGGCCAGCCCGCGCCCCGTAACCATGCCCAGCCGTGCGCACATCAGCTGGATCGCGGCCATCAGCGGAAACGTGAGCAGCGCGATCCACAGCGTGGCGTATCCGTAGGCTGCTCCAGCGACCGAATACGTTGAGATTCCTGACGGATCGTCGTCGGCCGCCCCGGTGATCAGGCCGGGTCCCAGGACGCCAAAGGATCTCCTCAGAAGGTTCTGTTTCTTGCCGTTTTTGGGATTTTTGGCTGGCAGATTTATTGTCGCCGTCAGTCAGTCGTGCAGGACAACACTCAGGAGGGCATTGTTGACGTGAATCTTGCCGTTGTACTTGATGAAGCCCAGTTTCCTGAATTTGTTCATAAAAAAATTGACCCGCGACCGCGTTGTCCCAATCATCTCGGCCAGCGTCTCTTGCGATACTTTGGGAAGCACCTTTTCAGGTTCGCCTGGAGCGCCAAAGCGCGCGAGCAGCAGCAGAGTGCGCGCCAGTCGTTTCTCGCTGGAGTTGAAGAGCTGGTCAATCAAGTCCTCTTCGACTCGGATGTTTCTTCCCAACATATAAGCGATGAAGCGGTCGGAGAACTCGTGTTCCTCGTGGAGCGCGCGAATCATCTCGTCTTTTTCGATGACCAGCACGTTGGTGGGTGCAACCGCGGTTGCCGTCGCGATGCAGATGGACTGGCCCGCTAGGCACCCTTCCCCAAAAAAATCGCCCGGTCCAAGGATTGCTACAACTGCTTCTTTGCCTCCTTCATTGACGACAGTGAGTTTCACGCCCCCTTCCTGAATGTACATAACATTCTTCGCAGGATCACCCTGCGAGAAGACGGTTTCTTCTTCTCGGAATTTGTTTACCTTTCTTCCGAAACCTGTCGAGTCGAGAAATGCTCTCACATCGAAAGCGCGGTTTCTCGATCTCACTTCCTTGGGGGAGCGGCGGACATCGGCGGATACACGTCGAACTTTGGGGGACACCATGTGCCAGCATACAACGGCTCCCAAACCGCCTGACTGTTCAATATTGAACAATACCCGCAGATTAACGCAGCGTTCATATCCGCCCACTTTAACTTCATTTTGTTTTGTCGCTGACGGGTGACGCCTTGGCCGCATGCAGCTTGCCAAAGTCTTTAATGAATACGCGCAAGCCGGAGTCCCGCGTGGTTTTTGTATAGCCTGCCGAAAGTTGTTCTTTGTAATGCTCCAAATAGAAATCGAGTGGATCGCTTGGATCCATGTCGATGAGAATCAAGTCCACATCGTTCATGACCAGCTTGTTGAAGCGGATACGATTATTCTTGTAGGCCATGTAATTTCCGGCGCGGATATTTTTTACCGGCTTGGCATCTGCACCGCCAAAACTCTGAATAATTTTATCGCCGTCAATTCGTACGGAGACCACCTTGCCCTCGATATGGGGAGGCGGCAGGATCTGTTCAAGATCAAGGATCAGATCGTCCTCTTCAGCCCTTACTCCCGGGACTTTGCCCTCTTTGATCAACCCGCCGAGATCGATACCGAAGAGATCCATCAAGCCTTTTACCGGGACATGCATGGCTTTGATTTTCTCGCTATGCAGCCGAAGTTTTCCGTCAGCAGTGGGTACGAGGATTCCCTCCGTCTCGAACGGGAGGTCCCCTTTGTCATGCAGCTTCCCCTTCACTTTCAGGCGCCCTTTCTCAACGAGGATGGATAGCCCTGTCAAGGGCGAATGCGGACGCGCGAAAACATAGGAATTGAGAACGTTTGCCAGGTTTGACGAATCAATGGCGATCTCTGCCGTGCTGATGCGCAGGTTAAACGAGTCCTTGTCGTCGAAAATGGGGAATTCATTTTTGGCAAGGGGCACGAGCTCGCCGTTCAGCCATTTTATTTCCACCACCACGGTGTCCGAAAAGTGATACGTGACGTTGCGCATCTGCGTCTGGACCGTGCCTTCCTGTTTATCGTTGTTCGGAGTGTTTTGGCTCGCGGCAATTTCCGTCGCTGAGGTGCAAAGGAGGACGAACAGAGCCTGCGGTATCAGAAGCGGTAAAGATAGGAGGAACAGCGAGACCAGTCTTTTCACGAATGGCAATGTTGCCCCTTCAAGAAATTTGGACGTCTCCTTAGGACTTGCAGTGCCGGCATTGCGCCCACCGGGTTGAGGGCTCTCTCTTCACCATCCGTCCCGCTTCGCCCATCGAGCGCGAGCGTCCCGGCGCGTGCTACTTTGGTCCTAACTGCCTGGGGCGGGACGCACTTACCACAATCGCCAGCCAAGATTTCACCGCTGATGCACTCTTAAGTCTTCATAATGTTTCGACCGGCTGCGCGTTTTTTAATCGGGCCCCGTCCACCCGATTTCTTCGAGGCGCGCTTTTTGGCAGCCGTCATTCTACCGCCTCTGCTTTTCTTCGCCATTTTGAAATTCCTCCTTGATTTTTTTTCTCCCACTGCGAATGCCCTTGTTCGCCGAATCGTTCCCGGCCGTGCCGGTGGGTTCGACTCTCACTCCCGCAAGTACAAAATCTCCGTCACGTCACATCCGCAGTCCGCCGAACAGGTACAAAACCAACAGGACGATCAGGATTACCCCGACAATCCCAACGCCTCCGCCCGTCCCCCATCTCCGATATCCGTAATAGCCTCCGCCGCCGCCAAACAAGAGCACCAGAACAATAATCAGTAGGATCAGTCCCATGGGAATCTCCTTTAACTGCGCACGAGCTTCGAGCTCGGCCGGCGCTCTCGTACTTCCGTTGCTCATCCCAAGACAAGATTTCCAGCGCCTTCGAACCCGGCTAATCTGAGGACTACATCACAACTCGTCGCAGTGGTCGTCGCATCGCATCGGACATTCTCACAGGCCTTTTGCGATAGCTGTCCTTTTTTGCACATTGCGCTCAACGCGGGTGGCGGCCCTCGGCCGCTTGGTGTTACGATCCTCCTAATAAATTCCTGACAAACCGCTCAGGACTTTTTAGCTTCTCTGCTCCTACTCTTTCCTTGTCCGGGCAAACCATTCGCGCCAGCCCCGGGTGAGGTCCCCATGTCGCTTACGATGTTTCTCGCGTTCGCCATTCTAGGCTGTGACTTCCTGCTCTACGTCCTCTTCCAGTGGATCTACGGCGAAAAGCACAGAAATCACGCCCGCCGCGTCGCCGCCCGCGAGAAACGCCGCGCCCTCTCCGCCAAACCAGCCAGCCACCGTGGCGTACTACCATTCCCTGAACACACCTCACGCCTCCGCACCGGCTACTTCTGACGACGCGGGTCCAATACACGGAGCAAAACTGATATTCTCTATCCGGCATGTGGGAAACATCTTCGACTTGGCTCCACAAATATGAGTCCATCGCCATTTGGTTGGAAGGGATCGCGCTGGTAGCAATCTTCATACTCGATTGGAAGCAAAGAAAAGAACAGCGCAAGGACCGGGAAGAGCAACACAAAGAAACGCTCGCACAGCTAAATGTCTCTCAGGCGCAGGCGGATGCCCTCGTAAACAGCGAACGCGCCTGGGTTATGGTGGACGTGGAGTGGGATACTGCCAAGTGGGCCGATAGGAAAGCGCATGTCTTGGAGGGTAGTGGCACGGGCGGCGACACGACGGGAATTTACATCGTCTTGACTTGCAGGAATGAAGGCAGAAGCCCAGCGTGGATTGAAGAAAAGAGGGCAAGGTTTCAGATCGTGGAAGTGCTGCCTCCTAAGCCAGACTTTAGCTCGGCGGAGTTCATTCAGGTTGGACCAGAACCAATCGGTATCGGTAAAGCACTGCCACACACGAACCATATTTATTGGCTGGCAACAGGTACGGGCCATGAAGGTCTCGGAAAGACGATGGTGGTCTACGGAATTGTGACGTACCGCGACATCTTCAACAAGCTCCGTGAGACTACATTTGGGTACAGGATTACGCCCAGCAGAGAGCTTGTGCGCCTTGAGGATATGCGCGAATACAACAAGTACACCTAGCCGTCAGGCTCCCGGTTTTTTCAATCCGTATGGCGGGTGGGACACCCTTAGCGCCGGATACCTATTCAGGTAAATATCCCCTACGGACAAACAGGTAAAGTGCGAGAAAATCAAGTGAATGTATTTGTGCACGTATATGCGGTCCGCCAAAGCCGCGCAGGGAGCCTATTTCTCTAGTCATGCTTGTGGCTTATCTGGATGATAGCGGCAGCAACAAAGAAGGGCCAGTAATGGTTCTTGCGGGCTGGGTTTCGAGATTCATACCTTGGATGGATTTTTCGGATGAGTGGCAACTGGTCTTGGATGAATGCCCGAAACTGCGCTATTTCAAATTGAAAGAGGCTGTTCGGCGAGAAGAACAATTCGGAAGACTCAGTCCGAAACAGAGAGATGAAAGAACGCTTAAATTCTTCTCGCTCATTCAGAAGCACGTTGGTTTTGGAGTTGTAGCGTCGTTTAGGTGGAGTGATCTGAAGATTGCGCAGCGCGAATGCCCCCCGGACATGGCACTTGATAGTTACCAAGTCTTGTTTCACGGCATTATGGCTACCGTTGTTTACGAGGTTTTAAGGATCGACAGCAACGGACGTGTGCTCTTCGTATTTGACGTTCAAGGCGGCTCTGGTCGAAACGCTGAAGCGGTTTTCAATTGGGTGAGGCCGAGACTACCAGAGCGGTTACGAAAAGCCGTCATAGGAATCTCAGAAGTGGATGATGAGATTATCTTACCAGTGCAGGCAGCGGATTCTCTAGCGTGGCTAATGAGAAGGCACGCCGACAAAAACCCACGGTGCACCGCTGACCTGGGCGACTGGCGTCCTATGGAAAGTTATCTCGAGCCCTTGCGAAGTATTCCGAGAATTCATACTCACTACCCGCTAGAACGGTTAAGGAAGATCATCGAAGACTATAAACGCGGGGGCGTGCTGGAATAGCGGGTGGCGCACCCTTTGGGGTTTGGTTTTACAAGGGTGCGGGCTTTGACTCTCTCTCTGTCCCCCAGTTTCCACTTTCACATTTCTAGTTTCTGCCTCGCTAGCCGCTGGGTGCCCCATTCATGCGTAGCCTCTCCTAATTCTCACTCTATTCCTCCCGCGAGTATGGTATAACAGTTATACCTTGTGCGATTCCATTTCGACGAACGTAAGAGCAAAAGGCTTCGGCGAAATCCGAAGCGCGGAATCGGCTTCGAGGAGGTACAGGAGATTTTCTATCATCCTTATTACTGCGACCAGCGCTCCGACCTTCCCGCCCAGCATCGCGCCATCGGTTGGGTGCGTGGCCGGCTGTATTCGGTCATTTTTGAGATTCGGGAAGATGCGGAAGGAGAGTTCTATCATCTGGTGACCTTATGGAAAGCAACCACCACAGAGCGGAAACTTTATGAAGAACACGCGAGTTAAAAAGAAGCCTGTGACGGCCGAAGCCATCGCCCGGATGGCGGACAAGGGCAAGGATGTTTCGCGCTTCTTCACCAACTCCGGCGAGATGCGAAAACCCATCCAGCGCGTGAACGTGGATTTTACCGCCTCCATGCTGGAAGAACTCGAGAGCGCCGCTAGGGATCTCAACATCAGCAGGCAGGCGGTCATCAAGACTTTGATTCGGCAGGGACTGGACCAGAGTCACAGGGCGAGAGCTTCCCGCAAGAGGGCAAAACGTTCCTAACCTTCAAGCCCGGTGCGCGAACGACGCCTTGGACGTTGAGCTAATCTCCTCGGCCTCCCCAGTAATTCACTTTCACCTTTCCAGTTTCTGCCTTGCTAGCCGCTATCCCACAGCATCTAAACCACTTATAACTAACTATTGACAAATTACCCAGATATGTTATAATGGTTTCATTAAGTTAGCACGCTCCCTCAGCCTGCCCGCTGCAGCCTCGTGCCCCGCGAACCATGCGCCCCCGTTTACCCAGAGTTTCGATGGGCCACGCCGTCATTCTGAATGCTGCAACAGTAGATCCTCGCCTCCCTCGTTTTGCACGATTTTTGTGCAATGTAAGTCCCTTTAGAATCAACACTTCCACAAGTGTTTCAAAACAAGCGACTTTATCTACGTTTAGAATCAACACTTATGAAAAACAGGCCGGGTGGGGGAGGGCCGCCATAGCTAAACAGCCATTCCGCAGGAGCGCAAGTCGGAACGAACTCGTTTGTTTTCAAGCCCTTGCGCACTCTTTTGCACGGCGAAAAAATCAACTCTTTTATTTTCAGGCACTTCCGCACTCTTTAGCGAAAACACCGGGGGTGGGGGGGTACTGCACCGGTTCGCGAGCCTATCCGAGAACCGAGGGATTCGCGTGTCCATTCCTTACCTCACCGCTTCCTTACTTCGCTACCCATCGGCGCGCATCGCGCCCCTCTTGCTACACTGTTTCACTCATGGCTCGCCAACGCCTCGGCCAACACTTTCTCGCCGATCTCCACTGGCGCGAAGAGATTGCGCGTGCGATTCGCGTCTCGCCGCACTCCATTGCGCCCCTCGCAAGCGACCAGCATTGCTGGATCGAAATTGGTTCAGGACACGGTGAAATGACCCAGCACCTTCTTGCCACCGGCGCTCCCGTCCATGCCATCGAACTCGATGCCGCGTTCCTGCCCGGCCTTCGCCATCTCGGAAAACAATTCTCCAACCTCGACGTCGTTCCCGGCGACATTCTCGAAGCGGACATCGCCGAAATCGCCGCCGGCCGCCGCATCCGTATCTACGGCAACCTTCCTTATTACATTACGTCGCCCATTCTTCATCGCCTGTTCGGCTTCGCCGATATCATCGATGAAATTCATGTCGTCATTCAGACGGAAGTGGCCCTTCGCCTCGCCGCCCAGCCCGCCACGCGCGACTACGGTTATCTTTCCGTCGCCGCGCAGTTCTACGCGCGCCCCGAATTCGTCTTCGAGATTCCGCGCGAAGCTTTCAATCCGCCGCCGGAAGTCACTTCCGCCCTGGTCACCCTGAAGCTGCCCGGCGAACGCGCAAAGCTCTCCTTAGGCTCCAGCGCTCCACCGGCCGGCGGGGCGCCGGCAAACTCGTCCCGCGATGCCGATTCTCTCTTCCTGGATTTTGTGAAATTGTGCTTCTCGCAGAAGCGCAAGACGCTGGTCAATAATCTGCGCGCGCTCGCCAAACCCGATCGCGTCCGCGAAGCCCTGGCCTCACTGAATCTCCGTCCGGACGCTCGCGCCGAGCAACTTCCTGTCGCCGAGCTAGCTGCTCTTCACATTCGGCTGGCTGGTGCCTGATGGACGGTCAACTACTCTCGATCTTTGGAATCGAACCACGCTATCTCAGTTTCCGCCCATCAGGAGATGCTCTCGGCTTCTTTCTTTACGGCCGCCACCAGCCGGTCCGGATAATCACTCATGATCCCGTCCACTCCCGCGGCCGCGAGCATCCGCATGTGCGCCGGATGATTCACCGTCCAGCACACCACCTGCAAATCCTTCTTCCTGGCTTGCGCAATCAGCGCGGGAGTCACCAGGTCTCCCCGTATGGCCAGTTGCCGCGCGCCGATTTCGACGGCCTTGTCCAGCGGATTTTCGATCTGCCCGTCGTACAGGAGCCCGGTCATGAGTGTCGGCTCGATCTTTCGCAAACTCAGCACGATCGCCGCGTCAAAAGAAATCACCACCGCCCGCGGTATCTCTCCCGATTCGCGCAGCGCCCCAATCAACGCGTGCTCCCCGCCCCACGCGGCGCCCGGTTTTATCTCCAGGTAAAAGACCACGTCATTTTTCTTGGAGAACTCCAAAATCTCTTCCAGCGTGGGGATACGTTCTCCGGCAAACTCGCTCCCGAACCACGACCCCGCATCCAGCTTTCGCAGATCCGCAAGCGTCATATCGTGCACCGCTCCCTGCCCGTTCGTGGTGCGATTCACCGTGGCATCGTGAATGGCCACGAAACGCGCGTCCCGCGAAAGCTGCAAATCCGTTTCGATGAACGTGGCCCCCAGCGCAACAGCTTTTCTGAACGCCGCCAGGGTATTTTCCGGCGCGTTCCCCGAAGCCCCGCGATGTGCAATGACCAGCATTACGCTACTCTCAGCCTCGCCATAAATTTAAGTACAACACCGCCGCTCTCAAAAGGTTTCCCTCGTCGAAATAATCCCATGTTTCCTGCCGTCCTTATCGGAAGTATGCTAACACCTCCACTCGGCACAGAAGCAGGCAGCCATCACGCCTGCATCTTGAATCTAACTGGTGGGAAAAAGAAAAACGTCCCTCCTGGAGGAAATCATGAGAAGGGAACTCCGGGCCCTGTTTGTAATGGCACTGCTGCTCGCCACGCCTGCGGCGGCTTGGCCAAACTCCCTGGCGGCTCACCCGCAAGAAGAGAAGAAGCAGCGCAATGAAGCAAAGTATCGCGAAAAACTCTCGAAAGAGGTGCGCCACCAGCTCGTCATGTTGCCGTGGTACTCCGTTTTCGACAACCTCGCGTATAAGGTCGAAGGCGACAAGGTAACTCTTTACGGCCAGGTGACTCGGCCAACTTTGAAGTCCGACGCCGAGGCCGCCGTGAAAAGCATCGAGGGAGTCTCCTCGGTGGTGAACAACATCGAGGTTCTTCCACTCTCGCCGATGGACGACGAAATCCGCCGGGCCGTCTACCGCGCAATCTACGGCGATCCCGCCCTCTCGCGCTACGGATTTCAGGCCGTGCCGTCCATCCACATCATCGTGAAGAATGGAAACGTCACGCTGGAGGGCGTGGTGGACAATGAGACGGACAAAAATCTTGCGGGGTTGCGCGCGAACGGCGTTCCTAACGTATTTTCGGTGAAGAACAATCTGGTCGTCGCGGCCGAAGGAAAGTAGTCCTTCAAATGCGCAGGGGCCACTCGCTACGCGGCCCCCGTCGCTCCGCTCCTCTGCAATTGCCGTGAAATTCGCCGCGCTGTTTCCTTGAGCGCCTCGATGATCCTCGGCATATCGGACTCGTCCGTTTGCGTCAGCGTTCCGCTGGCGCCAAGCGCCGCCGCCACGTTCCCTATAGCGTCAAAGATGGGCGCGCCGAGGCACCGCGCGCCCAAACTGTTTTCTTCGTCATCTACTGCATAGCCCGACTGTTTCACGTGCTCCAAGTCAGCAATGAGTTTCGAAATTGATGTAATTGTTTTCGGCGTTCTTTTTTTCAGTCCCTGCTGCTTCACCATGGTTTCGATTTCGTGTTTCGACAGCCAGGCCAGCAAACATTTTCCAACGCTAGTGGAATGCAAATACATGCGGCGGCCAACCCAAGTATTCACCTTGAAGAATCCGGGGGCCTCCACTTTTTCAATGTAGACGGCTTCGCCCTGATCCAAGACCGCCAGGTGCACGGTCATTCGAATCTTTTCACTGAGCGTGCGCATGAAGGGCAAGGCAAGATCGGCGACGTCGAGGTTGGCTTGCGCGTCTCCGCCGAGGCTCAGGATTTTGAGGCCAAGGCGGTAGCGCCCCGTTTCTGCTTCGCGCCGCAAGTAGCCGCGTTTTTCAAGGGTGCGCAAAATATAGCTGGCGGAACTTTTGGGGATGGCCAGTTTGCGGCTGATTTCCGAATTGGTCATGCCGTCGCGGCGATTGGCTGCAGCTTCGAGAATATTCAGGGCACGGTCTACCGCGACTGCGGGACTGGCGTCTGAAACTGGCATGGGAGCTTCTCCTATAAGTTTCCGTTATGTCCACAGTATAGAATACATGTTCAGGATATTGAACAGCTACTTGCAACTATTCCGGGGCTCCAGGTATCAATGGATAGGGAGACTGAACAGGTGTTCACCATATTGAACAGGCACGGGGTACTGAGAAATTACCGTCCATTGGTGTGCAAATTTCTCGACAATATGACTGCGTTTTTCCACGCTCGCCCGGCCGTTCCGCGGCGCTGCTCTTATCTGCTTGAACAGCTTGGCTTTAGAAACCGTATTGTCGCGGCAATTGGCCTCCCAATTGCCCTACCTCTTCAGGCGGCCCTGATTCACTTTCGAAAAGGAAAGGATTGAGGCTAATCATGGCATCAGCTACAACGAAACCGAATCCGTCCCTGGAGCCGCTGCCGTTTACGAATCGCATTGTGCCGGTCAATTCTGCGCCAGCGGATTTCGATGCTGCGCGCGACCTACCTGCCGGCTTTCTCGAATTCCTGGCGCCGCTGCACGCTGCGCTGACGATGCGGCAGCGCGCCCTAATCGCACGGCGCGACTTTGCCCTGGGCGAGGCGCATGCAGGCAAAGTTCCCGATTATCTGCCGCCCTCGGTGGCTACCACGAATTCCTGGCACATTGAACTTCCTGCCTGGTGCGCGGATCAGCGGAATCAGATGACCGGGCCCGCCGATGACGCCGATCTTGTGGTGAAAATGCTGAATTCCGGGGCTCCCGGCGTGATGCTCGATCTGGAAGACTCCACGGCCAACGCCTGGGAGCACAATGCGCGCGGGATCAAGAACATTCTAGAAGCGCTCGCCGGGCGGCTTACGTACTTCGACCGGAAGCGCAATAAGACAGTGGGCATCAATCCGAGTTCCACGGTTATTTTTACGCGGCCCCGCGGATTGCATTTGCACCAAGCCGGAGTCCTGCAAGGGGAATTGCTTCCAGCTTCGCTGTTTGATGTGGCGATGGTGGCGTATCAGGTGGATTTCAGCGCGCTGAAGCATCCTTTGTGTATTTACATTCCGAAGTCTGAATCCGCCGACGAAGCGCTGTGGTGGCGCGATCTTTTCCAGATGATTGCGCGCTTAAAGGGGTTGCCAACCAATGCCATCAAGTGCATGGCGCTGGTGGAGTCGCATCCGCTCGCGTTCCAAATGGAAGAATTTGCGTGGAACTTGCGCGAGCACATTTTGGGACTGAATCTTGGACGCTGGGATTACATGGCGAGCCTGATTCATTTCAATCTCGAAAATCCGGAGTGGGTTCTGCCCGACCGCAACACGATTCCACACAACGTGGCGTTCTTCCAGAATTTACGCAACTTGATGCCGGACATTTGCCACAAACACGGGATGCTCGCCATCGGCGGCATGACCGCTCTGTACCCGAGCCGCGAAGACGCGGAGCTGAACGCGCGGGCACTGAAAGTTCTTGCAGAAGACAAGAAGAACGAAGCCAATTCGTTGATGGACGGCGCTTGGACAGGGCATCCTGACCAAAACGAAATTGCCGTGAGCCAGTTCCCTGCCCCGAATCAACTGCCGGCGCGCCCAGCGAATGCCAGCACGCATCCCGACCTTCGGCCACTTCCCACAGGAGTTGGCAAACGCACGCTGGCCGGAACCCGCGCTGCGGTTCGCACCGTTATTCGTTATCGCAACGGAGTGCTCAATGGCAAGGGCGCGAGTTTGCTTGATGGCTACATGGAGGATCTTGCGACGGATCGCATCTACCGGCTGATGATCTCCCAGCGCATGAGGCACTCGGACAAAGTCGAGGTTTTTGACGAGAATGGCACGTCGGTTCATCACTCACCGGAACTCATTCGCAGCCTCTTTGACGAAGAGCTTGAGCGGCTTTTGGGCGAAGCGGCAAAGAACAGCGATCCGCAAATGGAGGCGACGCTCCGTGAGGCGCGCCGGATCAGCGAAGAGATGATTCGGCGCGAAGAGTTCAATCCCGCGTGAGAAGAGATTTTGTGGTTTTCGGTTGGATGCCGCAGAAGAAAGGTAAGGAATAGCAAATGTCAACAAACGGAACGAACGGGGCCAACGGAAACGGGAACTGCCACAAACATCTCAACTACTGGAGCACCGATCCCCGCTGGTCCGGCATGACGCGTCCTTATTCTTACTCGGATGTGCTGCGGCTGCGCGGCTCGATTCAGATTGAGTACACGCTGGCGCGGCTTGGCGCGGAACGGTTGTGGAATCTAATGCACACGGACGCGTACGTTCCGGCGCTTGGCGCCATCACCGGTAATCAAGCGATTGAAATGGTGCAGGCGGGGTTGAAGGCGATTTACGGCAGCGGCTGGCAAGTGGCTGCCGATGGCAATACCGCCGGCGACGTTTATCCCGACCAGAGTCTCTATCCGTGCGATTCCGCGCCGAACCTGGTGAAGCGGATCAATCGGGCGCTGCTGCGCGCGGACCAGATCGAATCCGCGGAGGGCAAGAAGTCCGGCACGTACTGGTTCGCGCCGATCGTTGCCGACGCGGAAGCCGGATTTGGCGGCTCGTTGAACGCTTACGAATTGATGAAGGCGATGATTGAGGCGGGCGCCGCGGGCGTGCATTTCGAAGATCAGCTTTCGTCGGCGAAGAAATGCGGGCACCTCGGCGGCAAAGTCGTGGTGCCAACGCGGGAATTTATCGAGAAGCTTGTTGCGGCGCGGCTGGCGGCCGACGTTTGCGGCGTGCCGACGATTCTCATCGCGCGCACGGATGCGAATTCCGCGGGTCTCTTGTTATCTGACGCCGATCCACGCGACCGCGAATTCATTTATGGCGAACGGACTCCGGAAGGCTTTTATCAGTATCGCGGAGGCATTGACGCGGCTATCGCGCGCGGGCTCGCTTACGCGCCTTACGCCGATATGCTGTGGTGCGAAACGTCCACGCCCGATCTGGCGGAAGCAAAGAAATTCGCTGAAGCCATCCACGCGAAATTCCCAGGCAAATTGTTGGCGTACAACTGCTCACCTTCGTTCAACTGGAAGAAGAAGCTGGACGACGTGACCATCGCCAACTTCCAACAGGAACTGGGCAAGATGGGCTACAAATTCCAGTTCGTCACTCTGGCCGGATTCCACGCGCTGAATATGTCCATGTTCCATCTGGCGCGCGGCTATTCGCAGGCGGGCATGACGGCATACTCGAAGCTTCAGCAGGAAGAATTCGCCTCACAGGAGCTGGGCTATCGCGCCGTCACGCACCAGCGCTTCGCCGGAACCGGATACTTTGACGAAATCGCCCAAGTCGTTTCGAGCGGCAATTCTTCTACCACCGCGCTGGCCGGCTCGACTGAAGCCGAACAGTTTCACGGCGCCGTACCGCTCGCGCCGGCGAATGGGCATGCACCCGAAGCCCACGCCTAATGCGGCAACTCATTCGTAACAAGGGGTTGCAAGAATACCAGTCATGCACTACACTGTAGTGCATGAAGACCCATGTCTATAGCTGGCGTTTGTCCAGCGAGCTGAAATCAGACCTTGAGCGCCAAGCGCGTCTCCAAAAGGTCCCTATCTCCACTATTCTTGACATGGCGGTTCGCGAATGGCTGAAGAAAAGCTCAATCGATGTGTCGGGAGACGAAGCACAGCGCAGGCTGCATGCAGTGGCGGAGAAGTATATCGGCGTCCTAAAGGGACTCGACAGGGATGGCTCCGAAACGGTTCGCGAGACCATCCGCAAGAAACTGCGGCGGCGCTATGGCCGCTGACGCGCTGATCGACACGGGGGCGATCCTCGCCATATTGCAAAAGAGCGACAAGTGGCATGAACCTTGCCAAGATGCCTTCCGCCAATTGCGCTTCCCCCTGTTAACTTCAGAAGCGGTGCTGACCGAACTGTTCCATTTGGTTGGCAACAGCCGGTCGGAAATGGAAACGGCGTGGAACTTCGTGCGTTCCGGAGCGGTCGTGGTGGGAACGATTGAAGATGCCGAGTTGCCGCAACTGCGCTCCTTGATGCTGCTGTATTGGGACCGGCCGATGGACTTCGCGGATGCGACCCTCGTGCATCTAGCGAACCGCGAGTCGCTATCAACGATTCTGACAGTGGACCAAGCGGATTTCGCAACGTACCGCCTGGCAGGAAAGCGACGATTCCAAGTGTTGCCTCTCCGTCGACCCTCGTAACGAACAAGCCGTCGTGGGCTTGGGAGAACGGCCCTAAATCAATGTCCTTTAAGCGCTAGGCCAATCTTGGCCGTCGGGATAGGAGCGGCGCTTGGGGAGCGACGGGACAAAGCTCATGGTTTTTGAATTGGTCATCACGGCGTGGAAGGCTTCCTGGAAGGCTTCCATTTCCGGCTGGGTGCCGACGGTTATGCGCGTGTAGGTCGGCCAGACGGGCCAGATCCGGCCGATGAACACGTTGCGGGCGGCCATCGCGTCGATAACTTCTTTCGCGGGACGCTTGGTGTCCAGCATGAAACAGTTGGACTCGGACGGGACGTAGGAGTATCCGTGGCTCCCAAGCCAATCAAACGTTTTTTGGCGGATTCCCGCGTTCAACAATTTGCGCTCAGAAACGAGATGTTCGTGCTTCAGGCTCGCGGTGGCAGCGGCCACGGCGGTGATGGGCATGGCGCTCCACCCGCTGAAGTTTTCCAGTTTTGCCAGCAAGTCGGGGCGGCCGATGGCCATTCCGCAGCGAATGCCGGCCATGCCGTAAATTTTCGAGAAAGTACGCAACACGATCACGTCGCGGTCGGCTTTGACGAGATCGAGCGCGCTGACACCGCCGGAAAAATGGATGTAGGCTTCGTCCACGAGCACGACTGAGCCTTTTGGTTTCGCTGCCACTAGTTGCTCGATGTCAGAGTGTGCCGTCATCGTTCCAGTCGGATTGTTCGGCGTGCAGACATAGAAAAGGCCGGCGTCCGGCGCGGCCGCTAGCATAGCCTTGATGTCGTGCGCATACGTTTTCGTCAGCGGAGTCTTGACGATGCGAGCTCCGGAAATTTTCGCGGCGCGCATACCAGCTTCGTAGCCGGGGTCCGCGGTGACGTAGCTCCTGGCCGGCGAGGTGAAGGAGAGCACGGAGAAATGCAACGGCTCGCTCGAACCGGGAAAAACGCGCACGTATTCCGGCTTCAGGCCTTCCATCTCCGTGAAGGCCTTGACGAATTCTTCCTTGAGCCAGTAAGAATAGCGGCCGCCTTGCGGGGCCATGTCCACGATGGCTTTGCGCGCGGCGTCGCACGGACCCAGCGGGTTTTCGTTCGCGTCGATAACCACGGCACCCGGATGGTAGACGTTGCGCTCCTCCGCAGCGAGGGATGCTTCCGTGGCGATACGGAAGGCCATGGCCGCTGTGGCCGCAGCTGACAACTGGAGAAACGTCCTTCGCGAACCTTTTGAAAGCCTTTCGTTGGTGTTCATCCGGCGCTCCTCAAACTCGTGAAAGTCTTCCTTGAAAAAATCGTGCTGCTCGAGTCCGGCAGCAAATGTAACCGTAATGGTCCATCCGGCCTGCGCCTCACTATAGCATCGAATTCGGGGAGGATTTAAGCACCAATTGCAAGACGGCCGGATCGGCAAGGACCTTGCATTTTGGGCGGCGATCGCCGAAAAATTTGATGGCGAGGATCGGATAGATTCCAGCGCGCGGCGCGCCTTAAGCTTTTTCTTTTGTGAGAGGAATTGCGAATTGCGGAGGCTACATGACTCAAGCAGCAAAAAAGAGTGCCATCACGTCCGTCACCCAACGGATCGACGCTCTGGACTGGAATGGTGCCGAGCAGTCTCTTTCGGAGCGCGGCTATGCAGTTACGGCTCCCGTCTTGTCGGCAGCGGAATGTGCGGGGCTCACCGCGCTTTATGACGATACAAGCCGGTTTCGCAGCCACATCATTATGGAGCGGTATCGCTTCGGCATCGGAGATTACAAATACTTTGCCAACCCGCTCCCGGAACTGGTCGCAGAGCTCAGAGGCAGCGCTTATCCGCACCTCGCGGTGGTCGCGAATCGGTGGGCGGAAGCTCTTGGCGAACGTACTCCACGCTATCCACTCGAACACACTGCGTTTCTGAGGGTTTGCCACAAAGCCAGGCAAACCAAGCCTACGCCGCTGATGCTTCACTACGAAGAAGGCGGGTACAACTGCCTCCATCAGGATCTGTACGGCGAGGTCAGCTTTCCGCTGCAAATGGTATTCCTGCTTGGACAGCAAGGCCGCGATTGGGAAGGCGGAGAGTTCATTCTCGTCGAGCAGCAACCTCGGGCACAGTCAAAGCCGCAGGTGGTTCTTGCAGACCAGGGCCAGGCGATCATTTTTACCACGCGATACCGGCCGGTGAAAGGTTCGCGCGGATACTACCGCGTTAATTTGCGCCACGGCGTCAGCCGCGTGCACCGCGGCACGCGCTACACGCTGGGCATTATTTTCCACGACGCGAAGTAAAGTAAGGTTTTTCGCAGAGGAGATTCAGGGAATTCGCAACTACTCGTGGCCGCCGCCGAGTTCGCGCACGATCGAGCCTACGAACGATTTTGCGTCACCGAAGAGCATGAGCGTCTTGTCTAGGTAATAGAGCGGGTTTTCAATTCCCGCAAAACCTGCGCCCATGCTGCGCTTGATCACCATCACCGTGCGCGCTTTGTCCACGTCAAGAATCGGCATGCCGTAAATCGGGCTCGAAGCGTCGGTGCGCGCGGCGGGATTGGTGACGTCGTTCGCGCCAATCACCAGGGCCACGTCGGTTTGCGGAAAATCCCCGTTGATTTCGTCCATGTCCAGCAGTTTGTCGTAAGGAATGTCCGCTTCTGCGAGCAGGACGTTCATGTGACCCGGCATACGGCCGGCGACAGGATGGATTCCAAACTTCACATCGACGCCGCGCTTGGTCAATGCATCGTACAACTCACGCACCTTGTGCTGTGCTTGCGCCACGGCCATGCCGTAGCCCGGCACAATGACGACCTTGTTCGCCGCTGCAAGAATTGCTGCAGCTTCTTCCGGCGTGGCGCTGCGCACCGGCCGCGTTTCTTGCTTGCCAGCGGCCGCCGCTTGCTCCTGTCCAAATGCCCCAAAAAGCACGTTGGTGAACGAACGGTTCATGGCTTTCGACATGTTGACGGAAAGAATCAGGCCAGAAGCGCCGTCCAACGCGCCGGCAATGATCAGCAATTTGCTGTCCAGCACGAAGCCCATGGCGGCGGCGGAAAGTCCTGCATACGAATTCAATAGGGAGATCACCGTTGGCATATCCGCGCCGCCGATGGGAATGATCATCATCACGCCGAAGAGAAGTGGAATGCCAACGATCAGAGGGAAGAGCTGCGTTTTTTCCGGATGGGCGACCAGCATGCCTGCGACAACGATGGCCACGCCCAGGAGTCCGAGGTTGACGATGTTCTGTCCTTTATAAGTGATGGGCCGCTGGGGCAGAACTTCCTGCAATTTTCCCGCCGCCATCAAACTGCCCGTAAACGTCAGCGATCCGAGAATAACTTCCAGCGAAAGCACGCCCATCATGAAGCGCGGCACGTCCGGCGTGCGCAAATAGAATTCGGCGGTGCCGACCAGCGTCACGCACAGCGCGCCAAACGCGTGGCTGAGGGCTGTCCGCTGTGGCACGGCGGTCATCGCCACTTCGCCGAGCGGCACGCCGATGACTGTTCCCAGCACCAGGGCGATTACGATCCACTTGTATTCCACGATGCCTTGATGCAATAACGTGCCCGCAATCGCCAGGAGCATGCCCAATTCACCGGCGAAGACTCCGCGGCGCGCGGTCGTCGGCGAACTCAGCCATTTGAGCGAAAGAATGAAAAGCGCGGTCGCAATCAGGTAGGTAATTTCGATGATGGTTTCCAGGCCGGGCAAATTGCTCATGGTTTCTTTGGCCCGCTGGCTTTGAACATTTTGAGCATGCGGTCGGTGATCAAGAATCCGCCGACGATGTTGCTGGTGGCCGCTACGATGGCGATCGTTCCCAGAATTTTGGCGAGCATCGCCCCGTGTGCATGATATTGACCCGCAAGGAGGATGGCTCCCACCACGGCGATGGCGTCGAGCGCGTTTGTCAATGACATCAGGGGTGTGTGGAGAAGCGGAGAAACACGGCGTATCACTTCAAATCCGATGAATGCGGCAAGCATGAAAACGTACAGGCTGGTAAGCAGATCCAGCTTCATGATTTCGCCACCTCCTTCACTTCGGCCGGCAGAGGTGGGAGCGAGAAGAACTCCCGCACGCGTGCGTTTACCACTTCCCCGCCCTGCGTGAGCATCGTCTCGCGGATGATTTCGTCATCCATGTTTAGTTGCAATTTCCCGTCTTTCACGAGATGCAACAGGAAGGCGCTTACGTTTCGCGCGTACATCTGGCTGGCGTGATAAGGCACGGTACTGGCCAAATTGAACCATCCGATGATTGTTACTCCGTGCTCGACGGCGATCTCTCCCGGACGAGTCAGCTCGCAATTGCCGCCGCGCTCGCCGGCCAGATCAACAATGACAGAGCCAGGCGCCATGCTCGCGACCATTTCTTTCGTCACGAGAATCGGCGGCTTTTTCCCTGGAATGACCGCCGCAGTGATCACCACGTCGCTATCCGCTACGACTTTTCCGAGGAGTTCGCGTTGACGTTTGTAAAAAGTTTCATCCTGCGCACGTGCGTACCCGCGCGCATCCTCAGCGTCCTTGGCTTCAATCGGAAGCTCGACGAACCGTCCGCCGAGACTCTGCACCTGCTCCTTTGCCGCGGGACGCAGATCATAGGCGGAAGCCACAGCACCAAGTCTCCGCGCCGTGGCAATCGCCTGCAAACCCGCAACACCCGCTCCAATCACAAAAACCCGGCCCGGCGTAATCGTTCCCGCAGCCGTGGTGAGCATCGGAAAAATGCGCGGTGAAGTGTCCGCCGCAAGCACGACCGCCTTGTAGCCGCAAATCGTGGCCATCGAGGAAAGCACGTCCATGCTCTGCGCGCGTGTCGTTCGGGGCATCAATTCCACGGAAAAAGAAGTCACGCCCTTGGCGGCGATTTCCTGAATGGTTTGGATCGAGCCTAGCGGCCTCAGAAACCCGATCAGGACCTGGCCGCTCCGGAAATGAGGAACGTCGGCTTTGCCGGTCTTATCATTGGAACCGTAACAGAGAATTTGCACCACAATGTCCGCGCTACGAAAAACTTCGGCGCGATCAGAAGCAATTTTTGCGCCCTTCGCACTGTAGTCCGCGTCCGGATAGCCCGCTGCGGCACCGGCTCCGGCCTCTACCACGACTTCCAGCCCCGCTTTGGTTAAACTCGGAATAACTGCGGGCACCAGCGCCACGCGACGTTCTCCGGGAAATGTCTCTCGGGGCACACCTACAATCATGAAGCTTCCTCCAATGCTAAAAGCCAGAACTGCTGTCGGGAATGGCGTTCGGTCAAGGTAATAAACTCAATCAATTTCTAGAAAAGGTCAACCACTACAGGACCAAACGCTCCAAAATCATACACTCAACGGAGTCGGTTCTGTTAGATCACATCACTGGTTCGAATCGGGAGTCTCCCTCAGCACCGGATGGCCAAGATTTGATTTCTCACAATCTAATCGCATATAGGCAAAAAAAGGAGACCGCCCTGCGGTCCCCCCTATTGCAGCTGCGAACTCAGCGAAAGAAATGCCGAGGTTAATTGCTCCCTTGCGTTTTGTCTGAAGGCGTAGCCGTTGCCGCTGAAGCTTCGCCAATAGACAGCTGATACTTCTTGCCACTGAAGAAAATTCCCGTCAGCGACTTGTTGCCAGCCTGGTCGGTGTTGGTGGAATAGCCGCTCTCGCGCTCGGCCTTCACTACGGGAACAACCTGGGCCGGCACCTTGGCTATCGTGTCCTTGCCGTTGGAAATGCTGACTTCAACATTCTCCCCGCTACCAGCCCATTCCACTTGGTACTTACCGGCGGGGAGCTGCTTGCCGCCAACAGTAACGGCCTCGGCAACATTCAGGGTACCCCTGTTGGAATTGCCGGCGATGGCGCCAGCAGCAAGCAACAGAGAAAATGTCAGCAGTCCTGCGGTGAATCTCGTCTTTCTCATAAGTCTCTCTTCCCTTTGTCCCTGCCCTTACCAAAGGAAATCAAGATCCTTGATTTCCGCGGAGGCAAGGATGATTTGACTACATTCATCTGATAGGAAAAAGGACCTTCAGGTTGCATTTCCAGCAACAAAAGAATTGCATGGATGCATTAGAAAATCGATTTTGTTAAGGTCTGCGGTCTCAACAACTTATCGTGTACCTCATTGTAAACAATTATGCTCAAAGAACGTGATACGCAGGCCTGATCCTGCACCTAGTCTTCATTCCCGGTGTTCTCTTTTACGGGGTATACTTTCTCATGCACTTCAGGAATCGTTCGGCCTGCCTGACTTTCATCGCTCTTCTGCTTGCGCTGCTGCCCGCGCCTGCAGCCTCGCAAGAGACTTCCTGGCAAAAAGAGAACGCTGCCTGGCGCGAGCAACACAAAGCGGACCTCCTCAAGCCCGACGGCTGGCTTTCTCTCGTCGGTCTCGAGTGGCTCCAGCCCGGAGACAATTCGATCGGCTCCGCGCCCGACAACAAAATTCGGCTCTCCGCTGGACCGGCACATCTTGCCATCTTTCACCTGGAAGGCGAGACCGTCACTCTAAACTCTCCCGCGGGTGGATTCCCTGCCGACTTCCTCGTCGCCGGTGCTCCCGCAAAATCGCAGGCTCTGCGAGCCGAAGCGAACAAGGATAAAGTTTCTCCTCGTCTCACCATCGGCCCTCTCAACATGTACGTTATTCGCCGCGAAGCGCGCTTCGCTCTTCGCATCAAGGATTCTCATTCTCCTGCCATCACCGGTTTTCGAGGGCTCAAGTGGTTCGAGCCGGATCTCGCTTTTCGCGTCGTCGCCCGATGGATTCCCTATTCTCCGCAGAAGACCATCACGCTTGCCACTCTTGTTGGCACCAGCTACGATCAGCCCGTTCCCGGCGCCGCGGAATTCAATCTCGCGGGAAAAACATTTCGGTTGGAGCCCGTTGTTGAAGATCCGGCCGTGGCAAAACTTTTTTTCATTCTTCGCGACACAACCAGCGCCACGAGCACTTACGGCGCCTGCCGCTTTCTCTATGCAGGCTTCCCCACCAATGGCCTCGATAAACCCGGTGAGTTGGTGCTCGATTTCAATCGCCTGGAAAATCCTCCTTGTGCTTACACTCCGTACTCGACCTGCCCGCTCCCGCCTCCCGGCAATCGGCTTCCCGTCCCACTGCCCGCCGGCGAGCAGCGCTATCACAACTGATCCGCCGTTTTCTCTGCGTCCCTCTTGAACTCCGTGTCGAAGCCCCCTTTCGGCTCATTCGTTTTGAAATTGTCCGCCGACTATCGGAGAATAGAGGTGTCATTCGAAAATGGACTCGGCAAACTCCAATCTGTATCCCACGAACAACGATTCCCCCGCCCGCGAGAAGCTGCTCACCCTGCGTCTCGCCCTTCTCCGGCTCCACAAGACTCTCATCAACATGGAGCGCCGCGAATACGAGCGCGAGCACGGCCACGTCAATACCGGCGAGCTCTTCCAACTGGTTATCGACCACGCGCAGTTCGCCTGGCTCCACAACATTTCTGAATTCGTCGTCCGCATCGATGAAACACTGACGGCCAAGGAGCCCGTCACCCAGGAATACACCAGCAGCGCTATCGCTCTCGCCCGGAAAATGTTTGTTCCGACGGAATCCGGTGACGCCTTCCAGAAAAAATACTTCGACGCCATCCAGCGCGACCCGGCGGTGGTTATCGACCACGCCGAGCTCGCCCGCCTCTTCAACAACGAGCCTCCCGACTCGCCCGTCCCCTAGTTTTTCCAAATTCCCTGATAGACTTTTCGGGTCACCCGGAGGTCCTCATGAGCGAATCCGAAAAGACGTGCGCGAAGGACGGAATCACCACAAATCCGGCGGTACCGCAAGGTGATCCGTGGCCGTGAATCTCGACAACGTGACCGTCACCCACAACGAAGAGGCAGAGCGTTTCGAAATGCTAGTCTACGGCCTTCGTGCGTTGCTTACGTATCGGCGCTTCCCAGACCGCATCGTTTTTCTCCACGCGGAAGTTCCGCCGTCACTCGAAAGCCAGGGTTTGGCCGCAAAGCTAACGCGTTTTGCTCTCGACTTCGCGCGCGCCAATCAGCTTCGGGTTGTCCCGCGCTGTCCGTACGTCTCCAGTTTCATTCGCAAGCATACGGAATATCAGGATCTCGTTTCCGCCGAAGATTTGCAGAAACTGCCCGGTTGATTCAGCATTCCATGTCCTTGACTCGCAACGCTCTGAAATCCTCCGCGGCAAAATTCTCAATCCACTGCCTCCGCCGCTCCGAACTCCCGCCTGACACCGTTAGACTAGCTCGCTTCCTCATCGGAAAGATCATCGTCCACGATCTTCCCGCGGGCCGTCTGAGCGGACGCATCGTGGAAACGGAAGCTTATCCGCCCGGCGATCCTGCCGGACATCATTTCCGCGGCCCGACTCCGCGCATCCGTTCGATGTACCTCGCCCCCGGCCACGCCTACATTTTTTTCAATTACGGCGCGCACTTCATGCTGAATGTCGTGAGCGAGCCTGCTGGAATTGCAGCGGCCATCCTGATCCGCGCACTCGAGCCCCTCGATGGTATCGAGCTCATGCAGCGCCACCGCAAGACCAGTCAACTTCTCAATCTCACGAGCGGCCCGGGACGTCTCGCCGCCGCTTTTCAAATCGATCGCCGCCACGACGGGCTCGACCTTTGCGCCCCCGGCCCGCTCTGGCTGGGCAAAACCGGCCGTCCAATCGGACCAATCGGAAAAAGTGTCCGCATTGGCATTTCGCGCGCCGCCGACCAGATCCTTCGTTTTTACGAGCGTGGCAATCCCTTCGTTAGTGGACCCAAGCGCCTTCTTCTCCCCGTCGGGGGCCACAAAAGCTCGTCTGTCGAGTCAAAGTGATCTGCCGTCGAGATTGCGCTCTCGCTCCCGTGTTCAAGTTCCTCGCGCTTCTTTTTTCGCGCATCGTTACCTCTGTCTATTTCTTCCTCAGAGTGCTTTCGTGCGTTTCGAGAGTTCCTTCTCGGCGCTCAAGATAGCTTCGCAGAGTCTCGTCCAGTTCCTGCGGTCGGATCGGTTTCGTGAGATACCCATCCATTCCTACGGCCAGGCATTTCTCCCGATCCCCTTTCATGGCGTGCGCTGTTAGAGCCACGATCGGCAAGCGGACTCCACCCACTCCCTCCTTTCTTCGAATCGCCACGGTCGCTTCGAACCCATCCATCACGGGCATCTGCACATCCATGAACACCAGGTCAAAACTCTCCTTTTCAAGCGCCCCCAGCGCTTCGAGGCCGTTCCCCGCTACCACCACGGAGTGGCCTCGCTTCTCCAGCAGCCGGCTGGCCAGCCGCTGATTCACCGGATTGTCTTCCACGAGCAGCACGCGCAAGAAACTCGAGGGCTCGCGGGCATCGTGCAGCGAGTATCGAGTGATCAGCGGGATTGCGCCATTCTGTCCTCGCGCACCAAGCACCCGGGCAATCGCTTCTCGCAGTTCGGATTGCCGAATCGGCTTCAGGAGGTACGCAGCGATTCCCAGCTCCTGGCAGCGCGCCGCGTCCCCGCGATGGCCCGCGGAAGTAAGCATCATGATCGTGGCGGTGGACGAGTCTTTCCCCTGCCGGATTCTTTCGATCAATTCGAACCCGTCCATTTCGGGCATGTGCATGTCCATCAAGATCAGCGCGAACGGCGCTGCAGCCTCCTGCGCTTCGGACAATTTTGCAAGAGCCTCTTCTCCGTCCTGCGCCGAAGTCGACTTCATTTCCCAGCGTCCCAGCATTCCTTCCAGGATTCTCCGGTTCGTGCGGTTGTCGTCCACCACCAGAACCTTCACAGCCCGTAATATTTCCGGCGGAGCGATGGTCCCGACTTCGATCACTTTCATATCCGCCATCCCAACCCGCGCGGTGAAGTGGAATTGGCTGCCTCGTTCGAGTTCGCTTTCCACCCAGATTTTCCCTCCCATCATTTCCACCAGTCTGCTCGAGATAGTCAGACCCAGGCCGGTTCCACCGTATTTTCTCGTCGTCGATGAGTCCGCCTGGGAAAATGGATCGAAGATCAATTGCAGTTTTTCCTTGGGAACCCCGATCCCGGAGTCCGCCACCGTAAACCGCAGCGTGAATTCATGGTCGTGGCTCGCTTCCACTTGAACTTTCAGAGCTACTTCGCCTTTGTCCGTGAATTTGATGGCATTCCCGACCAGGTTCATGAGGATCTGGCGCAATCTCCCGGAATCTCCCCGCACAACCTCGGGGACCTCAGGGGCCACCTCGCACAGGAGTTCCAGACCTTTTTCGTCGGCCCGTATCGCTAGCGTCTTCAAACTCGTTTCCAGACAATCACGCAGATTGAAATCGATCGCTTCCAGATCAATCTTTCCCGCTTCAATCTTTGAGAAGTCGAGGATGTCGTTGATGACCGTCAGCAACGAATCTGCGGACATTTTCACCGTTTCCAGGTACTCGCGTTGCTCCGGTATAAGCTGTGTGTCCAGCGCCAGATCCGTCATGCCCATCACGCCGTTCAAAGGAGTGCGGATTTCGTGGCTCATGTTGGCCAGGAATTCGCTCTTCGCGCGGCTCGCGGCTTCAGCTGCCTCCTTTGCCCTGAGCAACTCGGTTTCGGCTTGCTTTCGGACAATGAACTGGCCGATCTGTGTGCCGAGCGCGGCGCCCAGGTCGAGCAAATCCTGGTCGGGCTTGCAGACCGCGCGGCTGTACAGTTCAAGAAATCCGCTAATTTCTTCAATTTGAAAAATGGGGAAGCCAATTCCCGACCGCAGCCCGGATGCTATCGCTACTTGCGCACGCGGAAAATTCGTGTCCTTCGCTATCTCTTCAATCCATTCAGGATTGCGGCTGAGCCAGATTCGTCCCGGCAAACCTGCTCCGATGGGCAGCTGCGTGTTTCGCGTCGCTTCGGCGAATGCGTCAAGCGCTGTCTCTGGCCTCTGCCATACATGGGCACACCGCAGGACGTCGCCCTGCGGGTCCCGTTTCCAAATCGCCGCCACTTCATAACCCAGTCCTTCGCAAATGATATGCAGGATTTCCGCAATGGCGCTTTCCTGATTTACCGACTCGGCCAGGACCCGTGTTGCCGCGTAGGCAATCCTCTGCTGTTGCTCTGACCGCTTGCGTTCAATAACCTCCCTTTGAAGTTCTTCCGTCCGCGCTTGTACGCGAAGTTCCAGCGAATCCCGTGCCACAGCCAATGCGGAGTTCTGGCGTTCAATCTGTTGAAGCATGTAATTAAAATCCGTGCTGAGCTGGCCTAGCTCCGCCCCGCCCGAAAGTGGCGCGCGCAGCGTGTAGTCATTCCTGGATGCCACGCAGCGCGCGGTCCAGGCAAGGTCATAAATTGGTCGCGTAATTCCTTTCCGAAGCCAGCTAGATAGCACATAAACGATGAACAGGCAGGTCCCGGCCATGACCGCAAGCCCTTTGGCAAATTGGACCATTCGTGAATGCAGGTCATTCAGATCGTCCTCGAGGTAGATTGTTCCGACCGGTTTGCCATCGAGATACACGGCTTCCGTATAAGAAAGGGAATCAGATGCCCACACAACACCTGGCAATGGAAGCTTGGGGAGGATGTACCCTGCGGCAATATCTCTCCGCGCATACCGACTCAGTACACTGCCGTCTGCTCGATAGAGAACTGCGGCTCGATTCCCTGGCCGCACCCGTATCGCCTGCAAGACCTGGGCGCCGTTCTCTGGGTCGTTGAATGCAAGCGGAGCATCCGCGCTCACGCCGAGGAGGTCCGCCGTAGTTTGGAGGTCGCTCACTTTGCGGTTGCGAAAATCATGCAAGTCATAGAGTACAAATCCGGTACAAAAAAGCACCAGTCCGGTGCCGCTGGTCAGCAGGGAGAACAGAATCAGACTCCGACGCAATGCAAGCCTTTGCAGGATTAACATAGCCCTCAAAAACTCCCTGACGCGGTGTTGTCCATCATTGTCCGTCCCTGTTCAAAAGAGCCTCGCCCCTGCCGCCTAACTTGGCCTATTGCGACGATTTCTAGGGGGCTTCGGCCGGACTTCTTTTCACGCCTGCATTTCTGGGCGAAACGTGCAAGCTCAGCGGCACGGGGATTTTGTTTGGTATAGGCACGCAAAAGACCAGAACGAGGATGCGTATGGGTCGCATCCTCTTTGTAATCAGTCTTTTTCTTTTTGGGTACGCTTGCGGAACTTCCTCAACCGGGCCATTGGGACATACCCGTTCCAGTTTGAAACTTTTCGGAATGTTTCAATTTTAGGGTTCGTTTGCAACGCACGGAAGGGACTTCGGCCTTGACTAACTTGCTAGTCGCCGCTTGCTTCAGCAAGCCGGTCGCACGCCGATCGAAAATTCTCGTACCATGTCTCCGTAAAGCTGGTGATGATCTGCTCCGCGGTTTGCCCTGCGATCTGCACCCCGGAGTGGACGATGTCTCCCCAGGTGTGCACCCGCGTGCCTGTTCCCACATGTTCTTCGAAGCTGACCCACTGCGCCAGCACGACACCCAGCGAGTGGTCGATCCAGCCCACCTTATGGGCTGGTTGACAGTTCGTTATGACGTGACTCACAACCGTCTTCACCGGCTCCAGGACTTCGATTTCAAGCCGGCTTCCCGCTTCCCACGGCCTTCCTTCTCTCCAGTTCAGTTGGCCATAAATGTTTGCGAATTCATTCCATCGCCGGTAATCCGAAAAAATCTCCCAGGCGAGCTTCCGGCTGGCCTTGGTGGTCACACTATATTGAAATCGAAACATACTTTGCTGTTTCGCACTCCTGTCTTTCCGCAGTTTTGGGGATCCCAACGAGAGCCGTTCGGGGCCCATTCTTTATACACTGTATCTTTAACGCTGTAAAGGATATAATTCAACGCAAGAGTGAGTGGGAGGGTAGTTGCATGCCTCGCAAGGCTGATGTTCGTCTGGAAAGCCGCATCCTGGATGCCGCGTATCGCATGTGGAGCGAGCGCGGCGAACATGCCCTCACCATGCGCGCCGTCGCCAGCGCCTCGGGAACCACCACGCCGACTCTCTACGAGCGCTTTTCCAACAAGGACGATCTTCTTTCCGTTCTCCGTCGCCGCGCGCGGCTGAATCTTTTCTCGGCCATCAAATCCTCACGGAGCTCCGGGCAAGCTTGCCGCCGCGTTCTCGACTTCTTTGCCGCCCATCCCAACGACTTCCGCCTCATCTCCGAAGACTGGGCCCTCGCCTTCGCCCGCAAAGAGCACATGCCTTCGTTCGAATTCTTGAAACGGTTACTGGCCGCAGAACTTGGCGGGAAGCCGGATCAGCACACGCCAGTGGCTCTCTCACTCGTTGCGCTTCTGCATGGGACGTCAACGCTTCTTCATTCCGTGGACATCCACAAGAAAATCTCTCGCGATTTCCGCGGCGCCTGCATCTCCGCTTGTGAGGCTTTGATTCAGGCAGCTTCCGCAAGAGCCGCTGCCTCGAAGCACCTCTTGCCGCCTCCGGCATCTCCATAACCGATAAGAACCACGCTCCCCATTCCGGCCCGTTTCATGCCAGAATGTGGACGACGAGCGCCCGGCCCCAGGCGCATGCGAATCGCACGTCGAGACGTTCCGCCCCGCCTTAGACGCCGCGTTGTTCTTTCCGCGGTCGCACGCTATGCCGTTGGGAGGGTCCCCATTGGCCGGCTCGCAGGAATTCGCAATTGGAGGTGCGCTATGAGCGATTTCTGGAGACAGTGCGAAGGTCAGGTTATCGATAACCGATTCCGGCTGCGACATTACCTGGGGGGCACGGACGACTCCGCGGTGTTCTTGACGCAACTCCCCGATGCGAAGTCTCCAAAGGCAGCGATCAAATTCGTTCCCGCTGGCCCCACGGCCGAGACCCAAATCTCTCTCTGGCTTCGCATTATGCAGCTCGCTCATCCGAATCTCCTGCGGATTTTTGATGTCGGCCGCTGCCGCCTGGAGAACAGAGATCGTCTTTACGTCGTGATGGAGTATGCCGAGGAAGACCTCTCCCAAATTATTCCTCAGCGCGCGCTCGCTCCCTCTGAAGCCCGCGAAATGCTCGAACCGGTGCTCGACGCTCTCGTTTATCTGCACGGCAATGGCCTCGTGCATTCGCGGATCAAGCCTTCCAACATTCTCGCCGCCGCCGATCAACTCAAACTTTCCAGCGACTCGCTCCTCCCCATCGGCGAATCCCGGAGGCCATCGCACAAGTTCGATGCTCACGACGCTCCCGAAACGGCGACCTCCCCGCTTTCCCCGGCCGCCGATGTCTGGTCGCTCGGTATGACTCTGGTCGAGACACTCACGCAGCGTACGCCCGCGACGCAGCCGGGAAGCCAAGCCGACCCGGCCATCCCCGATACCCTTCCCCAGCCCCTGCTCGACGTCGCACGGCACACCCTCCGCCGCGATCCCCGGCGCCGCTGGACGGTTCCCGAAATTGCCTCGCGCCTGAATCCCATCGCCGTCGCTGCTGCTGCCTCGCAATCCATTTCACCGTTGGCGGTTCCATTGTCCACAGTTCCCGCGGTTCCTGCGGCAAAGCTGCAAGCCCGCAGTTCCGATGTGCCTCTGGCGAAACCGAAAGCCGAGCCGCCAGGTCCGCAAACCACGAATCCAGCGAAGCAGACGCTCGTGCTTCCCAACTATGTCGTTCCCGTTGCGGCTGGACTTCTAGTCATCGTCGCGATCTTTGCGTTGCCGAGAATCCTTGGCCGCCGCTCCGAATCTTCGTCTTCCGCGGCCTCGGCAGCCGTCCAGCCCGCAGCCCAGCCGAGTGCCGTGGAGCAACCCGCGCGCCGCGAAGTCCCACCGGGTCCGAAGCCGTCCGCCGCAGCGCCAAAACTAAACTCGCCGAAAACCACCCCCGAGAAAAAGACTGTGTCGCAACCGCAGCCCGTGGCGGCGCCAACTCCTGCTTCCGTGCGCACCGGTACCTTTGCATCCGCAAACGCACCGAATGCCTCCGCGCCCTCTGCGGCGCGTGCCGAAGTGCTCGAGCAAGTCTTGCCCGATGCTTCCGCGAAAGCACTCGCCACCATTCATGGAGTTGTTCGCGTCAGCGTCCGCGTTCAAGTCGATCCCACGGGCAACGTCTCCGAGGCGGCGCTCGATTCCGGCGGCCCGAGCAGATATTTCGCCGACCTCGCTCTGCAAGCCGCGCGCGGCTGGCAATTCACTTCGCCCGAAGTGGGCGGTCACAGCGTCCCCAGCGAATGGCTCATTCGCTTCCATTTCACGCCATCGGGTCCCAAGGCGATTCCAACACAAACAGCTCCATAACATTTGCAGGCGTGAGCCGTTACGCCTGAGCCGCGGCAATGGCGGTAACGTAGTTGATGGACGCGTGATCGGCGAGATTGCGGGCCCACACGGTTCCCCATTTCCAACTGGACTGAAAAAAGCAGGTGATGGAGGCAGCGGAACAATTAGGCGCGTTGCTTGCAAAGCGGGGCGGAGACATCTACGCTACTCGCGCGGAGGAAACGAAGAGTCACTTCATGTCCGATGTCCAACCGGAACTGATCGCGCTGGGATTTATCTGGTACGTTGCCTTTCTTTTCTCAACCACTTGCCACGAGGCGGCGCACGCGCTGGCCGCGAAAATAGGCGGGGATGACACGGCGTTCGCGGGCGGACAGGTGTCGCTCAATCCCCTTCCACATATCCAGCGCGAACCGTGGGGGATGGTGGTTTTCCCGATCCTGTCCCTCATCGTGACCCACAACCTGTTTGGCTGGGCCAGCGCGCCGTACGATCCCACATGGGAACGGCGGCATCCGCGGCGGGCGGCGTGGATGGCGCTGGCCGGCCCGGCAACAAACTACACACTCATGTTTATCGCGGCGATGGCCCTGCGCGTCGGCTGGACTTACCACTGGCTTCGCGTGGACGACAACGGCCGCGCGGACTTTCCGGCGAGCGTATTGGGCGTTTTCTTCTTTCTGAATCTGCTGCTCGGAACGTTTAATCTTTTGCCGGTTCCGCCGCTGGACGGGAGCACGGGCATCATGCTGTTCATGAGTGAAAACCGCGCGCATCGTTACCTGGATTGGCTCCGGGGCAATAGCTACGCGATGGTGGGGCTAGTGGTGGCTGTTTTTGGGTTTCAATATGTATTTGAACCGATCGAGGGCGCCGCTATGTACGCGCTGCTCCCGCGGGAGGTTCTGGGGCCCCTTGTCCGGACCATTTTCCGGTTATAAAGTGATGCCCCAGTTGTACCCGCTGCGGGGTCAGGTTGTCCCTCCCCCGGACATTTGAAAGACTAAGATAAAGACGGCTCGAAGGATCAGAAAGGGTCAAGTGGGAAGCTAATGCTCGAACGAGGCGTGGTTATCCGCAATGGAATGTCTCGGTAAGGAATTCCTTTGGGTTTGTGCCGGAACGGGAAGAAAGAAGCCGCTAATGGACCGAAGTGGGGCAATGGAAGCGATTTGCAGGAAAACTTGAATCAGGCGCTGACGTTCATTGAAAATCCTTCCCGAGAATGAATAGTATCCTGCCTCTGAAAGAGCAATAACCACAATAGTTTCCATGGAGTTGTGAACTCGAAGCGTGCCCTCGCAGAATTCCAGGAACAGGTAGGAAGGGAACGCAAGGAGTGGCATGTGGGATGCCATGAGAGAGGGTATTGTGGGATTGGCTTCGTCAAAGACGGTTGAGATTGTCGCACCGAAGTCTTCGCTAACGCCGTGCATCCTTGACGACGATCCAGCGCAGTTGGAGATGCTGTCGGCGGTGATTGCGGACATGGGATATGAGGCCATCCCTACGTCCGAGCCGGAAGAGGCGCTGAAGCTGGTGAAAAGCGGCCATTGCCGCATGGTGCTTGCGGACGTGCACATGCCGGGAATGGACGGATACGAGTTCCTGGATCGGGCTTCGCGAAGCGACCCAGGGGTGCACGTCATTCTGATGACGGGAGACTACACGCTGGATTCCGCGCTGGAGGCGATCCGCCGGGGGGCGTCGGATTTCATGCCCAAGCCCATCGACCGGGTGCGGCTGAAGAGGTCGCTTGACGACGTGGCGGCGCTGTACGACCAGCGGCGGCGCGTGAGGGCGCTGGAAGAGCAATTACTGAAGGACCTGGAATTTCACGGCATCGTGGGGAAAGGCCCCGCGATGCTGGAAGTTTTTGATTTTGCTCGGAAGGTGGCGCGTCACTACACCAACGTTCTGCTCGTAGGACCGACAGGAACCGGAAAGGAGCTGGTGGCCCGTGCCATTCATCAGATCAGCCCGGTGAGCCAGCAGAAGCTGGCGGTGTGCAATTGTTCGGCGATGGTGGACACGCTGCTGGAGAGCCAGCTATTCGGGCACGTGCGCGGGGCGTTTACGGGGGCCACGGACATGCGGCCGGGATTGTTCGAGTACGCCAATGGCGGCACGGTGTTCCTGGACGAAGTGGGAGAAACATCGCTGCCCATGCAGGCCAAGCTTTTGCGGGTGGTCCAGAACCGCGAGATTCAGCGAGTAGGGTCGCCCGAAGTACGGCACATCAATGTGAGGCTGATCGCCGCCACCAACCGGGATTTGCGCGCCGAGGTGCTGGCGGGGCGTTTTCGCGAAGATCTTTTTTACCGGCTGAGTTCAATACAGATCCGCATTCCGTCGCTGACCGAGCGCCTCGAAGATATTCCGCTGCTGGTGCAATTTTTCCTGAAGAAATACAACGCCGCGTATGGAAAAAACATTTTCGGGCTGACGCGGCGGGCCCAGACGGTGCTGCTGCGGCACGGGTGGCCGGGAAATGTGCGCGAGCTAGAGAATGTCATCTCCAGCGCGTGTATCACGGCGACGGGAGACTTCATCGACCTGGCGGATTTGCCGGAGCAATTGCAGCACCGGGGGACGAGTTCGCTGGAAGGCCACGACTGGAAACCGCTTTCGCTTGACGAGGTGCGCAAGGTGCATATCCAGCGCGTGCTGGAAATGTGCCGAGGCAACCGGCTGAGGGCCGCGCAATTTCTGGGCATCGGACGAACCAGTCTGTACCGCTACCTGAAACGCGACGGCGTGGACACCAAGAAGGAAAAAAGCGGAGGCGCCGCGGCTTAGCTCAAGAAAGGCGAGACGGGCAGACTTGGCAGGCAATGGCTGAAGGAACCTTGTACTGTGCACGGGACGGCTCCCTTGTAAACGCAGGATGTTCCAAACCTGGAACAGTTTCCCGCCCTGAAGCAAAATGCGAGTTTGCGCAGGTTTCCAAGCAACTGAAAATACGCTGATTGCTCCATTCGTTCTTTGGCACGCCTCCTGCATCTATCAACTCCAGCACCTAAGATAAAGATAGTAATGCCAATATACGAACCGTGAGCGAACGCACAAGAGTTGAGAGATTCTCGCACCGGCAAACGGAAGAGAACTTGGAACGCGACGAGATTGGGGCGCGGACCACGAGCAGCATATTAATACCACCGCGATTCGCCAAGCAGATCCCACCAACGGTAGTTCCACAGCCTAACCGCCAGCAACCAGCCAAGAACTCCTGGAGCGCCGCGTAACCGCCCACACGGAGCGCGGCGCTCATTCCTCACCTGGAGGGCTTCCCCCGCTAACTGGAACCTTTCGCTGTATTTCATGAGCAGAGGAGCCTACGCCGTCCATGGGCCGATTACGGTTTGCATCGCTGTGCCCCGCCGCGTAAGGGCGGACGATGTGGTATGCTGCAAATCCCCGTTTCGCCAATCAAAAATAGAAAACCGGCCGCTCCGAGGCCGCATGAGACAAGGAGAAAAAAGATGAGAACCAAGTCCCTGGCAGGGGTGCTGAGCGCGTTGCTGTTGATGGCGGGAGCCGCGACGGCATCGGCACAAGAAGTGACGCAGGCGGAGAAGGACAAAGCGGTGCAGTACCTGGAAACGACAAAAAAGAATGTTCTGGAGGCGACGAAAGGGCTGTCGGAAGCGCAGTGGAACTTCAAGGCGGCGCCCGACCGCTGGTCGGTGGCGCAGGTGATGGAGCACATCGCGGCTTCGGAAGACTTCATCCGCAGCATGCTGAAGGAGAAGGTCATGATGGCGCCGGCAGGGGAGGCGGGGCGCGACATGAAGAAAACCGACGACGCAGTGCTGGCAATGGTTCCCGACCGCACGACCAAGGCGCAAGCGCCGGAACCGCTCGTGCCGACAAACCGTTTTGGCTCGCCGGAAGGCTCGATCAAACATTTTGTGGAGACCCGGGCGGCAACGGAGGATTTCCTGAAAACGGCGACGGGCCTGCGCGATCATGTGGCAGACAGCCCAATGGGCAAGCTCGACGGCTACGAATTTATCCTGCTCATCGCGGCGCACAGCGAGCGGCACACCAAGCAGATCAATGAAGTGAAGGCCGATCCGAATTTTCCGAAGAAATAAAAGGAAATAGACTTTACACAGGGTCTGCAGAGAACACAGAGTTCACGAAGAAACTAAGCGCCGCGCGGGGGCACTTTAGAGTGTCCCCGCGCGGCGCTTCTTAGTTTTTGTCGGACCTCAGGGGAAGCTTGGTGCGCGACCTTTGCGAAGGCGTTTCCAGTGAATCAAGGCGGTCTCGGCAAGGAGAGTGTCCGATGCGCGACTGCGAGATTGACTTGAGTTGCCGGCGACGGATGGGAGGAGTATCTTTTGGCCAGTTCGGGCCCTATCTTTCTAACCGAGGAGAGTTGGATGAAGAAGATTCTGACGGGAAGTGTGTGTGTTGCTTTGATTGGCGCGGCCACGCTTGCGGCGGCGGTTTATGGCCAAGAAAAAAAAGACAGCCCCGCGCCGCCCAAAATTATGCACTTCGGCGATTTGAAGTGGACGCCGATCTTTAAGGGGTGCGAGCTTGCCACGGTGGCTGGCGACCCAAGCGCCGAAGGGGCGCCATTCGTGGTGCGCCTTCGGTGCGCTGATGGAGCCAAGATTCCGGCACATTGGCATCCGACCGATGAAAACGCAACCGTGTTGAAGGGCATCTTTCTAGTAGGGATGGGCGAGACTTTCGACGAAACAAAACTGACGGCCATGAACGTCGGGAATTTCGCGATGATGCCAAAGGAAATGCGTCATTATGGGATGGCCAAAGGCGAGACCATTGTTCAGGTTCACGGCGCAGGCCCGTTCAAAGTGAATTGGGTGAATCCGTCAGAAGTTCAGCCCCCCGATGCTCCGGCTGCCGCACCAGCTAAACCGAAATCCTGATCGGTGCTCGAGTTTCGCGGGCGGAAGAGAAAATCGGCATAATCAAAATTGAAGCATCCCAGCCGTGTTCTGGCTGGGCTGGAGTCGCTGTGCTAGACTTTTCTCTGCGCTCGCGGGAAATGGACGCGAGTGCCGGAGCGTGGAACTTCGGGCTCTGTGCAACGAGGTCCCGCGAACCCCGCCAGGCCCGGAAGGGAGCAACGGTACCGGGATCGCCTCGGGTGCCGCAGATCACCCGGAGTTCCTCTCATCGAACGGTTTGAGTGATTCGTTCCAGTTTTTTGACGAGCCGGAAGCTGAACGATTCGAAAATGAACGCGGTTTTTTGTTTTCGCCAAGAACAGAAGACGAGCAACTAAACCAAGAAAAAGCAAATGAGCTACCAGGTTATAGCCCGCAAGTGGCGTCCGCAGACGTTTGACGACCTCGTCGGCCAGCAACACGTAACCGAGACGCTGAAAAACGCAATCAAGAATGACCGCGTGGCGCACGCTTACATTTTTTCGGGAGCGCGCGGCGTGGGAAAAACCACGGCGGCGAGGATTCTAGCAAAGGCGCTGAATTGTGTGAAAGGGCCGACGCCGAATCCGTGCGGGGAATGCGATTCCTGCAAAGAGATTGCGGCGGGAACTTCGCTGGACGTGATTGAAATCGACGCGGCCTCGAACCGTGGCATTGACCAAATCCGCGAACTGCGCGAGATGGTGCGGTACGCTCCGGCGGCTTCGAGAAGCAAGGTTGTGATCCTCGACGAAGCGCACATGCTGACGGGCGAAGCCTCCAATGCCCTGCTGAAAACGCTGGAAGAACCGCCGGACCGCGTGATCTTCGTGATGGCCACGACGCAGCCGGAAGACCTCGTAGATACCATCCGCTCGAGGTCGCAGCACTTTCATTTTCGCGCGCTAACTTTTGCGGAGATTGCCGGACGCCTCGAAGAGATCGCGAAAAAAGAAAATTTGGAGATCGAGCCGGGCGCGATGGCGGTGATTGCGCGCATGGCGGAAGGCAGCTTGCGCGATGCGCTCTCCCTGCTCGAGCAGGCGCGTGCTTATTGCGGCGACACGATTCCGGACAAAGAAGTGCGGGAATTGCTGGGCGTGGTTCCTGATGATGCGCTGGAAGAATTGATTCAGGCCATTGCAGAAGGTTCAGCCGACCGCGCACTGGGCCTGGTTCACACGTTCCAGAAGGAAGGCCGAAACCTGCAGCACTTCTGCCGGGAGGCGATCCGCCACATCCGCAATCTGCTGATCGCGCGAACGTGCGGAGCGGAGTCGGATTTGATTGCGGCAACTCCGGATCAGCGTCCGGCGCTCGCGAAGGCGGCAGCGCTGTTTAGCGAAGAGGATCTCACGCGATTCTTCCAGATTCTGTTGCAGACAGATGATGATTTGCGGCGAAAGCCCGATCCGCGCGTGCATCTCGAGATGGGGTTGTTGCGGTTGATCAACGCGTCGCGGCTTGCTCCACTGGAGGAATTGCTCGCGGAATTGAAGAGTGGCGTGCCAAGCATCTCTGCAGGAGCGGGAGCAGCGCGTGGAGCGGCGGCCGCGACGGCCTTTGCGTCAGATCCAAGGATGGCCGCACCGAGTTATGCTGCCGCGATTCCCGCACAGCCGAGAGCGGAAGCAAAAGTGCAGCCCTCTTCCCCGTTAGTGGCGCAGGCCTCTGTTACTGCGGCCAGTGCGGCTGCTCCTGCGGAGGTAAAACAGGCCGCGGCTCCGCAAGAAACAAAAGTTCCCGCGAAGAGTAATGGCGCGCCGGCGCAAGCGATCGGGATTTCTCAAGAGCAACTTACGGAAATCAAGACGGCAATTCAGGCGCAGCAGAAATTCCTGGGCGAATTGGTGGAGCAGAGCAGCCGTTGGGAGCTCGATGGCGCGGAGCTGCGGCTTTATTTTTCGCCGGAGAAACGGCCGTTCGCGGAATTGCTGGAAGGGCGCGAGTCGCTGGAAAAGATCCGTGCCATTTCGGGCAAGGTGCTCGGCCGGGCAGTGCGCGTCTGTGCTAAACTGGAAGCAGTGGCAGGGGCAGCCGCGTCGGCGGCGGGCAGCGCGTCCAGCACGCAAGAGTTGCGCGCGAAGTTCGAGCGCGATCCGCTGGTGCGGTCCATGCTGCAGCGCTTCGGAGGAAAAATTTCCGAAGTGAAACGAGGCCAAGAGGAATCCTGATGGAAGTCAGCGCTCTCCAACAGATGCTCTCGCGATTCCGGCAACTGCAGGAAGACCTGCAGAGGCAGGTAAATTCCGTAACCGTGGAAGCTTCGGCCGGCGGCGGCATGGTCGCGGTAAAGATGAACGGCCAGAAACAGATCGTGGACATCCGCATCGAGCCCGATGTTTTCGCGAGCAAGGACCAGGAGATGCTGCAGGATTTAGTTCGCGCGGCGGTGAATGAAGCCTCGCGGCGCGTCGATGAAGAGCTCGCCAACCAGATGAAAAACCTCGCCGGTGGCATTCCCGGAATGGCTGGCATGAAAATCCCCGGATTGTTTTAGCAAGCGCGATTGTCTTAACCCCGCTCCCACCATTTATTCGACGATACCTCCTTTCGGGCAAGACTAGGTCTAGACAGCCGCGTGGCGATGGTGTGGTGTAGACTAACGCGCGAAATAACCTCTTGTGCCAGAGGAGCTTGCCCATGACCCTCGGAACTACTTCGATTCTCTGTGTCTCATTGGGCGTGCTGATGATGACTCTGCCCGCGAACATCCAAGATACAAATCAAACAGCGAAAGGCCCGGAACCCGTGACATCCCAGAAATTCGCGGAGTTGAGCGATCAGTTCATGAAAGAGTCTCTGGCGCTTTCGCCGACTTTAGCTTCCTCGGTGGGCTACCACAAACATATCGATGCGAAAACTGGTAAGACCCTCTGGCTGGATGCCCTCCTGGACGACCTAAGTCTGGAGGGCGTGGCCGAGCAGCGGGCGTTTTATCAACAGTGGCGGGAGCGATTTCGCAACGAGACGCCGCGCTCCACACTGAGCCCGCAAGACGCAGCGGACTGGCAATTGATCGATGACCAAATCGCCCTGAATTTGCTGGAATTCGACAAGATCCAGAGCTATCGGCACAACGCGACTGTACCTGTCGAGCTGATCGGGAACGGACTATTCCTGCCGCTGACGCAGGAATACGCGCCGAAAGAGGTGCGTCTTGGGCATGTGCTTTCAAGAGTTGGCGAAATTCCGCGATTGTTGAACCAGGTGAAGCTGTACATGAGCGATGTGGACGCGATCTTCGTGCAAACAGCCATCGAGGAAAACGACGGCAACATCGACATGATCGAAAACACCATCGCTCGGGAGATCCCGCCGGGATCACCGCTGAAGGCGAAGTACGATCAGGTGGCTTCGCCGGCACTTGCAGCGCTGAAGGATTTTTCCAAGTGGCTGCAGGAGGACCTCGCAAAGCGGCCTTCACGGCTCACATGGCGGCTCGGGAAGGAATTTTACGATCAAAAGTTCAAGCTGGTGATGGGGACAGACTTGAAACCGGAGCAACTCCTTGCTGAGGCAGTGGGAGAGCTGAGAGCAGTGCGTGCCGAGATGTTGCAGCTGGCGCTGCCCTTGCACGGCCAGCTGTATCCAAGCCACAACGATCACGCCGAACTGACCGGGCGCGACCGGGAAAACTTGCTCATCGGTGAGGTGCTGCAGAAAATATCCGACGACCACACGAAGCGCGGCGAACTGATGCAGACAATCCAGGCCGACCTCGGAGTGATCGAGCGGTTCATCCGCGAGAAAAAGATTGTGACGCTCGGCTCACGCAACAACCTGAAGGTGATTCCCACCCCCATCTTCATGCGCGGAATTTTCTCGGTCGCGGGATTTCACAGCGCCCCGGCGCTTGAGCCACAAGCGGAGGCCGAGTATTGGGTGACGCCGATCGATCCGAAAATGGCGGACGACAAAGCGGAATCGAAGCTGCGTGAATACAACAATTTCGCCTTGAAGTGGTTGACGATTCACGAAGCGTTGCCGGGGCACTACGTCCAGGCCGAACATGCTAACAACATACAACCCGAACGGCGGCGGTTGCTGCGCGCGCTTTTTGGCAACGGAGCGTACGCGGAGGGCTGGGCTGAGTACATCGCGCAGGTAATGATGGACGAAGGCTTCCTGAACAGCGACCCCCGGTTCCGCATGGTCATGCGCAAGATCCGGCTGCGCGTTGTATCCAACGCGATTCTCGACATCGAAATGCACACGATGGGGATGACCGACGAGAGGGCCCTGGAACTGATGACCAAGGAAGCGTTTCAGACGCAGGCGGAAGCGCAAGGAAAACTCGTCCGTGTCAAGCTGAGCTCGACCCAATTGCCGACTTACTATGAGGGTCTGCGCGAATGGCTTGCGTTTCGGAAGAGATATGAAGCCGCGGCGGGTAAGAATTTCAATTTGCTGAAGTTTCACGACCTGGCGCTTGACCAAGGGGCGCTGCCCGTCCCCGTCGTCGAGAAACTCCTGATGCCTCAAGCTCACCCGTGAAACTTGGCGGCGCGACTATTGGAAATACTCGTACTCAAATTTGGCGTCAAGACATTGCTAGCTAATGAGGGGACGCGAGGCGCTTGATGCCGGCTTCGGCCGTATCGGAGAGCGGGCCGCTGTGTTTGGGGACTCTCGCGAGAACAGCATGATAATTCGCCAAAGCCTCGTCGCGTTGTCCAGCGGCTTCCTGAAGCCTGGCAAGGTAGCAAGTGCGAAGCATACTTTTCGATTCGTCAAAACCAATCCCATCAAACAACCAGCGGAATGTGGCGACGTGCTCCTCCGCAGGAACAGCGATCAGAAAATGACTGGATACGGGCGTCGATGAAAAGACCTTGCCGTAATACAGAGAAAAGATTCTATCCGCCGTGTCCGGATCAACCGCGTCTTTTTCCTTGCGGACTTGGTTGGCCACTCGAATGACTTCCTCCGCGCAATCATCGGAGGGGCAATTGAAGAGCGCGGCAAATTCCAGGCGGCGGACGAAATCCCTCTGGCGGCCGGAAGCCAGCGCGGAAGAAAAGTGCTGCAAGGCATCGCTCAGCTTGTCGTGATTCCAAAGGATCCAGTGTCCCCACATCGCTTCAGCATAAGGATTGTTCTTGTCTTCAGCGGCGGCCTTGGAATAGGCGCCAGCCGGATCCAAGCCGAACTCGCCTTCGCGGGAGCGTAGGAAATAGGACCACCCGATGTGCGCGAGCAGGTCGGCGGACCTACTGGGATCCTTTGTGGATGCAACGCCGCGCGTCAAGGCCGGCTCGAGCTTTTCTGCGACTTCCGAGAATTTCTCGTTCTCGCGCCGATGGATATCCTCAAGCCAGGCCATCGCGAGATTTTCCTGAGCAAGATGGACCTTAGCCGAATTCGGTTCCAGTTGCGAAGCTTGTTCGAGGGAGCGCCAAGCCGACGCATAATCGCGGCCTTTCAGTTCGACCCCTTCCGTAATCAGGAGAGCGTCAACTTTTCGATGGGACTCGACACGGTCGGAAACCAACTTGACGAGTTGGCGAAGGCCAAAGAGGAACGAAAGGATGGCGGTCGCATAGCCTACCCACTTCAAGATTGTGGAGAACTTGATGGCTTTCACCCCACGCCCCAATTCCCCCACTATAACTCATAAACGCGCGGCGACTTGGGCAAACTCCGCTTGACGGTGATCATTCAGGCAGGCACGACGCTCACGGGTCGCGGCGACACTCTTACTTCGCGTATTCCCCGTTGTGAACTTCGTACTCGACGCGGAAGGGCTTTTGCGTCTTGCGGTCCTCCCAATGTTGCTCCGCGATAATACTTTTGGCTTGCGCAAGACGTTCGGAGGGAAGGGGATGCGAACGGAAATAGCCGTTCAAACTCTGAATGGCCAGCTCAGAGAGTTCCTCCTCCGGGCTTTGCGCATGGATGGCGTATTCGTCGTGCAACCTGGCGAAGCGCTCGAACGTGTCCACGGCGCCGTACGGAGAGTAGCCGCACCGAACCGCAAGATATATTCCTTCACGATCGGCTTCGAATTCTTCATCTTTGTGGTAGCCAGCTTCCCAGAAATCAAGAGGAATCTGCAGCAGAGCGCCAAGGATATCGAGATTCAGATTTTTTAGTTTCGCTTCCATTTGCACGCGCTCGACGCAGTGATAGTGGTCAATGTGCTCGACTTCGTGGGCGAGAACGTTGGCGAGCTCATCCTCGCTCATCATCAGGTCGAGCATGCCTTCGCCGATGTACACGGGTCCGCCGGGAAGTGAGAAGGCATTAACCATGTTGTGATCGGGGAGAACCGTGAAGGTGTACGGCAAGCGGCGATGAGCGTGAAGGGCCACCGTGTTTCCGACGCGCGTGACGTACTTTTCGAGGCCCTCTTCCTCGGGAGTGAGCCTGCGGGTTTGCGTTGCGTAACGAGCGGCAAGTTCTTTGCCGATGGCGATTTCCTGTTCATCCGAGAGGCGCGTGAAGTGCATCGGGATGCGGGAAAGGTCGCGCTGCGCGTCGGCGGCCATATTCAAAATGGCGTTGGCGGACACGGGAGCGGACTTGGGCCGGCGCTGGCTCCAGTAGAGCCCTGCGAGCGCGAAGCCGAGGATGAGAAAGAAAACGACGAAGACAACGGCGCGCTTCATAAGTATTGGCGGATCTTTTCTTTATAACTGGTCGAGAGGAACGAAACGACTATCAGTGCCACGCCCAAACTGATGCATGTGATCCATTTGTCGCGTAACTGCAGGCCCCAGAAATCCCACGCTCCTAATTTTGCGATGCATAGAAAAAGCAGGCCCAGACCGGTTCGACGAAAGCTGGGTTCTTTGACGAGAAGCGCGAACGAGAAGATTAATAAGCCTTCAACCCCCCAGGAGACCGTGATCATGCCTGAGCGCATTTTCAAAGCGAGCATGCAGGTAATCAGGATCATGGAGGCGAAAAATTCCACTTGCTCGGGGCGGCTGGCAATCACCGCAAGCCGTCTGATCCAGGGACTGGCGTTCTGAGGAATGGGGTAGCGCCCGCGGATACGGAAAGCGAAATACAGGCTTGCCAGCAGAATCGCGGCAGCCGAACTGAGCACCAAGTAGTCGCCCTTCCAATCCCCGCCGCTGAAATAACTGGCACCAAACAAATTGTGCGCCATGCCACGAGCGAGAACCATGACGGTCAGAAGCAGCCCCTGATGCAGGAAGAGCGGACGATCCAGAAGTAGCGCGGCTCCTAGAAGTGCAAAGACGACGGCAGCCCAGGCGGTGATCACCCATTCGAGCGGAAACTGAAAATAAAAGAGTGCCACGATGGTGGCGGTGCCCAGATACGCGAGGAGAGCGTCAAAATGCAGGCGGCGGTCGCGGCTGGTGTTTTCTTCCTTGTCCGGCAATTGCGCATAGACGAAGAAGAAAATCAGGGCAAGCGGGAGGATGGTGTACATCCGCGGACCCCAGAATTCGCCGGGCTCGCTTGAAGTAAGATTCGAATAAAAAATCCGGGTGAAAGCGGCGATGAGCGCGACGTACGCCTGATAGCGGAACTGCGTGATCTTGCGCAGCAGGCCGTACTCAAAGAGCACTAGACCGAACGCGCCCCAGGCCACGGCGATGCCGGTGGGCTGCGTTTGCAACTCGTACCAGAGAAGCAGGCCGCCGATGGACGAGGCCGCCCACGAATAGATGTGGTGAATATCACGTTGCCGCCATTCGTCAGGCATGCGAATGAGGCGTGAGAGCGCGTAGAAAATTACGGCGACGATGGCCAGCGACAAGAGCCGCGCGCTGAAGCCGTGCCAGACGTCCGTGACATAGAGATTCACGCTAATGCTGCGGAGCAGCGTCATCCCGGCGAGAATGTGCGATTGCCAAGGCAATTCTTCCAGCTCGAGGCGTTGGTCAACGATTGCCAGTGCCAGCGCGAATGCAGCCCACAGCGGGGCCAGCCAGCCGTTGGGGTACTCGTACCATGCAAGCAGGGCTAGCAGTCCGGTAGCCGCGAACGAATGAAGGAAGGCGACGGTGCGGGCGTAGCGGTCTTCCGGCGCGGCTTTACGTGAGAGGAAGTACAACCCCGCTGCAACGAGTGAGATCGTGAACACGCGCAATGAGATAGAGCCGTAGAATTTTTGTTTGAGGTCGTAGTTATAGAAGAAGGCGCGGATGAGCGCGCAAAAGCCAACAACATTCGCTTGCCAAGCAAGCTGCTGGTAGCGAATCCAGCGCGTGGAGAGCGCAAGCACGACCGCGAAAACGATCCAGCCGACGGCAATCCACGGTGCGCGGAGCGCATCTTGCAGAACCCAGACCATCATCCCGGTGGCAGCCCACGTGTAAGCCACGCGTCCAAGCGCTAAATGGCGTTCGTCCGTGGTCCCGAGCCGTTTCGCGATCCAGTAGCCACCGACAACAACCGGCAGTGCGCTGAGAGCGCGCACGGGAATGGTGTGCCAAATGTGGATAGCGCTCTGATCGACAGTGAGCGCCGTGAAGATTGCGAGGCCAGTGAGAAGATGCGAGTGCCAAGCAAGCGCGTGATATCGCAATGCGCGAGCGGCCTCGGACAGAATCACCGCGAAAGCGATGAATGCGAGAGGCTGCCAAAGCTCCGGGACTTCGAACCAGATGAGCAAACCGAGGAAACTGCTCCCTGCAACGGCGAAGAGGCCGCGAATGGTGCGCTGGTCGCGATCGTCGCGCAAAGCCGACAGCTTGGCCGTGAGATAGAAGGCTGCGGCGAGAATCGGAAGAGTCACCAGCCGCAAGCGCACGTGAGCATGCTCCGGAGATTCGAGATGAAGATTGAAGACAACGCCCCGATAGGCGGTGAGCGCTCCGAGCAGGGCGTACTGTACTTGCAGGTGTGGTAACTCGAGAGCGCGGCCAAGAGCCGCGACGATGAGCATTACGGCAGCGAATGCAAGCGCCGTCCAATCGTGCGAGAAAAGTGCCCAGGCAGCGGACGCGGCTGCAAACGCGCCGATATAGGAGTGAATCGTCAGCAACGGGCGGTCAGGCGAGTCTGCAAATAAGTCTTTCCAGCGCGAGCTGGCGCCGAGGGCATTGATATAAAAGACCAACGCGCACACGGCAAAGAGCACCCCTGAAGCCAAGGCGAGCTTCTCACTTGACGAGCGAAAGGTGACCAGCTGGCGGAAGTCGGTGCCCGCAAGATGCAAGCCAACGAGCAGTCCGGTGAAAAGGCCAAGCCTCCGAAAAACCACTTCTTTCACGATCACGCCAGCGATAAGAAAAACTTCAGCGCCAACGAGCCAGAGGATGGCCACGTCGTTCGCCTCGTACGTGTAATGGGATGGAGCAGCCGCCAGCATGAGAGCAGTTCCCGCCACGGTGAGGACGACGAACGCTTCCCGTCGGCGCTTGGTGGCAGGGATTTGTGCACAAAGGAATTCAGCGGCACCTACGACGAGAAGGGCGATGTAGGCAAGCTCCGGCTGAACGGACTGGAATTTCATGCAGCCCAGCAGCAACCCCATGTTCAAGACCGCGGCGACAGTGGAGATGTGTTCCTCGAAGTCGGTTTTGATGTTGCGGGCTATGTAGGAAATGCGGAAGGTTAACCAATAGAAGAAAAGCAAAGCTAGACTTGCACGGTATTCCGGGAAGTGCCGGCCGTGAGCGCCTTCGATGCCGAGGATGCGGAAAAGCCAATAGAGATGATTCAGGTAGCTGGAGAGAATGCCGAAGACTTCAAGCTCGAACCAGCCCATTTTCAGGACAATGGAAACAAGCCCGATGGCAAGGATCGCGCCGGCAGTCAGACCGTACACGGTGTCTTGACTCAAGGCAACGGTCGTGTAACCCAGCAGGAAGGCAAGACCGGTGACGAATTGCGAGCGATATCGCAGAGTGTGCCCGGCCATCGCAATCGCGACAATCAACATCAAGATGCAGTCAATCGTCAGTGAATCGAGGACACGCATTGCCGCGACGTGGTGAATCGCGTACGTACTGAAAAAGAGCAGCGCCCACCCGCCGCCGATGCCGGTGCGGCCAAGGAGGCGATAGCGTTCGCTTTTTTCGAGATAGATACCGCCCACAAGTAGAAACGCAGAGGCGAGGTAAGAAATGCCGACTTTGCCCAGCGGGCCAAGAGTGCCAAGTTCATAGATGCCGAAGAGCGCGACGCCCACCACGAGAATGATGATGCCAAGTTTGTTGAGCCAGTTTGTGCCCAGTGCCTCTTCGATCGCGGATACCGTTTTCATCCGTTGCTGAAACGTGGGCTTTGGCGCGGGCGCACGATAGGGAAAGATCGGCGGCGGCACAGAGACGCGCGCGGCCGCGGCGGGAGGAATCCCAGCGGGTCTCTGCGGCGTGGGCTCAGGAATACGCGGCGCAGGCGGCTGAGGTGAAGGAATAAATGACGGAGTGGGTTGTGAGGGCACGACAGGGCTGGCCGGTTTTACTTCAACGGGCGTTTTCACTGCCGCGGGCAGGACAGGCTTTGGCTCAGCGGGGGGTGGCGCTGGCAATTTCTGTGCGGGAGTAGGCTCCTGCGGTTTCTGCACTGAAGGCGGCTCGGGCGTTTTCTCAGAAGGAGGAAACGACATCGGCGCGGGCAATTTGACGGACCCGGGCGACTCGATGGGTGGCGGAGGAGCCGGTGTCTCTTTCGGCGGAGGCGTGGCGGCAGTAATCGGTCGCTGGACGGGTTCACCCGCGACGGGCGCAGCGGGATGGGTAGCGGCAGCGAGCTTGTTCTTGAGGTCCGCAACCTCGCGCTGGAAGGAAGCGTGCTGCCGGGCATTCTCTTCCTTAAGCAGGTTAAACTCAGAGCGGAGGCCGCTGTGTTTCACCAGAAGGACGACGGCGATGATGGGAGTGGCGATCAGGAAGATGCCGACTAAAAAAATCAGAAACACAACCTCGGGCATGGGGCGTCCTTAGGAGTGCGTTCTTCTTTCCGTCCATGTTAGAACGATGGCAAAGAAGAATCTTGCACTTTGTTTCCCAAGCGGCTCAGCGAGTAAACTGCGTCTCGGTAAGAGGTTCTAAATGAATGACATAGGGGTTCGTGAAGGATTCATGATTCACCGACGACGACGTGCAAAGAGTTGGCCCTAGTGGAATAATGCCGCCAAGAACGTTAGTTTGTGTTATACTCGTTTTGCGCTTAATACCTCGGTTGTGTTGTGCGGTCCCTCTGGTGCAGTTTCTGATCTGAGACTCCCGCCTCCAGTTTCCTCCGTAAGTTTTACGCGTAATCCAAAACAAGGCTGGCAAAGCAAGCCGCCGGTCCGCCCGAGAACTCGTGTGCGCACCGCGACGGCTTCTGCCAGCAAGAAAGTAATATTGAATGTTGAATGTTTCAGAAGTGAATGCAGAGGGCTCTTCGGAGCCTCTGGCGGAACGCGCCTCGGCGCGATTTTCCGAAATGCTGATTTCTCCTTATGTGAAGGAGCGATTGGCTGCGGCGCGATTTACCGCGCCGACGCCGGTTCAGGCTGCGGCCATCCCGCAAGCACTGGAAGGCAAAGACGTGCTGGCAACGGCACAGACAGGAACCGGCAAGACGCTGGCGTTCCTGATTCCCGTGATCGAAAAGCTACTCAAGGATAAGACTCCGGGAATCGCCGCGCTGGTGCTGGTGCCAACGCGCGAGTTGGCCATGCAAGTGGTGGAGCAATACAACGCTTTGCGCGGCAAGCAACTCCTGCCTGCGGCGCTAGTCGTTGGCGGATTGTCCGAAGGCGCGCAGCTGCAGGCTATTCGCAAGGGAGCAAGACTCGTAGTCGCGACTCCCGGGCGGCTCGAGGATTACCTCGACCGTCGACTCTTCCACTTTAACGCGCTGCGCATGCTCATCCTCGATGAAGCGGACCGTATGCTGGACATGGGTTTCCTTCCCGCGATCAAGCGCATAGTCTCGATTCTTCCAAAAGAGCGGCAGACGATGTGTTTCTCCGCGACGATGGAAGGCGATATGACGCGCATCGTAAAGGACTATCTGCACAACGCCGTGCGTCTTTCGTTCGGCTCGACCTCGAAACCAAACGAGAATGTGCGCGTGCAGGCGTTTGAAGTGGCCATTGACCGCAAGCAGGAAATGCTGCAGCGCTTGCTGACCAAGGAAAATGGAAAGTGCCTGGTGTTTGCGCGAACCAAGCGCGGAACCGAACGGATTGCCGAGAGCCTGAATCGCAAGGGCTTCTCCGCCGCCATGATTCATGGCGACCGCTCGCAATCGCAACGCACTGCGGCTCTGACCGGGTTCCAGCAAGGTCGCTTCCGCGTCCTGGTGGCGACGGATCTCGCTTCGCGCGGCATTCACGTGCAGGACATCGCGCACGTCATCAACTACGATTTGCCCGAAGTAGCTGAGAATTTTATCCACCGCGTTGGGCGAACCGGACGCAACGGCGGACACGGCGTGGCTTCCACTCTCTTCGTGAAAGAGCAA
>Ga0210407_10000414_pt1 | contig 49189 bp, 50 predicted proteins | sample IncBWC27MmetaG_FD_150860 | JGI IMG/M metagenome (GOLD analysis project Ga0210407, IMG submission 150860) | Forest soil microbial communities from Barre Woods Harvard Forest LTER site, Petersham, Massachusetts, United States - Inc-BW-C-27-M | ecosystem: Environmental > Terrestrial > Soil >...
CAGTGCGGAGAGGTGGCCGAGCGGTTTAAGGCGCACGCTTGGAAAGCGTGTGTAGGTTAACCCCTACCGTGGGTTCGAATCCCACCCTCTCCGCCATGATTACCGCGGTCCCGGTTGCACCGGGATTTCGGCTGCTCGCTCGGACGCCCGCAAAGCGCCTCAAGTTCGAATCCCACCCTCTCCGCCATAACTTCACCACTAGTTTTCTTCTCTTTCTGGAACGTTCGACATTTCGATTGCTCGCCGCTTCGTCAACTACATGCATGGGGATGTCCGCTCGCGGAATTTGCTTGGTGCGGGCCGGCTGGATCGGGCTGTTTTTGCGGTGAAATGGCTTAGTAAATGTTTGCTTGGGAGTTGCGGGTTACACCGTGAAAGCGGGAGCTGTGCGCCCGCACTCAAAAGGGCTTCGTTAGCGCAGAGAGTCTAGCGACAGGCCGCGGATGGAAGCGTCGAGCAGTTGAATTGTGTGGACTACCGGGATGCGCTGGTTGGCTTTGGCAAGTGCGGATTGCAGTTGCAGCAGGCAGCCGGGGTTTCCGGTGGCCACGACGTCGGGTTGAAGCGGGGCAATGAGCCGCGCTTTTCGGTCGCCGAGTTCGCTGGCGGCTTCGGGCTGGACGAGATTGTAGATTCCCGCGGAGCCGCAGCAGATGGGCGCTTCGGGAATTTCGAGTAATTGGGTGCCGGGAATTTGCTGGAGCAACGCGCGGGGTTGCAAGCGAACGCCCTGGGCGTGCTGCAAGTGGCAGGAATCGTGGAAAGCGATGCGGGCCTGGAGAGGCTTGCGCTCGGCGCGCGTCGGAAGTTCGGCGAGAATTTCGCTGATGTCCTTGCACTTGGCGGCGAAACGTTTGGCGCGCTCGGCATAGTTGGGATCATCGCGTAGCAGGTGGCCATATTCTTTCACATTGGAACCGCATCCGGCGGCGTTAATCACAATCGTATCTACGTTCTCCTTTTCGAACGCATCGATCGTCGTGCGCGCGAGTTCCTGGGCCCGTTCTTCCTCGCCTGCATGAACGAACAGCGCGCCGCAGCAGGTTTGCTCCGGTGGCGCCACAACTTCGCAGCCTTCGGCGGCCAGGACTCGGGCGGTGGCGGCGTTGACGTGAGAAAAAAATGTGCGCTGGACGCAGCCGAGGAGAAGGCCGACGCGCTTGCGCTGTTCGCCCTGGGCCGGGGTTACGGCTGCAACCGGCTCGATTGGCGAAGCGGTGGGGAGCAGGGCGTCCATGGCGGCGATGGATTTTGGCAATGCTTTGAAGACACCCAGCGCTCGCAGCGCGGCCTGCACTCCGCTTTTCTGGTAGGCGAGCAGTGGCCAGCGCAAGAATTTCATGCGGGCTGGTTTCGTGAAGGTTTCGAAGAGGAAGCGGCGATGCAGTTTCTCGGTCGTGGGGCGCTCGTAGTTGCGCTCGATCTGCGCGCGAGTGGCTTCGATCAATTTTCCGTAGTCGACGCCGGAGGGGCAGGCGGGCATGCAGGCGACGCAGCCGAGGCAGGAATCGAAATGGCTGACCCAGCTTTCGTTCATCTCCGCTTTGCCTTCGAGAGCGAGCTTCATCAGGTAAATACGGCCGCGTGGTGAATCCATTTCCTGTCCCCAGAGGGTGTACGTGGGACAGGCGGGCAGGCAGAAGCCGCAGTGGACGCATTTCTCCATCAGTTCGAGCGAAGGGGGATGATGCGCGTCGAATGCGCCTGTGGGGTTCGATTGCTGAGTGTCGTTCGACATGCGACTAGATTCCCCCTACGAACCGGCCGGGATTTAATGTGGTTTTCGGATCGAGCTGGTGCTTTAGGGCGCGCATCAGCGGAACCGAATCGCCTGCATCACCCCATGCGTCGATCGAAGGTGGTTCGGCGGGGCGATGCAGGACGACGAGAGAGCCGCCGCGGGATTGCAGTTCGCCTCGAAGCTGTTCGATAACCGCTGACAGTTGCGGCGGAGCAGCGTCCAGGCGGAGCATGCCGATCCCTGTGGCTTGCAGCACGAGTCGCCACGTAACGTTCCGCGTGTCGCCGATCGTTTTCAGGGAATCGAGCGTCTTCGCGATGTTTGTTGGAAGCAAACTGGTTTTAGCCAGCAACGTCTTGTTCGTCGGTGTTTTCCAAAGATCCTGCCGCGCGTTCCAAACAGTTTCAGCGGAATGTTCCACGGAGGCTGCACCGAGGAGCTTGCGCAATTGCGATTCCTGGGCTGCCAGACCGGCGTCCGTGGCTTCGAAAAGAATGTCCGCGACGGGCAGTTCGCAGGAACCGCAGCGAACTTGCAATGAGGTGTGGGCCAATTGGGAATCCTGGATGGCCAGGATGTGCTGCTGCAGGATCGAATGATTTTCAGCGGTAAAAGTGAAAGTCTTCGCCGCGCGAGGGAGAGGATGGAGGCGAAACACAGCACGGGTGATGACGCCCAGAGTGCCGAATGCACCGGTGACCAGCTTCGGCAAATCGTAGCCTGCGACATTCTTCACGACTTTGCCGCCGCTGCTGGCGAGTGTGCCGTCGGGAAGAGCGATCGTCACGCCGATAATCAGGTCGCGGAGCGCACCAAAGCGCAAGCGTAACGCGCCGCTATCGTTGGTGGAAAGAACGCCACCGATAGTTGCACGCTCGGGCCACAAGCCGTCGAAGGCGAGGCGCTGTCCATGCTGGGCAAGTTTCTTCTGCAAAGATTTCAGAGTGCAGCCCGCTTCGACCGTTACGGTGAGATCGGCCCAGACATGCTCGACAATCCGATTGAGATGGACTGTGGAGAGGACGAGGTCCGCTTTTTTCGGGAAATTGCCCCAATCGAGTTTCGTGCCGCCTCCGCGAGGGACAACTGCGATACCGGCTTCGTTTGCAATGGCAAGCGCGGCGGCCAGCTGTTTTTCATCCTTCGGCTCGGCAACGAATTGAGGAAGGACTCCGCAGACCACGTCGGCGTCCGTGCCTGCGCGCAGGTTTTCCGGGCCTACGATCGCGCGGAGATTTTCTTCGAAAATGCTAGTTTCTAACATGGCCGTGGAAGTGGTCCGTCATGATGTCGTCAATAACGCTCGGCGATTCCGGCGGTTTCGAGGGGATGCGCGACGTATTCGCCCGGCTTTTCGCCGCAGAGGCGTGGAGTGGGAAAAACTTTCGTGGGATTCGAAAGGTGCAGCGGATCGAATGCACAGCGCACCCGCTGCATCGTGTCGAGGTCGGGTTCTGCGAACATTTTCGACATCATCCGTTTTTTTTCCTCGCCGACGCCGTGCTCGCCGGTGATGGAGCCGCCCGCCTCCAGGCAGAGTTCCAGGATGCGGTAGGAAAGTTTTTCGGCGGCCTGCTCCTGGCCTGGAATGCGGCGATCGTAGAGAACCAGCGGATGCAGATTGCCATCTCCGGCGTGAAAGACATTGGCGACGCGAATGCCCGTCTCTTCGCTGAGGCGGGCGATCTCGCTCATCACGCGCGGCAAGGCAGTGCGAGGGATAACGCCGTCCTGCACGATGTAGTTCGGCGAAATGCGTCCCATCGCGGCGAAGGCGGCTTTGCGGCCTTTCCAGACGAGCATACGCTCGGTGTCGGTTTGTGCGAGGCGAACCTCCCACGCGCCGTTCTTGCGGCAGATGGCGTCGACGTCGCGCATCAGGGCTTCGACTTCGGCGACCGGGCCATCGAGTTCGACGAGCAGCAGCCCGCCACAGTTGGGATAGTTCGGGTGCACGGCAGCCTCGGCGGCTTGAATCGCGAGGTTATCCATCATTTCGATGGCGGCGGGCAGCATGCCTGCGGCGATGATGTCGCTGACGGCGGCGCCTGCTTCGTTGGTTCCATCAAACGCAGCAAGGAGCGTGCGGATGCATTCCGGGCGCTTGACGATGCGCAGAGTCACTTTTGTGGCGATACCGAGCGTGCCTTCGGAGCCGACGAAAACGCCCATCAGGTCGTAACCCGGCATGTCCAGACATTTTCCGCCGAGGTGCACCAGCGAGCCGTCAGGGAGAACTACTTCCAGCCCGAGAACGTGCGTGGTTGTGAAGCCGTATTTCAAACAGTGCGCGCCGCCAGAATTTTCAGCCACGTTGCCGCCGATGCTGCAGACGGATTGCGACGAGGGATCCGGCGCGTAGAAATATTGGTTCGGCTGCACGCGGCCGGTCACATCCAGGTTGATGACACCGGGTTCGACGACCACGCGCGCGTTCGAATAATCCACTTCGAGGATGCGATTCATGCGCGCCAGGCTGATGACTACACCGTTTTCCACCGGCAACGCGCCCCCGCTCAGGCCAGTGCCGGACCCGCGCGCAACGAATGGAATGCGTTCGCGATGGCACACGCGCACAATTGCCTGAACCTGCTGGGTGTCTGAAGGGAGCAGAACCGCCAGCGGCATGACGCGAAAATTGGTCAGGCCGTCGCATTCATAGGTATGAAGCTCTTCGGGAGAGGAAATCAGGCCGCGTCCGTCAACGACGGTTCGAAGCTCATCCAGGAAGCGCTTTTCCATAAGATTCATTCACCGCAACCCGGAACCAGCTTGCGCCATTAGTGAATGAAGTTCAACCCGCTGGGGATGAATTGCGGGAAAACATAGGCATACAGCATAACGATCACGCCGACGATGGACGCCAGGGCGACGGAGTGCCAGAAGACAAATCGGAATATCGTGCCTTCGTTTCCGACCTGGTTGGTGGCGGCCGTCGCGATACAAATGGATTGGGCGTCGATCATTTTGCCCATGACGCCGCCGGCGCTGTTGGTGGCGCACATCAGGATGGGGCTCAGATTGAGCTGCTGGGCAGTGATTTTTTGCAGGCCGCCGAAGAGCACGTTGGACGAAGTGTCGCTGCCGGTGAGGGCGACGCCAAGCCAGCCGATGAACGCGCCGAAGAACGGAAAGAACCAGCCGGTGCGCGTGAAGGCCAGACCGAGGACGGCGTCCATGCCGGAGTAGCGCGTGACGTAGCCGAGGCCAAGCATGCAGGTCATGGCGATGATGGCGAAGCGCAGACGGTAGAGTGTGCCGCCAAAGATTTTTAGGATTTTGCCGGCACCGAGGCCGAGGATCAGTCCGGAAACTAGAGCGGCCAGGAAGCAGCCGGTACCGGTGGCCGTGAGCCAGTTGAAGTCGAAGCGGGCGGCTTCGGCGGCAGGTTTTGCCACGACGGGGGTGGTGCGAAAAACTTTGGCATGGAGCCCGGGCCAGTCCCATCCCGCGGGGCCGGGGCGATTTTTTCCATCGGGCAACTTAACCGTGAAAGCGGGCGTGGTGGCTTTATTCATGGCCAGTTTAATGTTGGGCAAGCCCCAGGCAAGCACGAAGAGCGAGAGAATGGCGAACGGCAACCAGGCTTTGGCGATTTGGCCAGGAGTGTAACGGACGCCGGCGAGGGAGCGTTGGCGGATTTTCCACTCGTCGCCCATGGTGTCGGTCACGGAAGTCTGCGCTGCCGCGTCGCCTTTGGCGATGTCCGCTTCGCGCTCTTCAGGGAAGCGCCATATCTTCTTGGGCTTCCAGAAGCGGAGGAAGAGCATGGTGGCGAGGAGCGAAACGACGCCGGCGGCGATGTCTACGAGATTGCTATCCATGTGATTGGCCCAAAACCATTGCGTGCCGGCGAACGAAATGCCAACGACGAGGATTGCGGGAGTAACTTCCCACGTTTCAGACCAACTGACCATGGCGCGAACCAGCCAGAAGGGGACGATCACGGCGGTGATGGGAAGAATTCGGCCGATCATGGCGCTGAGATCGCTCTCGGGAAGCGCCGTGACGGAGGCGAGGGCGTGCACGGGAGTTCCGATGGCGCCCCAGGCTACCGGGGCGGTGTTGGCGATGAGGTTGAGAGCGGCTGCGTGAAAGGGTTTGAAGCCGAGACCGATCATGAAAGCGCCAGCGATGGCAACGGGCGCGCCGAACCCAGCGCAGCCTTCGATGAAGGCACCGAAGCAGAAGGCTACCAGCAGGAGTTGGAGGCGGCGGTCGGGCGTGATAGCGGCCACGGACTGCTTCATGATTTCAAACTGGCCGGTCTCGACGGAAATGTCGTAGAGGAAGACGGCGGCGATGACGATCCAGACGATTTTCAGGAGGCCGTACGCGGCGCCGTAGCCGAAGCTGCTAAGGGCCATCTGGGCCGGCATATGGAATACGAAGATGGCGCAGAGAACCGCCGTGGCAGCGCCGGCAATGGCACAGAGGTGTGCCCGAACTTTGAGGCCGGCGAGCAACCCAAGTAGTACAACGATTGGCAGGGCGGCAACCAGGGTGGAAAGCCACCAGTGGCCAAGAGGATCGTACACTTGCGTCCAAGTCATCATCTATCCCCCAAAAGGAGCGATCTTGCGATCTTGCCCGCTCGGAATCGCGTACGCGCGGAGACGGAGAAACTTCTGAATCGTGTATCACTTCTGCTGCCCAAACCTTTCTGCAGGGCATCAATTACCTTCTTCGTGAACGAAAGTCAAGAAAGGAGTCGGAGGCGGGCGATTCCTCGTTCGGTGAACTGCCCGTCGAACTGTTCGGCTTTAACGTTGCGCTCGAAAGAAAAAAGCGCCCGGCTTGCGGATGAGTCGACTCAAAATTTTTGATTCAAATGAATGTACGAAAGTGAACAGTCCCTCTTTTGCATAGGGCGTAGACTCTATTAAGGAGAACGTCTGATGGGACATTGGATACAGGCGCGCAGAGGGTTGTCAATCGTGCAGCTACAGATTGCGCTTCTGATATTTGGGGTAGTGGTGACCGGGGCGGTCCTGACATATTACTTCGCGAGTCTTCCGCGGTAAGTAGATGCCAATCCTGTTTTTGCGGTGACATTTTACCGCTGCGCGTTCATTCCAGCGTGGGACAGCCAAGCACCGTTTCCCCGGCTGCCATCAATCGACGGACAGGTATAGCCAATGAAAATAAATATTTGGATGGGCGGCGTGGCCGTGCTGGGACTACTTCTTGTGGGCTGCAACGGCAGCAGCTACGGAGTTTTGCAGCCGAACCCCGAGGATCTCTGCAAGTGCATTCCGGTGGAGCCGGATATTCTTGATTTCCGGCATCTGGCGAAGCACGTCCCGATCCCCGCTATTGCCGCGCAGGAGATTGGCGTGGATACCATGCTTAGCTGGACGCAGGATGCTTTTGTCGATCCCGCCGCGCCACGCACCGGGCGAGAGTTGCAGGTTTTCCACATTGCGACTGGATTTTTGCAGGAAGCCAGCGTCAACGGAGCGGACTGCGACGTCCATTTCGAAATTTCCCAGACGGCCGACAAAAACGCTTCCCGCGTCATCGTGGAAACACCGGTAGACACTGAATTTTGCGCCGCGCGCCAGAACGCGCAGTCACAATTGGCGAAACATGGATTTAGGCTCGACTCCCAGCACGGCGGCGAATTGCCGCAAGGCCTACCAGTGGAAGTCTTGGGGATGGCCTTCGAAGACTTCGATCACAGCCGCGGCTCGGCGCAAGTAGCAACGATTTGGGAGTTGCACCCCGCGACCGTGAATCTGCTCCCCTGAAGAATAGCCAACATTGTCTCAGCGAAGAAAGTGCGCGGAACTCCGCGTTTTAGCTACGATGCTTTCCGGTTTCTCCCGGCTTTTTCGTGAGGTGCCAGGCGTGGCACCAGTTGCAGTGGTAGGCGCGGAGTTCCATGGGTGCGTCGGCGGTGGCGACCTGGTGTTTGGCTGTGGCGAGGGCGGCACCTTCGGTGGGGTATTTGCGTTTGCCGGTGACCGGACATTTGGGAGCGTTGTCCATCGAGAGCCTTCCGGGAGCTCCCATCATCAACTATTGCAGCCGAGCGGACAATGCTCCCAACGCGCTTCGATTAAAGGCAACTTGTCTTCGCTACAACGCGCGTCGTCTGCAGATAATGTAGGACTCAAGGGTAATTCGCTTGCGGTATTATCTTGGAGAGTTGCTTCGCTGAATGGGTGACCAAACATGACTAGTCCTTCTTCTTCGAATCGGGGCATGCAGATACTGGCCGCGGCGCATCCGGCGCAGGAGCGCGTGCTTTCTCCGGCGGCGCTGGAATTTATTGTTGAGTTGCAGCGGCGATTCAATCCAAGGCGCGTGGAGTTGCTGGCCGCGCGCGCGGAGCGGCAGAAACGCTTGGACGCCGGCGAGAAGCCGGACTTTTTGCCGGAGACGAAATCGATTCGCGAGTCGGAGTGGACCGTGGCGCCGATTCCTGCCGACCTGCAGGACCGTCGCGTGGAAATTACCGGCCCCGTGGATCGCAAAATGATCATCAACGCGCTGAACTCCGGCGCGAAAGTGTTCATGGCGGACTTTGAGGATTCGAATACGCCGACGTGGTCGAATCAGATCGAAGGGCAAGCCAATCTGATGGACGCGGTGCGGCGGACGATTACTTATTCCGATCCTACGTCGGGGAAAAACTACAAGCTGAACGAGAAGACCGCGGTGCTGCTGGTACGCCCCCGCGGGTGGCATCTAGAAGAGAAGCACGTTCTGGTGGATGGACAGGCGATGTCCGGCGCCCTGTTTGATTTTGGCTTGTACTTTTTTCACAACGCGAAAGAGCTGCTGGGGCGCGGCACCGGGCCGTACTTCTACTTGCCGAAAATCGAAAGCCACCTGGAAGCGCGTTTGTGGAACGATATTTTCCTGCATTCACGGGACGCGCTCGGAGTAAAACGGGGCAGCGTTCGTGCCACGGTGCTGATCGAAACCATACTCGCCGCTTTTGAGATGGACGAAATTTTGTACGAACTGAAAGAACATTCCGCGGGACTCAACTGCGGCCGCTGGGATTACATTTTCAGCTTCATCAAGAAATTTTCGCACGACCCGAAGACCGTGATGCCGGATCGCGGGCAGGTCACGATGACCACACACTTTCTGCGCTCCTACAGCAAATTGCTGATCAAGATTTGCCACCGGCGGAATATTCACGCCATGGGAGGCATGGCGGCCTTCATCCCGATTAAAAACGACCCGGCGGCCAATGAAAAAGCGATTGCGCAGGTGCGCGCGGATAAAGAACGAGAGGCCGGCGACGGCAACGACGGCACCTGGGTGGCGCATCCCGGACTGGTCGGTGTGGCCAATGAGATTTTTGACCGCCTGATGCCGGGGCCGAACCAGATCGACAAGAAGCTCGCGGAGTTCTCCGCAACCGCGGCGGATTTGCTGGAAGTGCCGAAGGGCCAGATTACCGAAGCCGGTCTGCGGCAAAACATCGCGGTCGGCCTCGGCTACCTGGAAGCGTGGCTGCGCGGCACGGGCTGCGTGCCGCTTTTCAATTTGATGGAGGATGCCGCGACAGCGGAAATCAGCCGGGCGCAGATCTGGCAATGGATTCACAACGACGCGCATCTGCAGGATGGCCGCAAAATTGATGTGGCGATTTGCGACCGCATTATTGATGAGGAGCTTGCCAAGGCGAAGCAGGCAGGAGACGCGGCGCGGTATGCCGCTTACGAAAAATCGGCGCAGTTGATGCGCGATTTAATTCGCTCGCCGCAATTTGTGGAGTTTTTGACCGTGCCGGCGTATCAGAAGATTTTGAGTGAAGGCAATTAGAGGTTAGAGGGCCGGGCGAGCCCGGCCCCCACAATTTAATTCGAGCTTAAATATGGCAGCTGGCGGTGCCGCGCTTTTCCAGGTAGCGCTGGTGGTATTCCTCAGCGCGCCAGAAAGTGCCCGCCGCGGTGATTTCCGTGGCGACGGGACGCCGCAACTTGCCGCTCGCTTCCAGCGCCTGCTTGGACTTCTTCGCCGCCGCTTCCTGCTCGGGCGAATGGAAAAAGATCGCGGTGCGATACTGCTTGCCGTAATCGGGGCCCTGGCGGTTCACCTGAGTCGGGTCGTGGATAGTCCAGAAAACGTCGAGCAGCTGTTCGTAGCTGAGTTTCGCTGGATCAAACGTGACCTGCACGACTTCGGCATGGCCGGTCGTGTCCGTGCAAACATCCTGGTAGCTGGGATTTTCCGTGCGGCCGCCGCTGTAGCCGACCGCGGCGTCCAAAACGCCCGGAACGCGGCGAAACGCAGCTTCGATGCCCCAGAAACATCCCGCGCCAAATGTAGCGATTTCCTGCATGTGATACCCCCTTATTGCACCAGCCCAGTTGGATGGAATGCCGCAATTCTGCTGCGGCGCGCTTAAGAATTAGGACCGGTTGCATCCCGATGGTTCGTAGACTACCAGTTAGAGTATAGAGGAAGAAAAAAGTTTCAGCCGCACGCTCGCCTTTCGCCTTGATTTTACGGGAATTACGAGCCTTTTTTCGCGGGAGCTTTGGTTGCCGCCATGGCTTTCAGCTTGTCCTGGGCGGGGCCCTTATATGGACTGTCCACGGAAGCCGCGTCAGTGAAGGCCTGCCTGGCCCCCGCGGTGTTCTTGAGATTGAGATAGGCGAAGCCGAGACGGTACTGATTGCGCGCATAAACCACGGCGTTCGCTTTCAGAAGCGGAGCGGCTTTGCTGAGGCTCTCAACAGCCGCGGGATTCAGTTTTTTCTGCAGGTCGATCTGGCCGAGTGCGCTGAAAGCGAGTCCTTTTTGCAGGTTGATCTGTTTTTGCCAGTCGGCGTCGCTCACACTTTCCGGTTTTTTCGCGGTGTCGCAAAGAGATGCGGCCTTTTTTGCGTAGGCTTCGGCCTTGTCCAACTGTTCGTTTTTCTCGCTGTAATCGTCGGCCAGCAGCAGCAATATGCTGAGATTGTCGGGATCTTTCTCCAGCGCGCTATTCGCGGTTTCCAGCATCTTCGGGCGATTCTGCGCCTGCTGGTAGGCGACCGCGGCGGCTCCATAGGCTTGCTGGGCATTCGGGGAATCGGGAAACAGGTTCGCAAACCGCACCAGCAGAGCGGCTTTCTTTGTCGCATCCTTCTGCTGAAACGCCGCGCTCATCAGAGACTGCTCGATGTAATCACGATTGTCCTTCACGGATTCAAGCTTCTGCTGTTGATCCACTTTCCATGTTTCGGGGCTGGTTCCGGACGGGGGAGGCTGCGCCTTGAAGCGCTGCAAAATTCCGGAGGCTTTTTCGCCCGCGGCGAACAGACGTTCGGTGTCGCCCTTTTCGTTGGCGGCGCGCACCATGTTGACGGCGTTCGAAAAATTGTCGGGGTCGAGCGCGAAGAGTTTGTCTCCGTAATCGAAGACTTTGTCGTACTGCTTGGCGCCGAGGTAATAGTTGACATACTGCTCGTTGACGAGGATTTGCAGGTCGCCGTCCGGGTGCGCGGCGGAGAAAGCATCGATCAATTTGAGCTTCGCCGCGGGATCGGTTGCGGCGCTGATGTCGTTGAGCTGGTGATCCACGTCGGAACCGGCAGCGACGATAACCGATTTTCCAATTTGCGCGCGCAGCGGAACCACAGCGAAGAAGCCTGCCAGGAAAAGAACACCCAGGATTCGAAGGCGAACCATGCGTACCTCCCGTGGGAACGATTGAGAAGCGATTCTTGCTTTACTCCGCATCTTAGTGCGAGGCGTCCCGCAGAGCAAATCTTCCGTCCAAGTTCATCCTGCAGGTAAGGAAGAGGTCTCAGCGCTTCTTGGCCTTTCGTTTCGGTGTTTCCCGTCGATCTTTGGGAGATATTTTCTTTTTACCGGACTTCGCGTTTTTGTCGACACGCAGCTTCCAGGCTGTATGCAGCGCGCCATACAGCACGTCTTCGGTGGCTTCCGCGAGCCGGATGTGGGTCGAGCCCATGCGTCCCCAGCCTCCGGGAATGGGAAGAAAGACTTCAGGCATTTCTTCGACGAACGCGGTTTGCTGCTCCGGCGTGAGCATCAGGTTGCCGTAACCCTGCTTTGCAGAGGCCAGGGTGGCGAAGATTCTCCCGTCCACGCGAAAGTCCGGCTGACCCATGTGCGAGCTTTCCTCGGCCCCGGGAAGGCCCAGCGCGATTCGGCGGAAGTCAGCGAGATTCATGAGCACCTCATTCCTGGCATCGAAATTTGTCTACAAATAGTAAAAGTGGGCCTCCGAGAGGGATTATTTCACAACCTTCGTCTTTCTTTGGCACGTCTAAACAAATAGCGGCCATTTGACGGGTCTCTGCCGTTCAAGAGAACATTGAAGATTGGGCTTGGAGGCAGGAATGGACCTGGGGCTGCGCGGGCGCGTGGCGATTGTGGCTGCGGCGAGCAAAGGGCTGGGGCGGGCGGTGGCGGCGGAATTGGCGCGCGAAGGCGCCGAGCTCGCCATCTGCGCTCGGACCGCCGCGGATTTGAAGACGGCCGCTTCGGAAATTCAAGCTGCAACCGGGCGCGAGGTATTCTGGCAGGCGGTGGATGTCGGCAATGCCGCGGAAGTCTCCAGTTTTGTCGGCGGTGTCGAGAAGCGGTTTGGCCGGGTGGACATTTGCGTTACCAATACCGGCGGCCCTCCGTCTAAACTATTCAGCGCCACAACGGTCGAGGACTGGCGCGTTTGGACCGATCAACTGCTGATGAGCACCGTATATTTTGCGCAGGAGACGCTGCCGCGGATGCAGAAAAACAAATGGGGACGCTTCCTGACAATCACATCCTATTCCGTGAAACAACCGGTGGAAGGGCTGTTGCTCTCCAACTCGCTGCGCGCGGGGGTGACCGGCTTGGCGCGCACGCTGGCCAATGAGTACGGCGCGCACGGAATCACCGTGAACAACGTCTGCCCCGGCTACACGCGCACGGACCGGCTGGATGATCTGGCGGGAATGATGGCCGGTCGAACCGGCGCCACACCGGAAGAGGTGTTTGCCGGATGGAAGAAACTGATCCCGGCGGGCCGCCTGGGTACGCCGGAAGAGTTTGCGTCGGTGGTGGCGTTTCTTGCGTCCGAAAAAGCTGGGTACGTGAATGGCGTTTCGCTGGCCATCGACGGCGGCACGACGAGGAGTCTGCTCTAGCGCCGCATGCCTCCCGTAAATCGCACACTGACACTTTCGGTGATGGAGGGGCTATACGCGATCGCCAAATTTACCGGCGGCGGGGAAATCCCTGCCTGGGCTGTCAGTTCGGCGTTTTTCTCGGTGACGCGCACGCCGGAGGAACTTTCCATAGTCGCGGCGGAAGCGAGCGTTCCGGCCGGGCTGAACGCATCCCGCGGTTGGCGGATGTTGAAGGTGCATGGCCCGTTCGCGTTCAGCGAAACCGGAGTGGTGGCGTCGTTGGCGAATCCGCTGGCGCGCGTGGGCGTGGGAATTTTCGTCATTTCCACGTTCGATACGGATTATTTGCTGGTGCAACAGGAGGAAATCCCTGTTGCGGTGGAAACTCTGGAGCATGCGGGCCATAAGATTCTTCATCTGGAATTGCTGAATTCATAAAACATTCAAGGAGCGGACGGAATGATCACGCGGAATTTGGGGAATGGGCGGCGCGCCTCTTTTGCGGGCGCAATTCTCTGTGCGTTGTGGCTGTTGAGCGGCGTGGGATTGTTGCACGCCGATGAGCCCTATGCGCGCAGCAAGGACTACGACCTGCTGCATTCGAAGATTGCGCTGCGCTTTCAACCGGAGCAGAAAAAGGTGATTGGCGAAGTGACCCACTCGTTGACGCTGTTGCGCGATGGCCTGGACACCGTCTGGTTCGATTCGGTGGGACTCCAGATCGAAAGCGTGCGCATCAACAAAAGCGCCGCGAAATTTTCGACCACGGATAAAAAGCTGGTAGTGACGCTGCCGAAGGGCGCAAAGGCAGGCGCGAAATTCGACGTGGAAATCAAATACCAGGGGACGCCGACCAAAGGCCTCTATTTTATTCTGCCCGACAAGGATTATCCCAATCGGCCGCTGGAGATCTGGTCGCAGGGAGAATCCGAGGACACGCGCTACTATCTGCCGACCTACGATTATCCGAACGACCGCCTGACCACCGAGACGATTCTGACCGTCCCCTCAAGCTGGCAGACGATTTCGAACGGCAAGCTAATTGGCGTGACCGACGCAAGCGACGGCATGAAGACATGGACGTGGCGCGAGTCGCAGCCGAGTTCTACCTATCTGATCACCGTTGTGGCAGGCGAGTTTGTGGAAGTGAAGGACTCCTGGCGGAACATTCCGGTGACGTACTACGCGCCAAAGGATCGCGCGGACCGGCTGGTCCCGAACTACAGTAGGACGCCGGCGATGATCGAACTCTTCACCAGGAAACTGGGCGTGGACTATCCCTGGGAAAAATATTCGCAGGCGATGGTGGACGAATTCGTCGCTGGCGGCATGGAAAATTCCAGCGCCACGACGAACACGGCGGATTCGCTGCGCCATCCAAAGCTGGCGCCGGAATACGAACAGAACCAGGACCCCCTGATTTCGCATGAGCTGGGGCATCAGTGGTTCGGCGACCTGGTGACCACCAAGGATTGGGGCGACATCTGGCTGAACGAAGGATTCGCCACGTTCATGGAAACGGTTTGGTCGGAAGCGCACTTTGGAAAAGACGCCGCCGACTATGACCGCTGGGAAGAGGCGCGGCAGTGGTTTGCTTATCGCTCGCTGTACGACAAGCCGATCGTGCGCTACGACTTTGACGAATCGGAGGAGTTCGACGGCAACGCATACGGAAAGGGTGGCTGGGTGTTGTACATGTTGCGCCGACAGCTCGGGGAAGATGCGTTCTATGCGGGGCTGAAGCACTACCTGGAAGTGAACCGCGGCAAGAACGTGATGACCTCGGACCTGACGAAAGCGATTGAGGAAGCGACGCACACAAACGTGGACCCGTTCTTCGCGCAGTGGATTTACGGAGCGGGCGCACCGAAGTTTGAGCTGAGCTATGTGTACGATGCGGAGAAGAAGCAGGTGGCGCTGACCGTGAAGCAGACGCAGAAGCGCGAAGGGTATGTCGGTTTGTTCAACGTGCCGGTGGAAGTGGAAATCACTACGGCGAGCGGGCCGAAGCTGTATCCCATTCATGTGACGCAGGAGTCGGAGGTGTTCACGTTCCCCGCGGATTCCACGCCGCTGATGGTGCTCTTTGACAAGGGAACGCAAATCCTGAAATCCGCGCAGTTCAAGAAAGAAAAGCAGGAACTGCTCTACCAATTGAAGAATGCAAGCGAAGTGGCGGACCGCGCCGACGCGGCCGGAGCGCTTGGGAAGCTAAAGGGCGACGACGAAGCGGCTGCGGCGTTGGGCGAGGCGTTGCGCAGCGACAAGAGTAGCGGCGTGCGCCGGACCGCCGCGAGCTCGCTGGGAGAACTTGGCGGAGCCGCGGCTTCGAAGCAATTGCTCGGCGCGCTGAATTCCGCGAAGGAGCCGGTGGTGCGCGGCGGCATCGTGCTGGCGCTGGAAAATTTCAAGGAGGATGCGGCAGTCGTTGCGCGCCTGCAGACCGTTGCGCGTGAAGATACCTCTTATCGAGCGCGGGGTGCGGCCTTGCGCACGCTTGGCAGGATTAAAAGCCCGGGAACTTACGAAACACTCGCGGCGGCAGTGAACGCCGATTCTCCGGACGGCTTTTTGCGCGACGCCGCGTTGAATGGGCTTGGCTCGCTTGGCGACGACAAGGCGGTTCCACTGCTGCGCGAATGGGCGGCACCCGGGAAGGACATGGACTCGCGGCAAGCGGCCATCGGCAGCCTGGCGCGCTTGCAGAAGGATAACAAGGAGTTGACACAGGTGATTACCGGCTACCTGCAGGATTCGCATTTCCCCATTCGCCGCACCGCGATTTATGCGCTTGGCGGGCGCGGTGACGCTTCGGCGATTCCGGCGCTCGAAGCTATGTTGCTAAGCAAAAACCTGAGCATCGAGATGCAGCCGACGATCAAGGAGCAGATCGAACGGCTGAAGAATCCGATGGCCAAGGGTGGAGCACATGGCATGATGAGCGAAGACGCGAAGGGCGGCGAAAAAGCGGGCGGGGACGACCGGCTGGTGCACCTGGAACAACTGGTACAGGAGATGAATTCCCGCCTGAAAGAAATTGAAAAGCGCCTGCCGCCCGCGCCAAAGCAGTAAACGTCTATGGCTCGGCGAGGAGGATGCGCAGGTCGCGCAAGTTGTTGCCGGTGGGACCGGTGACAATCGCGTCTCCGAGTTTTTCGAAAAAATTGTAAGCGTCGCTTTGTTGAAATGACGCCGCTGGATTTAAACCCAACGCTTTTGCGCGGGCGAGGGTTTCTCGGTCAGCTACGGCTCCTGCGGCGGGACTATTGCCGTCCATTCCGTCGGTTCCCGCGCTGAGCACCGTAATTTTGCGGCCGGCGATTTTTTCGACGCAGGAAAGCACGAACGCGGAATTCCTGCCGCCCACCCCGTTGCCGCTTACAGGCGAACTCAATTCGCCATCGGCAATCAGCGCCACGCGTTCGCCCGGATTTTCAGCTTTCCACTCTTCCAATTTGTTGAGCAGAGCATCGGCGGCCTTCTCCACCGGCCAGTCGTCGGTGGAATTGTCGCAGCAGGTGACGTAGCCGCGTGCCTCAGACGCGTGGTGGGCGCAGTGGAAGAGATCGTGCATGCCGAGCAGAAGCTGAAAGTGCGCGTTGTGGAACGCGGGATCGTCGGGCTTTGGCGTTTCCGGCATTTTCCCATCGTCCAACCACCGAACCAGCGCCTCTGGAAATTTCTTGCGTAGACCAAATTCATCGATGATGCGATGCGTATCCGCGACAGTGGAAGGATCGGGAACGGTCGGCCCGGAGGCAAGGGCATGTTCCTTGCCGGCGGGCACGTCGGTGACAGCAAGGGTTATTTTTGTTGCTCGCCCGGCCGCAACCGCCAGGCGCCCGCCCTTCACGGCGGAAAGGTGGCGGCGCACGGTATTCATCGCTTCGATCGGCGCGCCGCAGGTAACCAGCGCATGGTTCGCCGTTTGCAGGTCTTCGAGGCGCATGCCGGGAACAATCGGGAGCTCGGTCAGGGCGGAGCCTCCGCCAGAAAGTAGAAAGAAGACGACGGTCCGCTCGTCCGCACCGCGCAGCAAAGCGAGAATTGCCTCCGCCGCCCGCCAACTGTCTGCATTCGGGTTGGGATGCCCCGCAACAAAATATTCGAGGCCAGGAATCGGCGAGGCAGGTTTCGTCGGTGCCGCGACGATTCCCTGGAACCGGCAAGCATCCGGCAGAAACGAGCGCAGGCCGGCGGCCATTGAGTGGGCCGCTTTTCCAATGGCGACCACAAACGTCGAGGTGAAAACGGAGAGGTCGATCGCCGCGTCGTCGAGCGTCAGCACAGACCCCGTCAGCGTAAGTTTCAGTTCCATGACGCGCGGAATATCCAGCGCAGCCAGAGTGTCGCGAAATATTTCCCGTGCGAGTTGCTTTCCTTGCGTCATGGCAGGGGCGGCATTCGAACGCTCAGGGTTTCTTGAGGACCGCGGGGTTCAGCATGTTCGGCGGCAACTGGCCATTGAACAGGGCAACGACGTTGTTCGCGGCCATCACGGCCATTTTGGTCCGCGTTTCCAGCGACGCCGACGCCAGGTGCGGCGCCATCACAACGTTGGAGCGCTTCAGCCCCGGATGGATGAACGGCTCGTTTTCGAAGACGTCCAGCGCCGCGCCGGCGATTTTGTTCGCCTCCAACGCCGCGACGAGCGCGGCTTCTTCCACCACCTGCCCGCGCGAGGTATTGATCAGAAACGCCGTCGGCTTCATCCGGTAAAACTTCGGCGCGTCAAACAGGCCGCGTGTTTCTGGCATCAGCGGGACGTGCAAACTGATGAAATCAGATTCGGCCAGCAGCGCGTTCATTTCGCGGCGCTCCGCATTGAGGGATTTTTCTACGTCTTCCGGCGCTCTCACCGCATCCGCATAAATTACTTTCATCTGGAAGCCCAGGGCGCGTCGGGCGACGGCCCGGCCGATGCGGCCGAATCCCACCAGGCCCAGCGTCTTTCCCCAGACATCGGCGCCGCACAACTGGTCCAGGTTCCAGCCTTTCCAGTTGCCAGAGCGGGCGAGTTGCTCGCCTTCGGAAAGCCTCCGCGCAACCGCCATCATCAGGGTCCACGCGAAATCGGCGGTGGTTTCGTCCAGCACTCCCGGCGTGTTCGTAGCCACCACTCCGCGTTTCGTGCAGGCATCGACGTCGATATTGTCGTAGCCGACGGCAACGTTCGCCGCAATGCGCAGTTTCGGGGCGAGGCGGAGGAATTCGTCGTTCACTTTTTCGGTGAGAAGGCACACCAGGCCTTCCTTGTCTTTCACTCGGCGCAGCACTTCCTCGCGTGGCGGGCGCTCTTCTTTTGCCCAGTATTCCACGTCGCAAGCGGCGTCCAGGACTTCGCGGGCTTCATCAAACAACTGGTGGGTCGCGTACACTTTCGGTTTCGCCATGCACTTCCTCTTATAATTTTGTTCCTCTTACACTAGCACAGCACGCGCCGCCGGAGAGCGCCATTGCCAGCGCGCCGCGGGAATTACTATAGTGGGGACGCCGCGGCATTTTGCCGCCGGCCCCTCATGGACCAGGCTCTTATTCGCGAACTGAAATCGCTCCTCGGCCCCGCGAACGTGCTGTCGCAAAAAGAAGATCTGATGTTGTATGAGTTCGATGGCTCCGTGGAAAAGGCCCGGCCGGAGGTGGTGGTCTTTCCGCTCAGCACCGAACACGTCTCTGGCATCGTGAAGCTGGCCGCGAAATACCAAGTGCCGGTGGTGGGCCGCGGCGCGGGCACAGGGCTTTCCGGCGGAGCGCTGGCGCGCGGCGGCGGCGTGATGATCGTATTCGCGCGAATGAATCGCATTTTGGAAATGGATTTGGAGAATCACCGCGCGGTGGTGCAGCCCGGCGTAGTGAATCTGGACATCACCCGGGCGGCGGAAAAGGCCGGTTTGTACTTCGCGCCGGATCCCTCCAGCCAGAAATCGTGCACCATCGGCGGGAACGTTGCGGAAAATTCCGGCGGGCCGCACACGCTGGCGTGCGGATTGACAGTGAATCACGTCGCCGCCCTGGAACTTGTGCTGCCCGATGGTGAAATCGTGCGTGTTGGCAGCCGCCATGGAGACACGCCGGGCTACGATCTTTGCGGGCTATTTGTGGGCAGCGAAGGGACGCTGGCGTTGGTGACGGAAATCACGGTGAAGCTTTCCCGCAAAGCCGAAGCGGTGAAAACGCTGCTGGCGATTTTCGATGCGGTGTCGGATGCCTCGCGGACCGTGGTGGAGATGACCGCGAGCGGCATTACGCCCGCGGCTTGCGAAATGCTTGACGGCTGGACGCTGCGCGCGGTGGAGGATTACATTCACGCTGGATTTCCCCGCGACAGCGCTGCGGTTCTGTTGATTGAAGTGGAGGGCCTGCGCGAAGCGGTGGAATCACAAGCCGCGGCAATCGAGGAGATTTGCAAAGTAAATTACGCACGCGATGTGCGCACGGCGAAGGATAGCAACGAACGCGACCTGCTGTGGAAAGGAAGAAGGAACGCCTTCGGCGCGCTTGGCCGCCTGGCGCCTTCGAACTACGTCCTGGATGGCGTCATTCCGCGTTCGAAGCTGCCGGAGGCGCTCGAACAGATTCACGCGACCGGAAAGAAGCACGGCTTCCAGATCGGCAATATCTTTCACGCGGGCGACGGCAATTTGCATCCGATCGTTCTTTACGACCCGCGGGACACGGAACAATTCAAGCGCGCCATCGCCGCGGCTGAAGAAATCATCCGCATGTGCGTTGCGCTCGGCGGCGCGCTGACGGGTGAACACGGTGTTGGCATGGAAAAGAACGAATTGATGCCGCTGTTGTTCAGCGACGCGGACTTCGACCTGATGCGGCGGATTCATGACGCGTTCAATCCCGACTCCTCGCTGAATCCGGGAAAGATTTTCCCGTTGAGCAAAGGCTGCGGCGAAATTCGCGCGCGCAAGCGCGGCCAACCCGCGAGAGATCGACCGTGAGTACTACTGCTAACCTTTCCAGCCAGCTCGAAAAGCTGGTGGGGAGTGGTCGGGTGCACACTTCCGAAGCGTTGTTGCAAACATTCGCAATCGCGGGGCGTGCGCCGATGGCTGTTTTGAAGCCTGGCACTGCCGAGGAAGTTGCGGAAATTGTGAGTTTCGCGGCTGCGGAAAAGCTGGCGGTGATTGCCTGCGGCGGGCGAACAAAACTGGAATTGGGAATGCCGCCTCAGCGTTACGACCTGGCGCTGGACATGACTGGTCTGTGCCAGATCGCGCACTACGATGCAGGCGACTTGACGTTCAGCGTCGACGCAGGGATGCCGTTGATGAATCTCGCAACGGCGCTGGCCGCAAGAAAACAGTTCCTGCCTTTGGCTGTGCCATTCAGCTCCACATCCACCATTGGGGGAGCGATCTCATCGGGGGTCGACTCCACGCTTCGAATGCAATATGGCACCTCTCGCGATTTTCTGATCGGCGCCGAATTCGTGGATGGAACCGGCAGGCGGTGCAAAAGTGGCGGGCGGGTCGTGAAGAATGTGACCGGCTACGACCTGCACAAACTGCTGATCGGATCACTCGGAACACTGGGAGTCATCACCCGGCTGAATTTCCGCACGTACCCGCTTCCGGAATTGCGCGGAGCATGCATTGCCACGTTTCCGGCGATGGAGGCCGCGCTGAATTTTCACCATTCGCTGTTGAATTCGGGCCTGCCGTTTTCAAACCTGGAACTTTTCGACCCGCAATTTTCCGCGTTGCTCGCGCTGTATTCAAAGCAAGCGGGTAGCGGTATTCCGGGATCGCCCGGGAAAAATGCCTGGCACGTGTTCGCATCGTTCGAGGGAATCGCGGGAGTGATGGCACGGATGCAGCGCGAACTGCAGGAGCGTTGCGAACGGGCGCAAGCGGCGCACTACGAAACACTTGACCCGCAAGACTCTAAACGATGGAGCGGCGCCCTGCAGGAGTCGTTCGACTGGCTCCGGTCCGCGGCTGCGAACGTAGCCCTGCTACGAATCGCCCTTCCGCAATGGGCGCCGAAGGACGTGGCGGAGTTACATCTGGTTTTGAAGCAATCACCGCTGCGTTCGGCGTTTGCGCTCCGCGCCTGCAACGTCGCGTATCTCGCCTTGCTAGCTGAGGGTGAGGATGCGCAAACAAACGCGGCGATGGAGCGTTGCGTGTCCCACGTGCGCAGTTGCGTAGAAGCGAAGGACGGGAGCGCCACGTTGTTGCATTCTCCCGCGTGGCTGAAGGACCGTATTAACGTGTGGGGCCCGAAGCGCGCGGATTTCCCGCTGATGCAGCGTGTGAAACATGCGTTCGACCCGCACAACATTTTCGCGCCCGGACGTTTCGTGGGAGACCTCTGACCCGTGTCCGCGCAACAACCCATTCCCGGCGCGGTTCCGGTCTACGAGGATTTTTCGCGCTGCGTGCATTGCGGCCTGTGCCTGAACCACTGCCCGACCTATCGCCTGTGGCAACTGGAAGCGGATTCGCCGCGCGGCCGCATTCGCCAGATGATGCTGGTCGAGCAGGGCGAACTGCCGGTCTCCGAAGGATTCGTCGATCACATCGATAAATGCCTGGATTGCCGGTCGTGCGAAACCGCGTGCCCCTCGGCCGTGAATTACGGCAAGCTGGTGGAGCATGCACGGGCGCGCATTGAGAGGGACTTCAAACGTCCGCTGCTCTCGCGTATCGCCAGAAATTCTGTCTATCGCCGCTTGCTGCCATATCCCGAGCGCATCGCGATGGCCGCCAAACTTCTGCGGATCTACCAGCGCTCCGGTTTGCAGGCCGCTGCCAGGGCGACAGGAGTGTTGAAACTGTTCGGACTCGCGGAGCGGGATTTACTCCTGCCGCCCGTCGACCGGCAATTCTTTTTCAATCAATTGGGCAAAACATTCGCCGCGCAAGGAACCCGGCGCGCGCGCGTCGCCTTTTTCGCCGGTTGTGTCGCCAATGTGACCTTCAGCGCGCTGAACGAAGCCACCCTCCGCGTCCTCACCGCCAACGGCTGCGAGGTGGTTGTCCCCGACGGGCAATTCTGCTGCGGAGCCTTGCCAGCCCACGCCGGTGTGCGCGACGTGGCCCGCGGTCTGGCCCGCCGGAACATCGCGGCATTCGCTTCCGCCGATTTTGAGGCGCTGGTGACCAACGCCGCAGGCTGCGGCTCCACGCTGAAAGAATACGACCACCTGTTCACGCCGGAGGAGCCGGAATACGCCGCAGCCGCCGCACTCGCAAAAAAGACCCGCGATGTTACCGAGTTTCTTGCGGCCCTGGGCCTTTCCGCTCAACTGAAGCCGATTCCCGCGCGAGTCACCTACCAGGACTCCTGCCATCTTTTGCACGGGCAGAAAATTCGCGAGGCGCCGCGCCAACTGTTGCGCGCCATCCCCGGAGTGCAATTTGTGGAATTGCCCTTTGCGGACATCTGCTGCGGCTCGGCTGGCGTCTACAACGTAACGGAAACGCAGGCGTCGCTCGAACTGCTGGCCGAAAAAATGGCCTGCGCCAAAACAACCAATGCGCAAATCATCGCCACCGCCAACCCGGGCTGTCTTCTGCAATTGCGCGCCGGCGCGGAAATCCACAAGACCGGACAAGAAGTTCTGCACGTGATCGAGTTGCTGGACCGCGCGTGTAAGAGCAGCGTTGCTTAATAGGGGATTTTTATCGTTCGGCGATCAGATACCGGCAGCCGTGCGGCCCGGTTTTTGCCGAGTGCATTATCCCGGCGGGCAAATCACAGCGGTCGCCGGTGTAGTAAGTCCGCGTCTCGCCGTTCATGGTCATGCTCATCTCGCCCTTCAGAATAATATGCGCGGACTCCGCGCGATGGGTGTGCTCGTGATATTCCACATCGGGCCCGTCTTCCCAGACATACAAGTGGCTATAGCCCTCCAGGATCAACCGTTCGGCGAGATCCTTCTCGTCCAACTTCTTTTCCATGGCCCCAATCTTAACGCTTTCCTGAACCATAAGACCAACTCCTCAGTTTCTCGCTCAAAAACGACTGCGCCCTCACTGCAGCAATGGGGGTAGCTGCAGCAAGGGCGTGCCGTCTTCAGGAGAGAAGATCGTTCAACCCCGGGTCACTCACCCGGAGGAGGCGGAACCGCCGCTGGCGCCTGTCCGCCATGGCCGTACATCATGTTGCCCTTGCCATGGGCGTGCGCTTGCCGCACGGTGTAATCCGACGGCACCGCAAAGAGCGTTGCCGCGGGCTCCTGCCGCTGAATATTGGTCAAGGTGTAAGTGGTTGAGCCGAAGCGCGGATCGGTTCGCGTGCTCTTCACCACCACCTGCAGGTCGGCGGAATACCAGCGTTCGTTGACGATGCTGATGGGCTTGTCGTTGCCGATTTGCCCGGCCGGAATCGTGCGCGTATAACGCGTTCCCTGCGCGGCAACGCCGTTGATGGTCTGCGTGCCGAGGTCTTCTTTCTTCACCGTGCCGTTGGCGATTTCCTCCTGCATATGCGCTTCGAACTTATCCTGCAACCCGCCGGAATTTTTCTTTCCGGTGTGCCTGGCGCCCAACTGGTCCGCGATTTTGGTGTCGGGGTGAAGAATGAACGCGGTGCCCGCGACCGGGTCGTGAATCATCACGAACGAGTCGGACTTCCCGCTGGCGACCAATGGTCCGATGACCGGAAGAGTCGTCTCACGGCGGACGCGGCCCTGCCCGTCACGAAAAATGTTGGCTTGAATTTTGCGATTGATGGAGGTGCCGTTCGCAAGAGTCTGCGTCGTTTCGGTGACGCCGACGGCGGTGTACGGCGCGCCGGTAACCACTTTCCCGGGATGCATCTCCTCAAAGCCCAGGATCTTCATGCGCGCGCCCATCGGCCCGCCGGGCATAAATTCATCCTGCGGCGGAGGTCCCGGTGGAGGTTCCTGCGCATTGAGAGCGGCGGCGCTGGTCAGCATGGCCGCCGTGAAAATCGATAAAATCCATTTCCTGTTCATTCCGGATTCTCCTCTACTTCTCTCCTGTTGCTTCTCTCCCGCGCGCGGCTGGCTCGCCGCGCGAAACTCAATTGCTCGATTGCGGCAGGCGATACGCCTGCGGCTGGCCGTCGGCGCCGAGCAGCAAATCCACCTGCACGATGTCGTTCGCGTGCTCTTCATTGACGGATAATCCCAGCGCGCCCAGCGACCCGCGCTCCATCTGCACCCGCACCACGGTCGTGTCGTCCAGCAAACCCGGGATCGCCCCGGGGATCAAAGCGAATTCGTCTCCATCGTTTTCGGCAATCAGCGTGCCGCCAAGTTCGGGCCCGGTCGCTACGGAATGAGTCGCGCTGGGGGTCGAGGGCTGAACCTCCGCAATATTCACCCGCTTCTCTCTTTGCCGAAGCACCAGCGACCCAGCGACCAGAACCAGCGTCGCCGCGGCAAGCACCCAACTGGTCACAACCGCGCGGCCTCGGCTCTTCATGGTAGTGTGCCGCGTCCGGAATTCCTGGCGCAGGCGCATCTCCACGCGGGAGGGGGCCGTCGCCTCCCTGGTCACCTGCCCCAATTCGCGCAGATCCGCGCGTAACGCCAGCGCGCTTTCGAACAGTGCCGCACAGTGCGGGCAACTCCGCAAATGCTCCCGGGCAGCTGTAGAGTCACGCCCGCCCGCGCCCAGATCCCGATCCAGCCCCACGATGCCGAATTCTTCGCAATTCATCTGCACTTCTCCCAAAATTGTTCAGCGACCCGCGTTCGCGCGTTTCGGCGCTTCGCGCAGCATTTCCAGTTTCGCCAGCAGCAGCGCGCGGCCACGGTGCAATCGAGAACGCACCGTTCCGATCGGGCATTCCAGGGCTTGCGCGGCTTCCTCGTAACTCATCTCTTCCAGCTCGCAAAGCACCACGGTTTCCCGAAACTCCGGCGGCAACGACAGCACGGCCGAACGCACTCGTTCGCGCCGCTCGCGAATTTCCGCCCAGTGGGCCGGCGTTCGTTCGTCTGCAATGTCGATCGCCTGCACTTCTCCCTCGCTGTTCTTCACTTCCAGAGAAAACTCGCGCGGTTGCCGCTCCAGATGCTTCATGACCCGGTTGCGGGCGATGCCGTAGAGAAACGCGCCCACTGGACCGCGCGTGGGATCGTATTTTTTCGGCTCGCGCACCAGCGTCATGAACACATCCTGCACAATCTCTTCCGCTGCCCAGCTCTGCCCCGTCATGCGCAACGCGAAACGGTAGATCTGGGCCTGGTTGCGCCGGTAGAGTTGCGTGAACGCTTCTTCATCGCCCCTGGCCGAGCGCTTCAGCAGGACGTCGTCTCTTTCGAGTGCCTCGATGTGCGTTTCTCCTGACGTGACGCCTGCCCTATCTAACTATTCCCGGGCGGAGCGGAGAAAGTTCCCAAGCAGGCGGCCGTTCTATGGCGCGGCCGGAATGGGCCGCGTGCTCTACTCTAAATCAAACCCGGTCAAAGGGTTAGAGTTGCAACTCGGCCGTGAGGACGAACTCCAGGCGTGTGAATCCGGAGATTTTTGCCGCGGCTGGAGGGACTTAGCGAGCCTTTTTGCCCGGGCGAAACATGTTCGCCGCCACGCGTGTCACCAACCGCCGCGGCACCAGGCGCTGCGAGTGCGCGCCCAGGTAATTGCCCAGGCCGGAAATCACGTAACTCTTCCCGGCGGCCAATGCCTGCAAACCGGTCCGCGCGACTTTGTCCGCAGGCTCCTGATTCTTCGCGGTGAACGCTTCCTGGCCCGCGACAGAGTGAAATTCCGATTCCGTCGAACCGGGACACAAAGCGCAAACCCGAATTCCGTGCGGCTTCATCTCTTCCGCCAAACCTTCCGCGAAGAACAGATCGAACGCTTTCGTGGCCGCATAAGTGGAGATGTAAGGCACGGCTTGAAACGCGGCCGTCGAAGCAAGTATCAGGATGTCGCCGCTGCGCCGAGCAACCATCTCCGGCAGAAAGAGTCGCGTCAGGTGCACCACTGCGGTGCAATTCACTTCCACCATGTCCAGCAAGCGCTGGGTTTCCACCTGCGGAACTTCGCCATACTGCCCGAAGCCCGCGTTGTTGATCAGCAAGTCGACGCGCAATCCCTTCTCTTTCGTGAAGGCAAAAATCTCCTGCGGCACCTCGCGCTTGGCCAGATCTGCGGCCACCACGTGCGTTTGGATACCGTGCTTTTTCCGCAGGCCGTCCGCGATTTCCTGCAGCCGGTCTAATCGCCGCGCGGTCAGCACCAGATGTGTGCCTCCCGCCGCAAGCTCTTCCGCCAGCGCCACACCAATCCCCGCGCTCGCGCCGGTAACCAGCGCCCACTTGCCCTTCCATTCGCTAACCATTCGAAGTTGTCCTCGGGAATCCGCAGTTCACGCGGAATCGGCCGGATCCGTTTTGCGCGAACGCAAAACAGAATCCTTTAGTCGCGTGCCCTGCTCTTTCATCCGGTCCATCAAACGCCGCGCCCACACAAACTCGGCCGCCAGCAGCGTCAATCCCAGAAAGATGACCAGCCAGCCGGGACCCGGCGTAAACAGCATAACCGCTCCCAGCCCGAGAAGCGTAAACCCTCCGAGTATTTTAGAAAAGCGCCGAACTTGCTCAATGGTGTGAAAGAACATGTGCCCTCAAGGGCAGAGGCGGGGGAACCACAATTGTGACTGGAACTCCTGCGATAAACAACAGCCACATTGGTTGGATGCATGGCCAACCAAAACGGACATTCAATCAGAGCGCAGAGGAACAAAAAATGGCGGAGAGGGTGGGATTCGAACCCACGGTACGGTTTCCCGCACGCTCGCTTTCGAGGCGAGTACTTTCAACCGCTCAGTCACCTCTCCGCGGTCAGAGACAATATTTTAGCAGAGAGGTTGGTGTTCGGGCTATGCCGCGTTGGGCACAGATCACGGGGAAGAATCGGAGCAGTTCGGGAAAGTTAGCGGCGTGCGGCGAAGAAGGATTGGAGAAGGGAAGTGGCCTCGGCGGCTAGCACGGATGGGGTGACCTCGACCTGGTGGTTGAGCTTGGGACTGGTGAGCAGTTCGAAGCAGGTACGGAAAGCGCCTCCTTTTGGGTCGTCAGCCGCGTAGACCAAGCGAGGGACGCGGGCCTGGACGATGGCGCCGGCGCACATGGCGCAGGGTTCGAGGGTAACGTAAAGAGTGGTTTCCGCGAGGCGGTAGTTGCCGAGTTTGCTTGCGGCCTCCCGAAGAACCACGATTTCGGCGTGCGCGGTGGGGTCGCAATCGCGGATGGTGCGATTGCCGCTGCGAGCGAGAATCTCTCCGCGATAAACAAGCACCGCGCCGATGGGAACTTCGCCGGCTTCGGCACAGGCTCGGGCTTCTTCCAGTGCGATTTGCATGAATTCAGAATCGTTCGTCACGGCGTAGTTGAGAATATCACGCTCATTCGTCCGTTGAATGGATTGCCGCGCCTGCCGGGTTCGATCAGAGGTGAGAATCCTTGACATCCGGAGGTGGGCAAAAGAGACTGTGAAGGGCTTACTCCCACGCGCTACACGCGCTAGAAAACTCCATGGAAATTCGCAGAGATCCCGTCACACAGAGTTGGGTTGTATCCGGGCAGCGGGAACGCCCCGAGGATGGCGAAGGGGGCTGTCCGTTCGATCCTCCGGCGATCGACAGCGCGAAAACGATATTGTCGTGGCCTTCGGATGGTCAATGGCAGATTCGAGTGCTGCCTCATCCGGAGCCGTTGTATCGCGTGGAAAACGATCCGGGGCGCGCCGCGGAGGGGATTTACGACAAGATGGGTCCCCTGGGAGCGCACGAGGTGGTGGTGGAGACGCCGCAGCACGACAAACGATTTTCGAGTTTCAGCGACGAAGAGCTGGATCATGTTCTGGGCGTCTGGGGATCGCGGATTGCCGACCTGAAGAAGGATGCGCGGTTCAAGTACGTGACCGTTTTCAAGAACGAAGGGCCACAAGCCGGGCAGGAATGGACACACGCTCACTCGCAAATAACCGCAACGATCTTCGTCCCGCGGCGCATCAAGTACGAACTCGCCTCCGCCCACGACTGGTTTAAGGACAAGGAACGGTGCGTGTTCTGCGACATCGTGCGCCAGGAAGAAAAGCAGGGCAAGCGCATCGTGGATGTTCAGGGTGATTACTACGCGCTATGCCCGTATGCTTCGCGCGTACCGTTCGAAATCTGGATCCTGCACCGGCGACACAACCATCTTTTCGAACAGCCGAGGCCCGGCGCGAATCGGCGGCAGTTGGCGGCGCTGGTGGGCCGGGTATTGCGGCGGTTGGAGAAGATCGCCACCTCATTTCACCTGGTGGTGCATACGGCGCCGAATACGCGGAACAAGAAGGGCGAGCTTTCCGGTTACTGGAAGACACTCTCCGAGGATTACCACTGGCACATCGAGATCATGCCGATCCTGGAAAAGCGCAGCAAGTCGTACAGCATCAAGGAAGTCTATTTCAATTCATTGCTGCCGGAGCAGGCCGCTGAACAGCTCCGCGCGGTCGATCCCAACACATGAGAATTTCAGCGCGGGGCAATCCGGAACGCGGCGGCGCGCTGATCAGCCTGATCATTCTGGTGGTTGTGGTGGTGCTCTGTGCAATTGTGTATTGGGCGCGGCATCCGATCATGCGGTTTGCAGCCGAATCGTGGGTGATTGACGAGCCTGCGGCACATGCCGATGCGCTGCTGCTTCTGGGCGACGATAATTTTTATGCGGACCGCGCGACTCGCGCGGCGGAGATGATACGGCATGGTATTGCTCCTGTTGTAGTGGCCAGTGGAAGGCGGCTGCGTCCGAGCGCCGGTGTGGCGGAACTTCAGGAGCATGACCTGATCGAGCGCGGCGTTCCGAAAGACAAGATCATCCGGTTTCCGCACGATGCGGACAGCACTTTGGAAGAAGCCGCGGCTCTGGCTCGACTGTGCTCGGAACGCCATTTTCGAAGCGTAATTGTGGTGACCTCAAACTATCACGCGCGGCGTGCGCGCCACATTTTTGCAAAGGTTTTTCCGCCGGGGATTGCCGTTTCGGTGGCCGGTGCGCACGACGGGGATTTCGACCCTGACCACTGGTGGGAGAAGCGGAAATCCGAGGAGCTGTTTATGCACGAAATTGTGGGGATGCTGGTGGCGTTCCGTGAGGGCGGCCGACCGGGGGCAGGCGAAAAATAAGAGAAGGGAATTGGTTTTCGTTTCCGCTGTGGAGTGAAATGCCTGTGGACCGTCAGGTCACATTCTTTCGGGAAGCATCTCGCATTCCTCTTTACACTGATTAAGTGCTGTAATATGTTATCCTTTCTGAGTCGCAGCAATCTCCCAGCCCTCGATAAGCGACTTTGGAGACTCTAACCTAAACGTCGAGGTGTCCTTATGTGGCGAAAAGAAGATGGGCGGCCGCAAAATCCCAATGAGATTTCCACAGGTCCTATGAATTCCACTACTCCCAATCCTACTGCTTTAGGGCCTGCCAGTACCAAGCCGCCGGCCAGTGTTCCGACTTCTTCGAACGCAGTGGCGTGTTTGAGCCAGGGCATCCGGATCAAGGGTGAGATTACTGGAAGCGAAGATCTCTTCATTGATGGGAACGTGGAAGGCAAAGTGACTTTCAGCAACGCCGTGCTGACGGTTGGGCCGAACGCCAGTGTGAAAGCCGACATCAACGCGCGGGAGATCGTGGTGCGTGGGCGGGTCGAGGGGAGATTGGACGGCTCGGAACGCGTGCAGATCTGGCATACCGCGAAAGTGAATGGCGACATTCGCTCGGCACGCATCGCGATCGAGGATGGGGCGGAGTTCCGCGGAAAGGTGGAAGCCGGGAAGGCGCCATCGCGGCCTGCCGAAAACACTCCTGCGAAAAAATTCGAGAACGCAAAACCAAAGGATGCGGAGGCCAGCCCGGAGAGAACTGCTCCGGGCGCGGCGGTAGCAGGGGCGGACTGAAAACATGGGATTCCTGAACAAGCTTGGAATTGGACTTGGCACGCAGACGGCGCGGGAGGGTTCGCGGCCGATTGCCGGTGCACGCAGCGTACACAATGGCAACGGCTCGGTGTTGGCGGTCGGAACGAATCGCGCGCCGGAGCCGCAGGAAACGTCTCGCGGCTCGAACGGCCTGAAGGAGTTCCTCTGGAACCTGGATGGGCTGGGTCGCGGCACTTTGCTCGACCTGGGGCCGGCGTGGCAGACCACGCTGACTTTTTTCATTGAGCGTGGTTTCCGCGTCACTTCGGACGATATTCTGCGCGACTGGTCGCAGTTCCTGGCGGAAGAAGACGCCAAAGCGAAGGCTGGCGGGGAAGCCACTCCCGAATCGTATGCGGAGCGGTTGCCCGAGGCTCGGGCCAAGCGTTTTCTGGAGGAGAACCTGCAATACCAGCCGGCATCGTTTGACGCGCTGTTGCTATGGGACGTGCTGGATTACATGGAGCCCGCCTTGGCCAAGCTGATGATCGGCCAGTTGACGGATCTGCTGCGTCCGGGCGGCGTGGTGTTCGCGATGTTTCACAGCAAAAAGCCGGCGGGATTTCAGAGGTATCGCGTGGCGGATACGACTACGCTGCAAGTGTTGTCCGCGAAGCCAATTTTCCCGGCGCAAAAGGTTTATCAAAACCGCGAGATTCAGGATCTTTTCGGCCGCTTCCGCACGATGAAGTCGTTTGTAGGCCGCGACCAACTTCGGGAAACTCTTTTCATCAAGTAATTTTCGCTTACTTATTTCGGGGACCGCTCGAAAGCCTGGGCGGGGGGCAGGTCAGACAAGTTTAGACAAGTGCTTTTCGGCTATCCACCGATAGGCGAGTATTTTGTCGCTTCGGTCAACCATTCAATCAAGAGTTGGGCCGATCAGGTTCCGGGGAAAAGTCAAAACCCGCACCCTTGAAAACCATAAGGGTGCGGCACCCAAATTCGTCTTGCTGCTTCAAGGGTGCGCCACCCGCCCGCCACCTAACGCCGAGCACACGTAGAGTCGCAGTCGCGCATGCTCGTCCGGCCTGATCTGCAACGACTATACAAGCGATACTCAGGAAGACGAGGGCGACTATCATCATCATCTTAGCGACACCACCCTCATTGCGCATTCTTTCCCGACCGAATCTCGCACAGAATAAGCTAGCTCCTCCGGTAACGATGCCGATCCCAGTCCCTAGTACTACGCAAACGGTGTATACCCCGAAATGAGCGTGATGCTCCTTCCCAACGGTTAGTGCCGAGGCAATTGCAGCAATGAAGGCGATAGCTGAAAAGAAATGCCAGATAGTCATTGGCACCCCCCTTTCCATATCCGGCACCACCAGCGATAGTGGCTCAGCCCCGAGTAGGTTGGGACCTTTAGTAACGGGCTGGTGGGCCAGAGAATTTTCAGAAATTATTCCGCTCCTCAGCACGGAGGGAGTATATCATCCGGGTACTAAGTATGTAAGGTACGAGACTTGGGTGCCGCACCCTTGAAAACCACAAGGGTGCGGGTTTTGACTTTGACGCGCAACCCTTTGAAACGCTACCACGGCCGGGGCGACCTCCACTTCATCACATTCTGTTGTTGCCGGAGGGATCGGTTTTCGATGCGTGACTACTCTTCCGCAAGGATGTCAACAGAGCCAAATGCTTCCAAGAAATCCACAAGTCAATGCGCTGAGAATGGGCGAGATACCCTGGGCCGCGTTTTTATTTTCTTTTCGCTTGCGCCGCGCAACCCGCGGGCGTACAAGAAAACCGTGAGCTCCTGGAGCTCCGGAGGGTTGCATGAATCCACCGGGCTTAGAAGCGCAAGACAGCTGAGCACACCGCTCTTGCGGTGCGAGTCGCGAACGAACCGGTTGAAGGCTAATCCGCTCGTCAAGCGACGCAGCAAAAGAAAAAAGAGGGCCCTCATGGAGGGCCCTCTTCTTATTTGGTCTCTCGTCAGATTTTGGTTTGCTCGCCGGCCTGCGGCGAGTCTCGCCTAGTTTTTACCACGCCAAATTGCAGTGAGCGCGCTTTATCAAGCTGTGGGCTTATGTGAGGCGTGCTGGTGTTTGCCATTGTGCTTTCTGGAGTGGTGTCGCCTCTGATGATGCTTCGACGCGTGCTGCGTTGAAGGATTGGTGGACGATTCCGGCGCCGGAGCCTGCCGGGCGGCGGAAAATGTCGACAGACAAAATACCGCGGCTAAAACTAGAACGATGCGTTTCACACGAATCTCCCTTGGGAAATCCCCCGTAGAGAGAATTCAAGCACAATGCGGGCGGAAAGTCAGGAGAAAGAAAAAAGAAGGCGGGTTCAGGTATCGAAGAAGGAAAGGATGCGGGGTTCAGCCGCCGAATCTGGATTCCATCATATGGATGACGGCGTTCTGCTTGGCGATCACCTGGGCTTGCCAAATCAGGGCGACAACCATCAGGCTCATCGAAAAAATACAGAGAGCCAGCGTCAAGCCCATTTGTGTTTCCGAAGCAGGTACACCGAACATGCGACGCATCCAGGCCATAGGGGCTCCCAAGCACAATGAGTTGAGCGAACGAAGGAGATGGGAGCAATCAGGAGGCCAAATTTGGAGCGTGGTTTTAGTACCCTCATTACCATTATTTTTCAAGCATTTGGGATGGTTCCCAGGACTCGGGTGTTGAATTGGAGCAAGCGGTGTGCAAGTTTCGGCACACTTTGGCCAATATGCTTCCAAACCCTTTGGGTGTCTTGCGGCGGAGTAAGTCTGTTGGTTGGCCCCAAGCGATGCGCGGCTAAAGTTCACGGCTCAAAATCATCTCGAGCGCCACAGGCCATGTGTCCGCGGAGAAAAGCGGCAAGGTTTTGCATTTGGTTGTGGACTCGGCCGCCACAGGTTCGCGCCCGGAAAGCAACAAGCAGCGGTCGCATGCTGGGAAGAGATCGGCGGCTTCGTCAGCGGTTGCGATTCCTATGTTGTGAGGATTGGCACGAAAGGATCGCTGGTAGAGGTGAGAGAGGTCGCGTACACAAGAGGCGAGGTTCGCACCGACAGCCAGCGACCAGAGCCCTCCGCTAGGACGCACCTGGGCCTTGCGTTGAGCAGCGGCTTGCCGGAAGCGCTCAATATCGGCATCCGAGGCCCCGGCAAAAAAGAACAATTCGTCGAAATCGCGCTGGCGGAGGAGCTCCGCTTCGCGTTGCGGCAATCCGGTGTTTTGCGAGAGTTCCCGCGGAGAAAGCTCGCGCAACGCCACGGCTTCGATACCGGTTTCTTCCGCCACATCATCGAGCATTTCTGCCGCGGCCGGCTGCGGAGATGCCGCTGGGATGCACGTAAAGCGCCCCAGGCGGACGCTACGAGGAGGCTTCAGGTGGAAGTAGTCCTCGGGAAGGAAAACGCCGCAGCCGCCTTCTGCAAGGAATGGGTGGCCGAAGCCGAATTTGCGGATGGTGGCGTCAAACTGGAGCCGACTGCGGCTGGTGACAGGCACGACTGGAATATTCGCTTCGCCCAGACCCTCCAGGAAATCGGCAAAGCCGCTCAGTGCCTTGTTCGTCGTAGTGATCAGATTGTCTGTCGAGCAATAAACAACGGTCGTGTTCGAGCGCAAGCGCAGACTCCAGACGTGTCAACCGGAAGATAGCCACGAATAAAAAAAAGGCTGCGACCAGTGTGAGGATTGCGGCCGGCAAAGGCAAGCGGGGCAGGGCCAAAACAAAAAAGGGCGGGAAGCTGTCGCTCCCCGCCCTTGGTTCGATTTGATCGTTCTTGTTAGTTACCAGACTTGGAGGCGGACGTCGCCGGCTGCGCGCCCGACTTCGGCACGCTCAAATAGCCGCTGATCGAGTTCTTCCCGATCTTGTTGATGACCAACTCTTCGGCCTGGGGGGCCCGCTGACCCGTCGGATAGAGGATCATGGGCGAGTTGATGTTGCGGTTCTTTTCCTCAAGCTTCTTGTCTTCCAGGACTACGACGAGGTTCGCGCGGTTACGCTTCTCGTTCACGCCCTTGAGCTCGACGGTGACATTGCCCACCTTCTGGGGCTGATTCTTGCCGGCGATGGTGAATTCGATGTAGTCGCGCTCGCCCATGCGGCGGAGCACATCGATTTCGTCGTGGTTCTTGGCAATCAAAGTCCCCAACTCGCTGCGGGCCATGCTGAGATCATTGTTGGTCTTGTCCAGATTGGTGCTGACGGTGGTGACCTTGGTGTCCACGGTCTTCACGTCATCTGTGGTCGCCTTGGTCGCGAGTTCGGTGTGCACGGAGGTATCCAGAGCCGAGAGCTTCTGGGTGGTTTCCGTGTTGAGTTGCGCGGCTTCCGTGCGAGCCTTCTTCAGCTGGCTCTGGGTAATCTTGAGCCTGTCGGTGACAACCTTCAGATCGCCTTGGAGGTCGGTGTTGGTCTTTTCATCCGTGGTCAGCCGGTCTTTCATTGCGGTCAGGTCCTGCTGTGTAGCGGTCTGCACAGCCTTAACCTGGTCGGTGACGGACTGCTTGGCGGCGTCCATCTTGGCCGAGTTCGACCAGCCGAAGAATAGCCCGCCCAGCGCAATCAGGGCCAGAATGGCGATCGCCGGCATTTGCCAGGAGCCACCCCTATCAGTATTCGTGTATTCAGGGATCTCAGACATAGTAGATATTTTCTCCTCACCCATTCGGGTAATCATTCGAATTTCAGAAAGGCAGCTCTTAGCGGCTGCCGGATGCTGTTATGTTTCCCTTATGTGCAAGCGAACTGCCGTCATGGGGTGGAGAGGATGGGTGGTCTAAGTACTTGCCAGATGGCCAGTTACTGAGCCTGCCCGTGAGGGCAGGTAGTACTAGTTCCTGCAATCTTTACGCGAGTGGGAACTTCTGCGATGAATTCCTACGTAGTGCAAGAATCTTCCACTTTCAAGCCCGCCTGCCTCAGGTCGGTGTACAGCTGGGAAGGGGACTGGAAATGGATTCCGGTGAAGCCGAGGCGCTGGGAGGCTTCGACATAGGCCAGGATGTCATCCACATAGACGGTTTGCTCGGCGCGTACCTTGCAGGCCTTGAGTGCCTCTCGAAAGATCAAAGGGTCGGGTTTGCTGGCGCCTACTGAGCAGGAATAGGTTCGGACTGGCCTGGGAAAATGGGCGAAGAAGTCGTAGGTGGACTCGAGTTTTTCGACGTGGATCGGATCCGTGTTGGAGAGCAGGCCGAGGCGATACTTCCTGGCGAGGCCTGCGAATAGAGAAGTCTTGTGGATCGGTTCGGGATCGAGCGCGGAATTCCAGACGTTTTTGAACTGCTCAAAATCGAGTGGCAGATTGAACCGTTTGCACAGATGCAGGTGCCAATCGCGAGGGGAGATGCGGCCTTCCTGCCAATCGGGCCAGCGGGGATCTTTTTCTATGGCGGACCACAGCTCTTCCGGAGTGAAGGGCAGGCCTTGGGCCAGCGCGGATTTCACCCGCTGGATATCCACGCGAATCAGGACTCGGCCAATGTCAAAAATTACGGCGCGCAATTTGGGCATGGGCTAGGGCTTCTCTGGCGTGATGGCGGGGGAGGAAGCGGGAACATCTGTTTCGCGGTGGGCGCGAAGAATGCTGATGACAGCTGGTAGAAGCGACAGGACAATCACGACGAGGATGACGTAATGAATGCGCTGGCTGATGTTGGGAATGGTGCGGCCGAGGAAGTAACCGCCGAGGATCATCGTTCCGACCCAGATCATTCCACCGAAAATATCGTAGGTGAGATAGCGAGAATAGGACATCTTCGCGGCGCCGGCTACGGGCGGGCAGAAGGTTCGAATAATGGGGATAAAACGGGCGAGGATGATAGTCTTGCCGCCATATTTTTCGTAGAAGTCGTGAGCGCGCTGCAGGTGCCGCCGTTTGAAAAAGAATGAATCTTCGCGCTTATAGATCGCTACCCCCGCTAATCTGCCGATCCAGTAGCCTATCTGGTCACCCGCGATGGCGCAAAACATTACGGGGATAAGCAGCCACTTGAGGGGAATGAAGCCGGCGGCGGAAAAGACGCCTGCGGTGACCAGAAGGGAATCACCAGGCAGGAAAAAGCCAACAAAAAAACCTGTTTCGATAAAAACTATGATGCAGACGAGCAGGGGAGCCGCAGGACCGGCGCTCTGGATTAGTCCTTGTACATCGAAGAGCGTGTGGAGCAAGTGACGGATGGATTCCAACAAAGCGGCTCATTCCTCACGGGAACGCGGATTGATATCAACTGGTGGGAACGCAGGCTGGAAAATGTCCCACTACCCATAAGGTAGCAGAAAAGGAACGGATTCTCGCCACTTTCCTGCCACGCGGTGACGGCGCCGCCCATCAAATTCAGCCACCAGCCGCGGTAGTTCATCGCAGCGCCTCCGCCAACATGACTTCCCCCTGCTTGCCGAACGGAGATTGCATGTCGTTCTGGCGCTCCAGCAATACCTTCAGGCGGGGAATTGCGGATCGCGCTTCAGCGCTGCCCGCCTCGATGGCTTCGTCGATGCGGTCGAAATCGTCCCAGGCCAGGTTTTGTACCGCCGGCCGAAGGACCAGGTCGGCGTGGCGTTCCCAGGCCTCCAGTTGATGCTTCTGGGCGGCGCTTACCGCCCGGCTAACGACCTGAAAGATGTTTGTGGGCGCGCCTCGTTGGCCGTCATGGAGCCCCACGGATACGCCGACAACGATATCAGCGCCCATTTCGCGGGCCGCGCGGGTTGGCACGGGAGCCACAATGCCGCCATCGGCCAGGCAGCGGGTGCCGATTTGTATGGGCTCGAAAAGACCGGGGAAAGCGCAACTGGCCCGTATTGCCTCCGCGAGGTTGCCCTGACGGAAGACGACCGGATCGCCTGTGCCCAAATCCGTGGCGACAATCGCCAGCGGAATGGTCAGGTCTTCAAACTGTTTTGTGCCGAAGAGCTTCTGCACCAGGGCGCCGAGGCGTTCGTTGCTGGCCAGGCCGAACCGCGAAACCCGCCACTTGGCGAAATCACGGAAACGAATCTCGCGGCACTTGCTGATGATGCGCGGCAAGGGCACTCCGCTGGCGTAAGCAGCGCCGAGGATGCTGCCAATACTGCTGCCGGCGATGGAAGTGACCGGAATGCCGTTCTCGCGCAGGGTGCGCAGGACGCCCAGATGCGCGTAGCCGCGGGCGAAACCACCGCCAAGCGCCAGGCTGACGCCCAGGCGTGCCTCGTTGGGTTGCGATAAAGAGGGCGGAAAATAAGAGCGTTTCTTCACGAGAGTAAGAATCTCAAACGCCGTGGGAGAGCGCGATGGCTCAGGCGTCCTGAATAAGTGGTACCAAAGTACCCGCGTAAGAAATGCTCAAAAAAGGGCCTTTGCGGGCGGGCAGTACTTAAATACTAGTTCGGTAACCTCGCTGTACCATTGCTGGACACTGCCTCAGAAGCGATTCTACCCATGCAAGATGCGTCCAATTCATCGCCGAGGGAGACCCAATGGAAGCAGGGTATAACGCATGGTTGGGACAGGCGGTGGTTTTGCAGGTCGCGCTTGGGGATATCAAGGTTCCGCTGCGCGGACGGCTCCTGAAAGAAGGCGGGGAGACGGTGCGCATGCGGGTAGGCGATGGATGGGACATCGACATTTATAAGGCGATGATCCTGACGGTGGAAAAAGACGGAATGGCACTGATTCCAGCATGAGGGGAGAACAGAAAATGGATAATCAGATACCGAAGTACGTCACCCAGTCGCGCGCGGCATACCTTTTGGGACTTTCCGTTGCGGAGATTGGCCGCATTTCCCAGGAGACGGGAATTGGCCATGTGGAACGCGCCGGCCACATCGAAGAGCGCTTTTTCACTTACGAAGAATTGCAGCGGATTTGCGTGCTGGCCACGCAGGAAAATGTGGTCACCCACTAAACGAGATTGAATTTCCTCAGGCCCCCCCTCAGGATGTACCCCCACCCCGGCTCGTTGCCCCCAGCGAGCCGGGGTTTTCTTTATCTGGGATGAGAATTCGCCAGCATTGAAACGATTCATAAACCCTTTGACAGAACGGAGTATCGCAGGGAAACTAGGCGGCGATTCTTCCGGGGTGCGGCGTTCTAATGATAAAAACTCTGCTCTGCGCATTTGCTCTCGCAGCTTTGCTGGCAGGGCTCGCTTTGAAAACCCCCCTCCCAGCCGGGCCCGCGGATCAGCAGACTCTGGACGTGGTGATTTCCGGTGGCCGGGTAATGGATCCGGAATCGGGCCTCGATGCGATGCGCAACGTCGGTATTCGCAGCGGCAAGATTGTTGAAATTTCCGAGAAACCGCTTCAGGGAAAACAGAACATCGATGCGCACGGCCTGGTGGTCGCTCCCGGTTTTATTGATTTGCATGAGCACGGCCAGGAGCCGCGCAACTATGAATTTCAGGCTCACGATGGCGTGACTACCTCACTGGAGTTGGAAGTCGGAACAGAGGATGTTTCCGGCTGGTATGCGCGGCGCACTGGAAAAACTCTGATCAACTTCGGTGTGAGCGTCGGCCACATCCCTATCCGCATGCGGGTCATGAACGATCCCGGGAAATGGCTGCCCACGGGTGCAGCGGCTCATAAGGCTGCTACGCCGGAGCAACTGCGCGCGATGCAGCTGGCAATGGAAGCCGGACTGAAGGCAGGCGCTCTTGGCGTAGGAATGGGGATCAACTACACAGAGGCCGCGACGCATCAGGAAATTATTGAGATGTTCCGGATCGCGGCGAGCTATCAGGCCCCAGTGCACGTCCATGTTCGATTCGGCGGGACGGGAGAACCCTCCACCGGTCTGGCGGCAGTGGAGGAAGTGATTGCCGCGGCCGCAGCGACTGGGGCTCCGCTGCATGTAGTGCACATTACCAGCATCGGATTGAAGGAGACGCCACAACTTATACAACTGGTGGAGGGCGCGCAGCACCGGGGACTCGACGTCACCACGGAATGTTATCCCTATGTCGCGGCGAGCACGGGCCTGGAATCCGCGCTATTCGATCCTGGGTGGCAAGAGCGCATGGGAATTACCTACAGGGACATCCAGTGGGCGAAAACAGGTGAGCGGCTGACGGCGGAGACATTTGAAAAATACCGGGCCGAGGGCGGAGCAGTAGTGATTTACGCGATTCCGGAAAGCGCGGCGCGTGCCGCGGTCAGTAATCCGATCGTCATGATTGCCAGCGACGGCATGATGATTACCGGCGCCAGAGTGCATCCACGCGGCCAAGGGACTTTCTCCAGAGTGCTTGGACACTATGTACGCGAGGAAAAAGCGCTGGACCTGATGACGGCGCTGCGCAAGATGACATTAATGCCCGCGCTGCGATTGGAGAAACGCGCGCCGGCGTTCAAGGATAAAGGGCGCATTCGCGTTGGCGCCGATGCGGATATTACCGTTTTCAATCCCGATACGATCATTGACAAGGCCACCTTCGAGGAGCCGTTGCAATATTCTTCCGGCATCTCCTTCGTGCTGGTGAACGGCGTGCCGGTGGTCATGGATGGAAAGCTGGTCGAGAATGTATTTCCGGGGCGTGCCGCGCGTGCGCCCATCACACAATAGTCAGGGAAGTTCGAGTCGCGAATTGCTTCAACAGGGGAAACGAACACATTGTCGCTAACAGCGCTCGATTGGGCCGCCATCGCGGGCTACCTGCTGATCACATTAATTCTGGGGCTGTATTTCCGTCGGAAGTCGGCGCAGAGCACTGCGGATTATTTTGTCTCGGGGCGCCAGGTGAGCTGGTGGCTTGCCGGAACCTCGATGGTGGCGACGACGTTTGCCGCCGACACGCCCCTGGCGGTGACCGGGCTGGTTTACACCCAGGGTGTGGCGGGGAACTGGCTGTGGTGGAGCTTTCTGCCGTCGGGAATGATGACAGTTTTTCTTTTTGCGCGCTTATGGCGGCGGTCGGGACTGATCACCGACGTGCAGTTTGCGGAGTTGCGTTATCACGGAAAGCCAGCGGCGTTCCTGCGCGGGTTCCGCGCCGTGTATCTTGGCTTGCTGATGAACTGCCTGATCCTCGGGTGGGTAACCAAGGCCATGGTGAATATCATCAGCACTTCGCTCGGGATCAGCGACGCGAAGGCCCTGGCGATCTGCGTGTTTTTTCTGATGCCGTTCACGGGAATTTACGTTTCGCTGGGCGGTTTGTGGGGCGTGCTGTGGACGGATCTGTTTCAGTTTGTGCTGAAGATGGCGATCGTGATTGCCGTGGCCTGGTATGGCGTGCACGCGGTGGGCGGGATGCCGCAACTGCTGGAGAAATTGGCGGCGAAGCGGAGTCTGGCTGGACCTCACGCCAGCGACATCACGGCATTATTGCCCGATTTTTCGCGCGGGCTGACCGGCGAAGCGCTGTGGACGCTGCCGGTGATTACATTCGTGGTGCATCTGGCGGTGCAGTGGTGGGCGTTCTGGTATCCAGGCGCGGAGCCGGGCGGCGGAGGCTATGTTGCGCAACGGATTTTCAGCGCACGCGATGAGCGGCACGGCTTGCTGTCCGTGCTGTGGTTCAATCTTGCCCACTACGCTCTGCGGCCGTGGCCGTGGATTCTGACCGCGTTGGCGGCGGTGGTGCTTTACCCCGAACTCGCGCAGCCGGAACGCGGGTACATGCTGGTGGCTACGCAACACACGCCCCATGCGCTGCTCGGAATTTTGCTTGCCGGTTTCATGGCGGCGTTCATGTCCACCGTGGCGACGCAGTTGAATTGGGGCAGCTCCTATCTTGTCGAGGATTTTTACCGCCGATTCGTGAAAAAAGATGCCAGCGAAAAGCATTACGTCAACGCATCGCGGCTGGCGACGATATTCCTTGTGGTTGCGGCGGCTTGGGTGTCCATGCAACTGCAATCGGTGAGCGAAGGCTGGAAGATCGTGCTGGAGTTGGGCGCGGGCACCGGCGGCGTGTATCTGCTCCGCTGGTATTGGTGGCGGGTGAATGCGTGGAGCGAGATTTCGGCGATGGCCGCGGCGCTCGTAACCACGTTGGCTTTGCACAGCCATTCGCTGTGGATGAGCCTGGTGGGGCGGGCGGCGCCGTTCGAAGGTTCGGATCCCGTCGTATTCGCGAAGACCACTTTGTGCACCACGGGTGTAACCACATTGGTGTGGCTGGCCGTTACGCTGCTGACGCCCGCCGAACCAGAAAAAACACTGGCGGATTTTTATCAAAAGGTGCGGCCGGATGTCCGCGGCTGGGGCCCCGTGGCGCGTGCCAGCGGCAACGTCGAACCGACTCGCGATCTGGGAAAAAATCTTTCCAGCTGGTTGATTGGCTGTATTTTCGTTTACACCGCACTCTTCAGCATCGGGCAGCTCTGCTTTGGGCAACTCGGGTCAGGACTATTTTTCGCGCTGGTGTGCGTGGCAAGTGGTGTGGCATTGTATCGCCTGATGCCCAAGCCCGGGGAATGGCAAATCTCCTGAAATGACGAACGCGTCACCGCAAAAAGGCAGGCACCACGCCCTGCTGGCCGGATTTCTCGGCTGGACGCTGGATGCGTTTGATTTTTTTGTGATCGTGTTTCTCTACGACACGCTTTCCCACCAGTTCGGCGTCACCAAAAAGGCCATCGTATTTACCACCACCGCCACGCTGGCCCTGCGTCCCGTCGGAGCCTTTATTTTCGGGCTGCTTGCCGATCGTTATGGACGCCGCATCCCGCTGATGGCCAACGTGATTTATTTTTCGATTATCGAGTTGGCTTGCGGATTCGCTCCCAACTACACCGTGTTTCTGATTCTTCGCGCGTTGTTCGGCATCGGCATGGGCGGCGAATGGGGCGTGGGTGCCTCGCTGGCAATGGAGGCGGCGCCGACGCGTTGGCGCGGCATCCTGAGCGGCATTTTGCAGAGCGGCTATTCGATCGGTTATTTGCTGGCGGCGATGGCGGCGCGTTTCGTGCTGCCGGCGTGGGGCTGGCGGCCGATGTTCTGGTTGGGCGCTCTGCCGGCGCTGCTGGCTCTGTACATTCGAACCAAAGTACCGGAGTCGGAAGCGTGGCAGCATCATCGCGCGGGGAGCATGAGCGACGTGCTGCGAGTGGTGGGGCAGAACTACAAACGCTTTTTGTACCTAGTGGTGCTGATGGTGTTCATGATGTTCCTTTCCCACGGCACTCAGGATTTGTATCCGGACTTTCTGAAAGAAATTCACAAGGTGGCGCCTTCGAGCGTGGCGAATATCGCCATGATTTATAACGTCGGCGCGGTGATCGGAGCGATCATTTTTGGGTCGCTGTCGCAATCGCTCGGCCGGCGCAAGGGAATGATGGCGGCGCTGGCGCTGTGCCTGCTGGTGATGCCGTTCTGGGCGTTTGGCGGCAGCGTGCCGGTGCTGATCGTGGCCACCGTGTTTATGCAGATGGGCGTGCAGGGCGCGTGGGGCGTGATTCCCGTCCACCTGAACGAACTGGCGGCGGACGCGGCCCGCGGGCTGATGCCCGGCATGGCGTATCAACTGGGAATTTTGTTTGCCGCGCCAACCAACACCATCGAGTATGCCCTGCGGGAGCGATTCGGCTATCAGTGGGCCCTGGCAGGATTTGAGGTTGTCACGATCGTGGCGCTGGTCTTGCTCCTCTGGCGCGGCGCCGAAGAGCACAGCCGCAGCTTCGTTCAGCAAGCGCAGCCCGCCACCGATCCCTGATGTATCCCGCCGTAGCTTCAGCGGAGGCGGGTTCGTATGCTACAATTTTTGTATCAGTTGCTTGCCTCGTTGCGCCCTTAGCTCAGCTGGATAGAGCGTCTGGCTACGAACCAGAAGGTCGGGTGTTCGAATCACCCAGGGCGCACCATTTTTCCAATAAAAACAGGGTTTTTCAGGGCTATCGGGATTCCGCGAAAGCCTTGTTTGTCCCTTTGTTTGTACCCCCGGTAGGATTCCACACCATTTGTTGGACGGTCGAAGGTTGTAAAGATCAACGCCGAAAAATGGCTGTTCCATCAGTTTTGGATAGTCGTTTCCAGGGAATTAAGGGAAACCACGGAACACGGAAGATCTCGTTTCCTGGCGACTGCCACAACACTTCTTCGGGGGTTAAGACCAGGGGAAACGTCAGTCGGCGGCGGGCTGGGGCGCGCTGACGAGCGGCCTAGTACGAACTTGTCCGGTTAGGGCGTTTACCAGGACATTGGACTGTTTTTCTTCCAGCATAGTAGTCTTGAGCCTAATGGATGTGGTTCGTGAGGCTCTATGGACAGAACGGGAGATTTGGAGGCAGCTCTGAGCTTCGTGGTTGGACGGATTGTGGAACAGGCGAGACTTTCAGGTGAACGACTGAGCCAAGAGCAGCGGTTTCTCCTCGACAATCTACCTTCCGCGCCCGCCTCAGGGCATTCACTAGCGTCAGGACACCCGGAAATTGTGGAGCTTGTTCCCAGGGATATCAATTATGAACGGCTCTGCAGCTTGGCAAAGTCCGCGTACCTCAATGACCGCGAGATAAATCCAGCGTCTCTCGACTGGGAGTTTGCATTCGCTATTTTTGCGTTGGAGCGTCATCCGATGTGGGGTCTCTTGCACTGGGCGGGAGTAAGAACTTACCAAAGGTCGTCGAGGGACGGTCTTCTTCTGCTTATCGCTGGTCTGTTGCCCGTTCTGGTTGTGATATTGCTTGCTTCGAACTCTGCATCGAAAGCAGCTTGGAGCCTATTCAAAGTGGCGGGAATTGTTTGTGGATCCGCTGCAATCATGTTCTTTATTTTCCGCGCCTCGCAACTTGTCAAACGGCGACAGATGCAGAATCACCTTGAGAGATGCAGACTTGCGTCACGATTTGTCGAGTAACTGGACAAGTTCGTTCCAGTACCCACTTGTCCGGTAAGTGCGTTAATCGGGAGTTAGTTTAGGTTCCTGTGCTTCGACCCTGCCGCTCCTAACGTGGGTATGGGCACCGGCAACAGAGATGTTGTGTCAAACTGCCTATACGGGTGTCTCAAAATCTAGTTGGCCAAATCCGGAAGAATGAGGATAACACTAACGATTTCAATGCGCAGCAATTGGCCTTCGAGGTGCAATTCTTGTCTGGCGGGGGAATAATATGCCGAATTGCATAGCATCGAGCCAAAGAAATTTCCCGTGCGCCTTAAAAGTTCGAAAGTACAGCTGGTCGAGGCCGCACATTGTTTTGGGTTTGGGTGCGGTTATGGTGCTGGGCTGTTTCGGAGTAGCAATTAGTCGTGCACAGACCCCACCGCCAGACAATATGAAGCGCCGGCCGCTGGGATTTGGGTGGAATCGCCCGTCACTAGAATCGCTTTACGCAGCGGCTAGGCCACCGGAGTTGACCTATACCAATGCGGTTTACGGAATCGCCTTCCGATTTCCCAGCAACTTCGTGCTGCACCTCGGTGATTACGAGCGCGGGATCTACTCGTCCAAAAATGACCGTGGCGAAATTCTCTTGGTCACCGACGAGATTCCGAGCGAATTCTGGATGGGAACCAATGCCGCGGCAATAACGCTTTTTCTGGGCGTTCAACCCAGTTTGTCTGTGGAATCGTGCTCTGCGCTGGCTGAGCCAGACGAATGGACGTCCGGCGAAACATTGAAGTTGAAAGTGGATGGAGTGGAATTGAAAGGAAGAACTGAAATACAGAAGGGCGACGGAAGAGGAATGCAGAGCGGCGTTGGAAACATTTACCAGCGCCAGTACACAGGATACGCGCACGGAATTTGCTACGAGTTTGATATCGACATGACGACACTTGATCAGACCAGAATACGAACACCCCAAGGGATCGTTCAGGTGGACCCTGAGCGAATCTTCGCGGAATTGGAAAGCATTATCCTTACGGTCAAATTTGAGCAGCCGATCTCTTCGGCTTTTGGTGCAGAGGCGAAAAAGGGAAGAGTGACAAAACCGTGGGAGACAAACTTGCGGATTCCCAAAGACTTAGCAGGCTTGGAAAGACTAGCGGATTGGGATATTCGATACCCTGCGGGTGCTTCGCAGGTCGGATCTCGGTATCCGGTATGTGGAACGACCGAAGTGGGCAATTTCTTGCCGATCACATTTTGGTACGGTTCGCCGCTTGATGCTGCAGCTGCCAACGCGGCCGTGGACAAGATGAATGCGGACGTCATTGAGCTACTTAAAAAGAACGGTTGGCAGCTGCATAGGTCGCCACCTGGAGCGGGGGTTGCCGACTGTTACGCGAAGGAACTGACGTTCGTGGAATTCGGCAAAGGCACGTCGAGATGCACCATGAATTCGCCGTGCAGCACGTACGACGAATTGTATGTCACTGTCTATATGCCGATTTCCGTACCAGATAAGGCTCAGTGAGTCGTCCAAGTTTTGTCGAAGACCTTGAGACGTTGCGAGTCGTGCCTGATTAGTTTGAATGTATAGGTTAAGGGAGGAGCGCTTGGTGTAGAAAAGCTGAACTCAGCTGCACGCTGATTCAGAACACCAAGGAGGCTCCCCCATGGAACCTATGTATTACATCGGACTGGATGTTCACAAGCGGAAGATCAGTTACTGCGTGAAGGACAGCAGTGGCCAGGTCTACGCCGAAGGATCACTCCCCGCGACACGTTTTGACCTGGACCGCTGGATGAAAGCGCTGCCACAGCCGTGGAGTGCGGCGATGGAAGCGACGATGTTCACCGGGTGGATCTACGACCATCTCAAACCACATGCGGCCGCCCTGAAGGTAGCGCATCCGCTGATGCTGCGGGCCATTGCAGCGGCGAAACGGAAGAATGACCGCATCGACGCCAACAAGATTTGTGACTGCCTGCGTTGCGATTTCCTGCCGGAGTGCTACATGGCCCCGACGGCGATTCGCGAGCGGCGGCGCACGCTGCGGTACCGCAACCTGCTGGTTCGCCAGATGGTACAGATGAAAATCAAGATCAGCTCGCTGCTGATGGAAGCAGGCGTGAGCTACAACAAGCAGCGGCTGCACAGGGCCGGCTATTTCCGCGAACTGCTGGCGACGAACCCGGACATCGATGAAGGATTGCGCTCCCTGCTGCGCCAGTGCCGAGAGACAGTGGTGCGGCTGAGCAAAACCGAAAGCGCACTGATTCGTTCGCTGGAGGACGATCGGCTGCTGGCGGAACGCGTGGAGCGGCTAATGAGCATTCCCGCCATTGGCCCGATCACCGCGCTGACCTGGGCGCTGGAAGTGGGCGAGGTGCAACGGTTCTCTTCGATCAAGAAAGCGATCAGCTACTGCGGCTTGTGCGGTGCAGAAAAGAGTTCCGGCAACACGGTACAACGCACGCCGCTGTCGAAGCAGCGCAACAAACATCTGCAGACGACGCTGATCGAAGCGGCGAAGATGGCGCCACGCTACAGCCCCACGCTGGCGTTGCTCTACGACCGCGAGAAGCAGAAAGGCAATGCCAATCGAGCAACGCTGGCGGTGGCGCGAAAGTTGGTGGCGTATCTGATGTCGGTGGATCGCGGGCGGTGCCATTTCTTGGTGCTCGACCAGGAAACGAGCACGGCCGCGTAGAGGCACTAAAGCAGCGAGTTTCTTCGGCGTGTGGCCTGCCAGATCTTGCCGTTAAGCCGACTGGGCGAAGGAGCGCAAGCTCCGGATGCTCCCGTTGATAAGTTTCGAGACTGGCAGGAGATCACAAACTCAATCTTCTGTTCAAGACCACTCGCTGGTCTGAGACAGCAAATGGAAGTCTGGTTCTCCCTGAGAGGAACCCCGGCTGAGAAGCCAACACACGCGGCGAAGAATCAGAAGGAATTTACACCCGCGCTCCTCCCGAGCGCGTCGGGAGAGCTTTTGTCCTCTTGACAAAGACCTATCATGGAAGTCGGCTAACCGGAGAAGTGGGGGCTAGTACCCACATGGACGGTAACGGCGTTTATCAGGCAGTGACGAAAACGGAAATGCTTCTCGTCGGCGGGCCAGCTTCCATCATATTGTTCGACTAATCCGTTCGGTCTAAGGTCTAAATACTCTTGCGCTAGGCGTTCCATCGGAGTAAACAGTTGCCATCCCGGATGGCAAAATGAACAATCGTGATCCGCATAGATTAGGAGGAGGGCATGCGAAAGTCACTGGTCGGAGTTCTAGTCGTAGCAGCGATGCTCGTTGTGGGAACGTCAACGGCAAGAGCGCAAACGCAACTGGCCACATGTAGTGGCGCCTCCTGCTCCGGAGCATTATCAGATCCCACGTTCCTCTTTTATGGACCTTTTTTCATCCAGTGTTGCCCGGGCAACCAATTGGAGGCTGGCACAATACCGCCAGCTATAGAATTTGGAGTTGGTACCAACGGGGGCACCTTCACCTATAACGATATTTCGTGTAATTACGGTAATGTTATAGTTGGGACTTCGTGCGACGGCGATGTGGTGCTTGCAGCATCGATATTCACGCCGGACGACACAGGATTTGCACCCGGGGCTGTGGTCAGCATCGTGGGCCCTGGTAGCATCGAAGGCTTTTTTTGCGAGCCGTGTAGTAGTGGGCTTACACCTCAAGTAACCAGCACAGACGCAACCGCCACGTATCAATTCACATTGACGGCTCCAGGCACGATATCACCGTGGACTTTGACCGAAGCCAGCTTCAGTTCGCTTCCTCCCGTTCCTGAGCCTTCGACGCTGCTGCTTTACGGCAGCGGCTTGCTCTTACTCGGCATATTTGTTTGCCGGAAGTAACTGAATGCGCGAGGAATCGGGCTGGTCGATGTGGCCTAATTCACTGTTGCGCTGGGACAGGATCGTGGGATCGCCGTCCCCACTTCTTCCTAAGCGTCTTGCGTGCAAATACCACAAATGCCGCGCGGCTCCGCTGGATGGCGACCGGGCGGAACTCCTGGTTAGTCGGCTAACCGGACAAGTTCGTTCCTGTACCCACATGTCTGGTTATGGCGTTTACCAGGACCCACACGTCTTCCCTGGATTATTGCTTGAACCTTTCCCACCACGTCAAAGGTCTGACGAAGATAACCAACTCTCCGGGGTTCGGCGAGGCTGTGGACTTCCCGCAGCTATTCGCTGTAACGATGCCCCGCTGAATTATTTGCCTCGTCGGGAATTCCATCATGGCCAGCCACGAGTAATCCGGCGCGCGCGGTTGGCATACCACGTAACCAGCAACGATCCGGATGGTATCTGCGTACTTCACGACTGGATGGGCAACTCCAAAGTCTCCGCAGCTCTTCGGATGGTTCTGAGTATTCACTTCTGTTTCTTTGTCAGTGAGATAAAGCCATGCGAAGCCGTCGTTGTCCGTCGGAATCGCCATCGCCTCAATTCGCTCGGTACCTACCCATGCATTCACACACGTGTTGGCAATGGGCTGTCCACTTTTGGCATTCACAAGTTTGATTTTAATTGTCTGTGCACGAAGAACCGTGCTGGATGAGGCGAATACGAGGAGTACTACGAGCTGCGCCGCTCTTTTGAGAGACCACCGAACTGCAAAACCTCTTGCGCGAATTGTCCTTTGCACTGTCACTGGCATAGTGTTTGTCCGGTATCGAGAAAAAAAGACAAGTTTTTTCTGGATTCTCATACCGCGGGCATACGTATTACAGCAACCTTGGGGCCAACGTAGCGCGACTTCCGTAACTAATCATCATCTTGAAAATAAAGAGGAAACACAAAAACAACCAGTTTAAGTGAATCGAACAGGTGGTGGGTTTCACCGAAGCAGTGTCAGCCAGACCCGACAGTGCAATCGGCTCTAACTCCCGGTTAGTCGGCTTACCGGACAAGTAGAGTAACGGTGCCACAGTCGTCCGGTTTGAGTGGTAATCGGCTACGCGTATAGTTCAGAAACTGGCGACTGCGTCGGCTTCGATAGCAAATGTTTCAAATATTGTAAGCAGCCGGGCGATTTCCAATGCTTGCCTCAGCTTCGGGCCGAGGTGAGCGAGCACAAGCCGTCCGCCTTTGGCTTTCGTCTTTCGATGTATTTCGATGAGCGCGCCGAGCCCGGCGCTGTCAACGAAATCGACGTGCTCAAGAGAAACGACAATTCTTGTGGCACCCGAGGAGAGAAGATCATCGATTGTTGTGCGAAGCCCGTTGCTCTCTCGGCCGAGCACAAGACGACCTTTGAGTGTTAGAAGATAGATCCCATTCGCTTCACGCTGTGTTATTTCCAAGGGCACCGGTTCCCCCTCCTGCGCTGCTCCATGAACCTACGACTTCTTACATATTACCTTTGGGCTCTCTGATGCCAAAGCCCACTTCTGCCGCGAGAGCACTGGTTGCCCCGGGGTTTGGACGGATGCTACGATGCTGGGTTCCATGAGTCCCAACGGTCCCAACCGGCCCCGCATCGGCATCCCTTGGCGCACGTCCGAGGAAGGCCGGGGAAGCACGTCGCCCTGGCCGGGCAAGACCCGCCATTACGCGGAGGCGGTCAAGCGGGCCGGGGGAGAGCCGGTAGAGCTGGCGTTGAACGATTCCGAGCGCCTGCGGACCCTGCTGCCCACGCTGGATGGCTTTGTGCTGCCGGGTAGCCCTGCGGACGTGGCTCCCGAGGAATACGGCCATAGCGACACAGGGAAGTCGGCCC